>Ga0233403_10000288_pt1 | contig 23694 bp, 20 predicted proteins | sample Na_oxic_1_MG_FD_179866 | JGI IMG/M metagenome (GOLD analysis project Ga0233403, IMG submission 179866) | Seawater microbial communities from Saanich Inlet, British Columbia, Canada - Na_oxic_1_MG | ecosystem: Environmental > Aquatic > Marine > Inlet | place: Canada: British Columbia | collected...
ACGGAAGCTTTGTGTCCGTCCTCATCTTCCACGCGCCCGCGCCAGATTGAGGAAAAAGCAACTTCTGCCACTACCGGTTCGCCATTTTGCATAGTGGGGCGGAAATAAACTAAATCACCATGTTTAATGCGGAGCTTGTTGCCAAATTTTTCATGCTCATCATTGCGGTTGGTGCCTTTTAGGTGGTATGGCAACAATGAGGTTAACCATTGTTCTTTTTCAGCCTGAGGCATGTCTTCAAAAACCTTTCCTTCTCTCTTAGCCTTTTCTTCCATGAGCTTAGTGCATTCATCGGCTAATTGTTCAAACCGTTCGATGGCTTCTGGGAGAATGCGAAAAGTATCCAAATTTTCTGCGCCTTCTGGATAGGGGATGAACAGTTCATGTTTCTTTTCTTGAGGAATATCTTCGCGTCCTCTTTTTCCCAAAATACGGTATATACCTCGCACTTTTTCAATGCTATGCATGCCTTGTAATTCTTCAGATATTGATTTGTAAATTACTTGGCCAATAATAAAATTAGGGTGTTTTGTGGGTTTACGCAGGGAAGGATGGTCTTTTATGAGATATCCACCCGGTTCAAACTGGTGTTTGATCAGTCGTATATTAAAAAATTTAGGATTTTCCAAAGCAAAAGTTGTTCTACCTGCGTGAGGATTTTTTAGTTCATCATTTTCCCCATAATCAATATAAATTTTCAAACGTGGCTCTGGAAACATTTTCTGGTAAGCCAGCTTTTCACTTTCATCCTGAGAGATAAAAGTAAATAAACCACTACCAAAGCGGGTTTCACTCAAAGTCGGCATACTCAATGGCAGTAATTTATAAACAGTTTCACCGGCGGTATTCTTTTCAGTTTGCACCATCCCAATAGCTGATAAACTTTTGGGCATTTCCTGCCGATAAGACAACATCTGATCATTTAAGACGCGCAGGGCTGAATTACTCGCGGTTTCTGCAATGGAAGATAATAGCCCCCGAAGTGTAGAAGCTGGAATGGCAGGTTTGTCTTTTTCTAATTCAAAAGGTTTAGTGGTGGCAGGTTGATTTTCATCGGCTCTATGTTGCTCTGCCCCAATAAACATAAGATTGTCTGTGGTTGTTAAGCGACAGACAATTCTACCACTGTACTTGCCTTTATGATAAGCCGCGTGGCTATAGTGCCCCAGTTCACGTTGCTCAAACTGCTTTACAGTAAGGCAATGTTCACCGTGGCTCGTTTTTTCCACCGGCACAAAATGATAAGGATTGTGAAATTTGGACATCGTTGTTAATTTTTCTCCTGTTGTAGGTGGGCAAGAAAACGACCTTACCCACCATACATTATTTGTGACTACTCAGTTCGTGTTTTCTGGTTCCCACGCGCCGGCGTCACTACCATTAAGTTAAGCATTGGAGTCCAAACCTTTAGATTTGGAAGTGTTTGATATTTAAGCCGAATAATCCAAATCTGAAGGTTTGGATTCCAATAAAATTCCTTAACTTAATGGCAGACACGCAGGTCTGCCCCTACAAACCCCACGTATTTTTTGGCTGTAGGGGCGAACCTATGGCGCGTTGTCTGAGAAAACATACCTTAGGGTGAATATAGGGAGTTTAATTTTACCCTGAAAAAATATGAACATAGTGTCAAATTCGTATTTCACCTTAAGGTGGGTTTTCTAAGACAACACGCCCTATGTGTTCGCCCTAGTTTAACTTAATGGCATTGACACCAGCGCGTGGGAACGAGAAATTATTGATGTAAAGCAATATAATTTTGTAATACCTCATCCATACGAACTTGCCAGCCTTTGCCAGTTGATTTAAAAAAATTTACCACTTCTGGGCTGTAGCGTACAGATAACAATATTTTTTGATTTTCAGCTTTTGGTCTGCCACGTATAGATTTTGATATTTCTACCAATTCAGGATCAACCTTAGTCATTGGTTTTGCTTGGGCAAACATCTCATCTGTCCATTCAGGATTTTCTTCGTCTGTCATTTCAGGGTTAAATTTTGGCTTCATAAATCTTTACCTCACGTTTGTTAGCTTTTCTGAAGCTTATCACTCGAATCCCTCCGTCAATACGGGTATATACCAAAGCATGAACACGATCTGCAACTCTTCCTAAAACACAATAACGTATCTCTCCATAATCCTTGCGGGTATCTTCCCAGCATATTGCCGTTTCAAAATCAAAGTTCGCTACTTCATCAAATGACAAACCACGATTATCAATGTTTCTACTGTTTTTAGCTGGATCATAAGTAATCTTCATTATTGTATCAATGTAGATTTGGTTAGGAGTAAACCGGTAAGGTAAGTAAACATGCCTACCCTACATTATCTTTAGCTCTGTGATGGTTGACATTTTTTACGGAAAGCTTGGACTAATTCTTTGCGGATAAAGGTTTGTAATTTATCGTTATTTTGCCATTCTTGAGGTTTACCCGGATCTAAACCATGCCAGTTGACATCTCCAATAAAGCAATTTTCCAAAGTATTAATGGCATAACCCTTAACTTTCAAATGGGCATGTCCATACCCCTTGGCAGCACCATAACCAAAAGTGACATCGCCTTCAATTAAATCGCGGATAAGCAATGCCAGTAAACCTAAACCCCAAGGCTCAACCCGCAGCAAATCAATTTCCCAAGTACCTTCCAACAGCGGCGCATTAGATACGGTTGCCCTAAATTTAGCGTGTTCGCAACTGCCGCCCGTAAAACGGTCAATTGCCACAAAATCTTGGTCAAATTCACCTTGCGAATTAACTAAAGTAAAATCACTAATCCGAATCGGAGTTTGCCAGCCAGTAGTACCGAATAGTTTGCAGGCTAAACAAAGTTCTTTGACATTATCCATACTTTCAACCGGTTCACACTCAGGTTTAGCCGCATCTATCCAACAGGCGTTACCACCTAAAGTACGGATGATGCGTTCGGCTTGGGAACGAATGGCTCCACGAAAAGATTTAGCCGGTAACAATGGATTACCATCAGCGTCGCGGCGCGGTTGAAAATTATGTTTACCTTTTACTTCTTTAGATGGATCATTTACCAAAAATGGGCTGTCAAATTGTAGTTGTAAATGTAAACGTAAAGTTGGGCGTGTCGATTCTTCATAAATCAGTTTTTGCCCTTGTTTGATAAGCGTTGCTTGTTTGGCTTCGCTAATAGATGGTAAATTCTCAAACCACATTTTACGTTTGTCATTATTGAGCCAAGCCAGCGTTTGCTTTGCATCAAGACATTGGACTTTAAACGAATGCCAATACATTTTACCTTGATTTTGTGCGGTTTCGCTCCCCAAAGTTATCGGCGCTTTTGGGTTATTGAAACCTTCTAAACTGGCTAACAATAAAGCAAGTTCTTCATCTTGCAAGTTTTGCCCAGTAATGCGTACTTTAAAAGTAACATTGGGCGGAACGACTTCCCAATAAAACAGTTTTTCATCACGAGCGGTGCGCGTTCTACGATCAATCGTGACACCGACTTGCACCCCGGTTTGCTGTGCTGGAATCCAATAAGGAAAGTCTGACTCCACCTCTGTATTAATATAAGCATCCCAAAATTCCGCTTTGCCACCCTCAGCATTTTTTTCTGTAGGAGAACCACCAAACATTTTTGCCAATAAAGATTTATCCATCACTCGTGTTGCTAACCAAGCCCGTAAATTGCCCTTTAAAGTGGAAGCCGGAATATAGGGTTTACCATTAATATCTTTAGGGACAGCGGCGATTTTAACATAAGCATCACTCGCTCTCTTCAACTCAGGATGTGTCGTGGTGTCACCGGAGCCAATATGGAGCGGGGTAAGAACGGTCAAAAGCCCAGTTATGACATAACGGTTTTCAAAACTATAGTCTTCTTTATAACTCATACCTGTTCCTCCGGTTGTTGGATGAGTTCAAATTCTCCAGCGTGGGGCTTTTTATCCCGATGGATTTTCAAATTAACGGCAATTTCACCATAGCCATTGTGGCGAATGTATGGACAAAGACTCCAGTACTTATATTCTGGTTTTTCCTCACCAAGTTGGTATCTTTCTATCGCCCAACTTGGTAACGGTAAACCACATTCGAGCCATTTCTTAATAATTTCTTGAGCATCGGCAACGTTACCAATTGGCTTTAATACAAACACACTCCCAGCATCAGTGAGAAGGTAAGGTTGATAAGGCATGGTTTTTTGAAACCGTTTCCATAAATAATAACCACCCGCTAGCGATTGGGTGGCGAAAAAGCGTTCCAATTGTAATTTGCCATCCGAGAGTTGTTGCCAAACTTTGGCGTAGGCTCGATTTAATTTGGCTGCTTCGTTTTCTGGTGGTGGTGTTTTTTTAGAAAAAAGTGACCACAATGACGACTTTGCTTTCTGCTGATTCTGAGATTGTTGGGTAGTTAATTCATTTGGATCACATAATAAAGCCGGGGTTTGCAAAGTAAGAATCCACACATCATCTTTAGGTTCTAAACTTGATTGATGAGCTTTAGGAATTGTCGGTTCTGCTAACTCAATACAAGTATAAGCCTTAGTTTTGCCTAAGCCGGTAACGCCTTGGGCCAATAAAGACTGTAAATCCTCAACGACTTTAGGGCGTTCTGTTGCCGGTACATCTGCCAAATCCAAACTGGCATACCAAGCAACATCATTTTCCGGTATGATCATCTCATACGCAAACAATTGGTTTTCCAAAGCTCGCCGTTTTTCCGCTTCTATGGCAGTACGCACTCGTAATTCTTGTTTGACATCAGGCCATCCAAACATTTTTTGCACATCGCTACTATCTTTCCAATCAATGGCAAATTCCGGTGCCATATCTTTGATTAATACTGGCCCTTCACATAAAGCAACATCATAAATTTGTTTAGCCACTTTTACCAAAGAAAGGGGAGTTTTCACTGGTCGCTTTTCTTGTTTACCCGGAAAAGCATGAGTAAAGCGTAATTTATCAAAATGCTGGCATAATTGCGAACGGCTTGGATCTAAGCTTTCAGTTACTCGATCTTCTTTATCACCCATCAAAGTAATCCACATATTGGCGATGGTTCCTTTTAACACATTACCCGGAATTATTTCACTGGATTGAAACAAGTTACCGGCGATACGCCGTTCCGCAACACAAAATGGCGTTTGCGGAATAATACATAAATCATATTGAGCGTGATTAGTTGTAATGGGTTCTAGCTGAGCCTTTTCTAGCTCAACCTTTTTCACCGCAATATTTATTACTTCTCCAAATCCTATCGTGCGATTAGCACCCAATTGGGTAAGCCATTGCAAACCGGCTTTTAAATGCGTGATGAGTGTGTTGCTATCATTTTCATTTTTAGCCAAAAATCGGGCAGTACCTTGAAAAGTGACCTCTTTACCGGCAATAAATGGACGTTCAGTCGCAATATAGGCTCCATGTTCAACCACACCCAATTCAGCATCCATACGAATACGAAAATTGGGGGAATTGTTACATTCTTCTTGCTCATTTAAGGTTTCTGCCAACACCAAATCTTCAATGTACAATCTTTTGCGTTGGGGCAAGACAGTTTCTTCTGGCGCATCATCCGCTTGCTTGGGATCACTTTTTTCCCCCAACCAATCACAAATTTCTGGCTGAAAATTCTCTGCTTGCAAACTTCCTAATTCTTGCCACGCTTCCCGCAAGTTACCAATAATCAACGTTCCCGGAATATAAAAGCGTTGGTTATTATCCCGGGCAAGCACTGCATCCAAACCATAAGCCATCGGTGCCGACGATTTGGTTAAAAAAGGGGCACGGATAGTAATCTTGATTTCCAATTCTGTAATGGGCATAATCAATTTTCCTCGGTTGCCGGCGGTGTTGTTTTTTTGATATAGTCCCACAATTCAATGATATGGAGCCAAAAAGTAGCCTTTTTGAGACGAGGTGAATCTGGCAAATCTGCTTTCGATATGGCGTTTTCAATTAATTCTTCAGTCGGTTTATTACGCAATATGGCATCAATAATTTTATAAACGCGCCCTTTAGCTAGAACGGTTTTCACCTTTACCATTCGCTTTCCAAGTTGCCCCATCTGATCACCGCGAATGATCAATTCGTCTGCTTTTAAACCGGATGATCCTAAAGAATCTTGCCGAAATTTTTCCACGTCTAAGCAGGTATGATCAAAGGATTCTAAAACTTGATAAGCGACATAATTGGCCCTTCGCCCAATTTTATTGCCTTTTTCATCTTTCTTGTCCTTTGCCAAATCTCCCAATTGCTTGGCTAAACCGGTGATGCGATGGATAGGCGCATTGTGATGACAAAAAACTAACCCGGCAGCATGAGTAAGTGATTTTCCACGAAACTCCCATTGTTTGGATGCTTCAAAAAATAAATTCATTGTCCAGCAACCTTGCCAAGCCGGCACCACTAACATAAGTTCATCACCACCCCAGAGCAAAGTTTCTAAACGGATTTTGGAGCCATAAAACCACGCTGAATCGTTTGTTTGAGTAATTTCAAAGAGTAAATCATGCAAAAATTCGCGCCGATATTCTTTTATCGTTTTATCAAAATCCTGCAAACCTTCTTTATCCAACTCCCGTTGCAAACCGCTAAAGCTGTTACCATCCAAGTAAATAACCGCCATCTTACCATTAAGGTTGCCTTGGTTTTTACCATCATCTTCGTCATCCGTTAGTTCTGTCAAATCGTGAGTAAATTTATTTTCTAAACCGGTTTGTTGTTCATAGAACTTTTGTTTTTGTTCACGTCCATAGTTGCGACGTTGAAACACGGATTCACTGACGATAGGCTTGCCATGTCCTTTTTCGTCACAATTAGCCGAAGGGCGAACATGATCAATAGCACATAACGGATATTCCGGATTTTGTTGATCGTTTTCCGCAACGACAAGCGTAGGAGATTGTATTTGTTGCCAACGGTTTAGGACAAGAAGTTTTTCTTTGTCTTCATTGAATGTATTACTTGCTGGCAAAGTATCAATGACAAAAGTGGCGTGTTTGAGTTCTTGCTCGTGATTTAAAAAATCACTGATTTCCTTTTGTAAAGTTTGTGCCTTTTCTAAATTCGTCGCCGCAAAGCTGAACAAGCCAGAAGAGGCTCCAGTACTAATTGCGTGGAGTTGTTCAAATCGTTTTTCAATTCTTTTTATTGCATCCAACAACAGCAACCCACCACCACGCACGGTACTTAAATCCGTCGTGTCGTAGATAAAGTTAGCAAGATTAACCGCTTCGACGCGGAGGTAATATTCCATAAATTTTCCTTATTAATTATTAGCCAATGTGGATTATTACTTGTCTGAATCAGAATTTGCGGAATTTGATAATTTTCAGAATTACTTGTCTGAATCAGAATTTACGGAATTTAAGAATTTTCAGAATTACTTGCCTAAATTATCTAAATCAATGTTTTACAGAAATTCAAGAATTAACCGAATAATAAAATTTATTTTAAATTCTCAAATATTATTCATTTATTCTGAAAATTCTCAAATTCTGTAAATTCTGATTCAGACAAATTATGCCCGCGCATTTTCCCACAAACTCCGCCATTTGGCAAAATATTTTGGGGCAACATTGCCCTCTAAACCCATTAAGGTGGCATTGTCCGGTGCCCGAAGCCCATCCGCTATCGACAAACTAAAGTCACAACTCAAATTATGCCGCGCCATCCATGAAGACTGAGCTTGGATTTTGGTTTGCAACCCCGTCCAAAACGTTTTCGATTCAATCTAAAACGTTACAGAGGAGAAACATTTTCAAAAAAACTTGGTTTCTTTGGTATATTTTGGGGATTCCCTAACTATTCTTTACTCATTGTACTAATGAACGCATCGGCTTCTCGAATGGACGCTTCCATCTCTTTGATGAGTGAAGCCACATTGGATTCGATGGAGATAAGTTCACTTTCTAGTGAGGCAACCGCTTGTGCATTCAGATTGTGTTTCAGAAATAAAACTTGATCTCGGAAAATGACCAGTACTGGCTCGATCTTTTCTTCAGCACGTCTCATAGCAGTGATAAGCTTCGTATACTGCTGTTGGGTAGCCATCAAATTTTGTTGACTGACTTGCCGCATTTTGGCGTTGGAATACTGCTGGAGTTCAGTTTCCCACTCCTTGAACAATGCCTTGGCTACCGATTCAACCGATTCAATGCGATCCCGAACTTCCACAGCCTTCGATTCGCTCCGATCGAGTTCAGTGCTGAGTTGATCATATTTCTGTTGCAACTCACCACCATCAAAATTAACCAAAGTGCTGAATTCTTCCAAAGCTGACTTGAATTGTTCCTTAGCATCCTCCTGAGAATCGCGGGCTTTTTCAACCCAATCAACTAGCAAGTCGCGTTTGTGAACTCCAAACTTTTCCATGGCACTAAAATATGCCGATTGGCAGCCAAAGAGTAACAAAGTAGCAACAAGCAACCATAAAATTGGCTTGGTATGTTGTGGTATATATTTAGTCATGATTTGGAACTCCGGTAAAATTTCTAACCCCGAAGGGGTAAAACGTAAATAGCCATAGGTGAAACCTATGGAACTCCGGACGGGGTTTGCTCCGTCCATAACTTTTGCTGGACGGGGTTTGCAACCCCGTCCATAACTCATTGAAAATTAAAATGGTTTATTTTTTCATTCTCAGATTAGCCAATTTACCCATCGCGTAAAGCTTGCCAAGGGTAGACTTTTTTAACTCGTTGGCAAGCGAAGCTTTATCGGCAAGTTTCAAAAACACCGGTTGTTCTTGCTCGTCACGTTCCACTAGCACAACATGTTCTAACTGGAATAAATCCAACAAGTAGGGAGAATGAGTTGTTACAATAATCTGCGTCTTGCCAGATTTTACCACCTTGCGTATTTCTGCGACGATTATATGAATAGTACGTGGATCCAAACCATTCTCAATTTCTTCAATGACAATCAAAGGAGGCGGTTTGGGATGTCGCAACAATGCCAATAATGCCACAATTCGCAACGTACCGGTAGATAACAAAAATGATGCTAATTGACATTCCCCTTCAGTTAATTGCAAGTGGACACCGCGTTCCAATTTGCTACTCAAAATTACTTGCAGTTCTTTAGCATAAGGCAATATTTCTTGGAGGGTTTCTAAAATACTGGCAAAAGCAGCCGGGTTTATTTTACGAATACTCAATAAATATTTAGCAATGTTAGAACCGTTTTTATTGAGTTGTACTTCACCACTAGTTCGTTTTTGCAGTACTGGCTTTTTCATGGTGTCGGGATTAAGCATAATAAATTGCCAATCAAAACCTTCCCAAAACCGTTTGCTTTTATTGATATTTTCTAACCACTTCATTAGCATAGTTGCTGAAGTTGTAGAACGTGTACTATTCATATACCTTGACAATGCTGCCCAGAGTGCCGAATTAGCTCTTGAAAGTATTGAGAACTCACTACCAGCCGGAGCGGAGAAATCAAACGACGGAACTTCTGGGAAATAAAATGCATTATTCGCTTGACGCTCAACGATCAGTTTGTCACCAAAAAACAGTTTTTCACTTTGGATAAAAAGTTCACCAGAGCCATCAAGTGTCACCGACATATTCGCACTAAATGTTGATGTGTCTATAGTGCGGTACAATTCAAATTCTACCGGATTGGTTTGATAAGTGCTATCACCGGAGGTTTTTAATTCATGAGGTACAAAACAATTACGCACCGGTTCAAACCCTCGCCAACGCCTCATAGCAACATTTAAACCTTGCTTAATACAAGTTTGATAAGTTTCCAAACCCTCAATAAAACTACTTTTACCAGAGCCGTTATTACCAATAAACACCGTCAATGGTGAAAGTTCCACGATACCGCTATCCCGAATCGCTTTAAAATTTTTAACTCGGAAATTCTTTATTGCCAGATTATTCATTTTTTCTAATGGTGAATGGTGAATGGTGAATGGTGAATTACTGGACGGGGTTTGCAACCCCGTCCGAAACGTTTATTTCCTCGTTCCCAAACGCCGGGAAGGAAGGACTGAATCGATGCGGGGCAAAGTACAACGTTTTCACGGAGCCCCCCAACGTGCCCGGACTTCATCCCAATGTAATGCCAACCATTGTAGCGCAATAATAGCGGGAGCAAAACTTGAAATATCTTTGGTAATGGTGGACATAATTGTGAATTGTGAATGAATAATTCGGCTGGCTCGGATTTTTCTGGGTGCATTCGCTAGGTATGAAAGGCATAGAAAACTCTAAATCTAAGTTCTGAACGCGGACTCGGGTTTTGAGAATAATTATGATGGGTGTTTTGAGTTCGACGCGCCCGACGCTTGCTAGAATTTATTTTATCGAAATACTTGACCTCAACATTTGATTGGGGTGACAATGGTCACGACTGTGGCTCGAACAACATCGCTTTGGCCCATTTAGCTTTATTTACAACATTGGACACTGGGGTCATTGAATGGGATTGATTAAAATCAATGACTTATGGCATAAATTTATCATCATATCAAAATAATTGATGATGGCTGATTTACAGCAAAAGCGTACCATCGCAGCAACATAATTAATAAAATGCCAACATCTGACGATCCAGTGGATCACTTGAAATTTAAGCTATTCCATTCAACGACCCCAGTGCCAATCCTATTTAACAATGTGATATAATTTTCCATGAATAAATTATCTACTAAATGGTTTAAGAAATGGTCTAAAAAGGCTAATTTGAAGAGTCAAGATTTGCTAGAAGCCATCAAAGATTTAGAAGATGGCCTATCTATTGTAGATTTAGGAGCTCATCTGTTTAAAATTCGTGTTAAAAGAGAGCATAGTGGAAAAAGTTCCGGTTTCAGAACAATTATTGCTTATCAAGAAAATGATAAAGCAATATTTCTATATGGATTTGGAAAAAATGAACGGGAAAATATTGATAAAACTGAATTGAACTATTTCAAAAAATTGGGAAATGATCTTTTAGCTTTGAACATAGAGCAACTCAAACAACTCATAGAGCAAAAAATCTTGTTTGATATAGAGGAGGAAGAATGAGAAATTCAATAAAAAATGCAGTTGGAGACACCGTTCAGGATTTGGTAAATTCTGGAATAAAAGTTTCCTTTACAAAAGAAGAACTTGATTCATTTGGAATCATAATTCCTAAGATTCAATCAACAACAAATCAGCCGAGCAAAGTGGGCAAACGTATGGCCCACCGTTCCTTTAATCATTAATCTCGTAACATGATACGGAATGAATAAAGCCTAATGTAATTCCCAATTCACGAATAGCGAGCGTAGGGTGGGTTTCGCTCCTTATGTAACCACCATTCCGGTTGACCGGAAAATGGATTTGCTAACATTAGAGAATGTCAGGTGAAAATGAAAACCGGGATTGAGTTGAACTTGGCGGGCAACACCTTATTCTCCTATTTAATTTTAATATTTAATTATCAATGCAATTAACTTATTATGGTTTGAGTATGATTGGTGTGACAATGCCCACAGCTATGGCTCGAACAACATAGCCTTTGCCAATTTAGCTTTATTTAAACAGTGAGTAATTAATATTGCGTTTGACAACCGCAAGTATTATGGATAACAATGCCAACAAATCATTTAACATGATTGTTTTGATGGGTTTTTCCATCATCTCGGTCATCTTTGGCTTACCTAGAATGTGGGCTGTCCCCGGTCATCGAAGAGTATGCGTGGTGACGGTGGATAACGTCAAGTATACCTGACCGAATAATTTTTTAACCGGGCAAACTTGCCGGAATTGTCAGTAATATTGAATATGCGGGCAAATCTACCTAATTATACCTATTATTGGGTATATTTGACCGGATAATTTTTTAGCCGGGCAAACTTGCCGGAATTTCCGGTCTCAGGGTCTGGAATATACGGGCAAATTGGCCTTATAATAAGTAGTTAGGTTTAAAATGAAATTGCCAGACTACAACCAATTTAAACAGAAGATTAAAGTTCAGGATTCCATAATTCAAATTTTTACGAAAGGTTCTACTGCTCAGGATTGGAAAAAAATGCTCTCTAATTTTATTGATTCTTTTCCAAACACCTATTGGACAATGAACAATCAGAAAGTCAATTCCGCCCCCCAAATTGACGAGATATGTTCCAGTGTTGTGTCTCGTAATTTGTATGGAGTCCACTACGCCATCAGGTCAAAAGAAAAAGACTTCTTTATCAGTGGCCACTTCTTTGCTGGAGAGTCTCTTGTGTTTGATGTTAAAACTACTGAAATCACAGAAAAAACTTATGAGACATTAATTGGCTTCATTTGCACACTTCATCAAGATTCTGGAAGACCAATAAAAGTCCAATACTCAGCTAACGAAGAAGAATATGGTGACATAGCATCGGATATGGTTTTACTATATGGAAAATGGAAAATAAACAAAATAATTGTGAACAGAGTAAAGTCAATTCTAAATAATTGGGGTCAGAGTCAGGTAGTCAGGTAGGTCGGGTTAGCTTATCAAGCGTAGCGCGATAACGTAACCCGACATTTACCTTATGAAATAGCCCTTTGTCGGGTTACGTTTTTTGGCGGCGCCAAAAAATCTAACCCGACCTACTTTGCTTATGAAATAGCCCTTTGTCGGGTTACGTTTTTTGGCGGTGCCAAAAAATCTAACCCGACCTACTTTGCTTATGAAATAGCCCTTTGTCGGGTTACGTTTTTTGGCGGTGCCAAAAAATCTAACCCGACCTACTTTGCTCAGGATAACCAGACGTTGGAACGGACAATTTATGTCCATGAAAAATGCCGTTCAACTTGGGGAGTTAGAAGCCAAAGGAAAATCACATGCCAAAGGAAAATCACATGCCAAACACACTACTTATATTTAGAATTGGTTGGATGGATAGTTACCAAGGTATTGACGAAATACATGGTGGTGGTTCATATGTTGCCGAACATGGGGAAGGCGGAGAAATGTGGAATTTTCGTGAAGAAGCTGGAAGGTATTATGGCTATGTTATGACGACAAATTTCGCAGGTATTAATTTGTCGAGAGTTGTACCTGATGAGGAATGGTCAGAAGGTGAAGAAGCAACAAATATAGATGTCGTTTTTATTTCACGAAATCCAGAAGCAGAAGTTGGTCAAGTTGTGATTGGGTGGTATAAAAAAGCAACGGTATTTCATAAAGAATACAGAAAGCGTAGAGGTAGCAAAAAACAAGGAGATTGGAGCAACATAGATTACTTGTGTGAAGCTTCAGGTGAAAATGTCACTTTATTAGATGTAGCTGATAGAGTGTTTCAAATTCCACGAGGAAAAGGGTTTCCGGGTAAATCTAACGTTTGGTACGAAAATGATAACAATGCAGAGGTTGTTAATTTTACTAGACAGCTAAGGAAATTAATAGTTCGTAAGAGTATCCCCAGCAGTGGAACGATAAACACCAAGCCTAATAAAGATGAGATACTCGCTATAGAAAAAGCAGCAGTTAAAAAAGCATGGGGCTTTTACGAAAAACAAGGATATCAGGTTACATCCGTAGAAACAGATAATGTTGGTTGGGATCTTGAAGCAAAAAAAGGGCATGAATGTTTGCTGATCGAAGTGAAAGGTCATAAAGGAAATGTTGTTCAATTTGAACTAACACCAAATGAGTATTCTCAAATGCAAGAAAACGTACAAAACTATCGTGTCTGTGTGGTTCGTAATGCCTTAGACGAACCATATTTAACAGAATACCAAGCTACTGAGGATGAAGAAATATGGTATTTAGAAGAGGTTGAAGGCTCAGAAATTGTAAGACTTGATGAAAAAATAGCCGCAAAGGCAGTGCAAATTGGCTTCTAACAAAAGCATCCAGCGGACACACAAAAGCGACGCGATTTTCCGCGTCGCTTTTGTGTGCAGCTGATGCTAGCGTTATCCTTATGAATAATTGGGGTCAGAGTAAAATTAATTCTAACTTGGTTAAGTACCGAAGCATAAGTTATAAAAAATAATTTTATTGAAAATCAAAAAGTTAAATCGCCAAAATGTGCGAAAATTTATGCTTCAGTACTTATAAAAATACACATAAAAAATCTTAACTATATGAAAACAACCTTAGTCTCTGTGCTTACTACAAGTGCTTTATTATTACAATTACAACCCGCTATCGCCGAAATTTGCAAAGCACCTAGCCTAGCTGACAATCTGCATGTCACGATTCCCTGTGTTGGTGTGCAAGCCAACCAATACCATGTGGTACTTAAGCCAAACCCACTTAAATCAGAGCCATTGATTTGGAAATTGGATTCAGCCGATGTGCAATCCGCTAGTTGTCAATGGAAGGCGACAGTCTGTGCGACAACGGATGAACATCTTAACGTTACCATTCCTAGTATTTTAATTAACCGTCAGAAAAACACCGCCATTTTGAAACGTTATGTCAACCAAGATGATCAGCAGGGCTTTTATTGGAAATACCTAACACATTACGCCTATGATCTCCAAGCAGATGGCAAAGAAGGTTTTTCAGATAACCACGGTACCCTAGCACCGGTGGAGCCTGCTTTGGTGGCCGGAAACGGTAAAAAGCTATTGGCAGTTTACATGGTAGGTAGTGATCTGGAAAGCGACGGTAATGCCGGCACTGACGATTTCAATGAACTGATTCATGGGTACAACACCTTGACCGACAGGTCCAAAGTGGATATCATTATTGCTTTCGGCGGTGCTAACAAGGATGGCTGGAAAGGAATGAAATACGCCAATATGGACCAGATACTCAAAGATGCTCAGGATGACACCTTCGGCAATTCCAGTGACTACCTGTACCGGGAAGATCGTGCCCACATGGGAGATAAAAGTAGCCTGAAACACTTTCTGAATTACCTGAGAATCAACTATACCGGCCATCAACAACGATTTCTGGTACTTTGGGATCACGGCGGTTCTTATGGCGGTTTCGGCAATGACGAAAACCATAACAGCGATGGCCTCACCCTAGAAGAAATCAACGGTGCTTTGCAAGACAGCGGCGTAGCTAAATTTGATCTGATCGGTTTTGATGCCTGCTTAATGGGTTCTATAGAAGTGGCTCAGAGCGTGAAACAACATGCTAACTATCTGCTCGGTTCAGAAGAACTAGAACCCGGCCATGGTTGGTTCTGGGATGACGTGATTAAAGCCTACGCACAAAAAAATACCATGACGGAAACTGGCAAAGCGATTATCGACAGTTTTGTCAAAAGAGAAGGAGATTTGGAAAGAACACTGTCTTTACTAGACTTGGCACAATTTGAGCCACTGGTTAGTCAAGTAAACGCTTTTGCCGATCATTATGCCACCAAGCTCCGCAATAAAGACAAGCTTTATATCAATGCTCTCAATCATGCCGTCAGCAAAGTGCAAAACTACGGCGATGAATTCCGTACTGGCGACATTATCAGTATTGATTTGCAGCATTTTGCTATGCTTGCGAAAAAAAAGCTGAATACCGCCGAATTTGATGGCTTAATTGACCAAATGAACAAATCCGTACTTTATAGCAAAGACGATGGTACCAAACCCAATTCCTACGGTATTGCCATTCATCCATTCCAAAAAGTACCACATGACGAAAAACACGTTCTTAATAACAAACTGCTGGCACTTCATGAAGCAGTAAAAGCCCAGATCAACGCCGACACCCAACCACCGGTGATAACAGAACAAGTGAATAACGTCAGCAGCATTGCCATTGGTGATCTGGATAGCAAAATTAGAGAAGCCTTGGCAAATGAAGCACAATTCAGCCAATTATCACAAGACAGTCAAGAAATAGTGGTTGATTTCGCCAAGGAGTTAATTGAAAGCATGCTACAGGAAGGGCTGGATTTTCAGACAGCACTTGCCGATTATATCCAATGGTATCTTGCCGAAGATATCGCTTGGCTGAAAGAAAATACCCGTGTGGCAAAGAAGAAGATACCTTCCAAAAACCAATCACCTCGTTTGCCTTCCTTCCAGCGCGGAGAAAGAATGGCTTTTACGACTATAAAGCCTACAGGCCGGCGTACTCTCAGGGAAATCCCAGAATCTGTTGGCACCCTAGCGACTTTCCAAGATGAAAACCTGATCGGAGTGACGGCATTATTCGGTCACATTCTGACAGTAGATGATTACGATGAAAACGGCGCACTAAAAACCATCCACACGTTTGACACTATCGCAAAACTGGAAGCAAACGCAACCACTGTTCCTGGCCAATACTTTGTTCCCTCATGGAACAAAAAATGGTACACTGTCAAGTACGATCCAAAAGAACAAACCCAATGGATGCCTCTAAACTTTGTCGAAAAACAGAGACGCGATGATGGCAAAACTTATACGATTTACACGGCCGAAATCGACTACGTGGAAGCGGGGAAAGATTATTCAAAAGGCAATCATCCCACAGATTCTGAGGACAACGGCTTTGATTACGCGGTCATGAAATTGACCGTAGATGATCAAAACTTGGTGATTGATCACAAAATTGTCACTTACAAACTTGTTTACACAGGCCCAGACGATCTGGACAGTGAAGTTTTATTCGATAAAGTCAGCAAAAAAATCCAACCAGGCGACCAGATTCGTTTCTTTACTCAGCAGATTGATCAAGTTTCTGGTGAAAGCAACCCTTGGTCGTATACCAATAAAGAAGCGGCTATCTGGGTAGATGTCAGCCCCTTTATTACCTTCACCCAACCCCCAGAATTCCAAGTGGAGGTATTAGACTTTGTCGATGAGAATGGACAGGAACTAGAGTATTACTACACGATGTTAGCTGAAGATATTGCCGGACACGTCACTATGACAGAACCCGTTAAGGCCGACAATTAACGCATGGAATGAATAATCCGTTTATTCCTTTAAATCCGTTGTGCTTATACTTTGGCAATTTTTAATAACCGCTCGTTGCTCCGCACTCATTTGTCCTAAACAGCTTGTTTTCTGACGTGCTAGGTTTTGTGATGAAATGTAATTTTAGGATTATTTGATAATAGCTCGTAGGTTGGGCTGACGAAAGGAAGCCCAGCAAATAATCACAAATTAATTCTAACTTTATCTTGGAGCCGACCTTCGGCGGCTCAAAAATGGCGTTATCCTGATGAAACGCTCCGCCCTACTGCACTTAGTCCCTGTCGTTACGGGCGGTTGTCGCTCAGGATAACAAGGCGTTGGAGCGGACAATTTACGTCCTTGGAAAGTGCCGCTCAACATGACATCAAGTGGGCAGAGTAATTGATTTTGATAGGTTTAATCATACGTGTTTGGTTAATAAAAAAGCCAATACTTGTTATGATGATGTGAATTGTTTGTTGGAAAGCTATGAAGATCGAATCACTAAACTGGCCAAATAAGTCTTGGTAACAATGTAACCCAACTTTACCTTGTGTGTTGAGCTATGACTGCGTCTAACCCAATCTACTTGGGCCCATACCGTCACCTTTAGACAATAGTAAATATTTAAACCCGACTAAATTATTTCCAAAAATACAATGCTGATAGAATTTACCGTCCAAAATTACGCATCCTTCAACTCACCACAAACATTGAGTATGTTGGCATCTAATTCCACACAAGATAAAGATTTATGGAGATTTTCCCTCATCATCTAAAACAGATTTTAGTCATCTTCAATATATTGATAAACATGTTGCATGGGGAGTAATTGAAGGTATTGATGGAAAAAAAAGAGTTGCTGGATATATTGTTGAAAATACATTTTATATAGTTCTACTTTGTTAAATTTCGTGTAGGGTGGATAAAGCGATAGCGTATCCACCCTACAAGTCATTTATTTTATTAAATGTGATAAAGTAGAAATAGTTTTTTTGGATAAAGAACATAGGTTTTGGATATCGGAACAGAAACATACATAGTAAAACATAGGGTGGATAGAACAAAGTGAAACCCACCACAGCCCCAATTATTTAAGATTGCTTCGAAATGTTGGACTTCCTATCGTCAGTCCAACCTACGATGATAAGTCAGCGAGTGTAGGGTGCGCGCCCAATCAGTCTAACTAAGCAAGCGTCTCGTCATTTCACGAAAAATCTCCGAGGTTTCCAAAATTTCGAAGGTTTGTATCCAAATATATATAAATTCGTGGTACTCTCACTCAGCATAACTGCCCCAACAATTTGAAATCATATTGATCCGTAACAACTGCAACCCCAAGCTTTTTTAACAACACTAGACGAATTTTGCCGTCATGGACTTTTTTATCAACTTGCATTAGTTTCAACATATCAGTCATTGACAAATCGCTCGGAATTTGGGTTGGTAAAGCCATTTTTTCAATAAGTGTTACAATGCGTGTCACATCAGCATCGCTAATCCAACCTTGCCATGCCGAAAATCGTGCCGCTAAACTTATACCAATAGCCACCGCCTCACCGTGCAAATATTGCCCATAGCTAAGCCCGGTTTCAATTGCGTGTCCAAAAGTATGTCCTAAATTTAGCAAAGCCCGTCGTCCACTTTCACGTTCATCTTCTGCCACAATTTGCGCCTTACTTTGGCAAGAGCGGGCAATTGCAAAGCTTAACGCTGCAAAGTCGCGGGCTAACAAGGCTGAAGCATGATTTTCCAACCATTCAAAAAATTCCAAATCATTGATGATCCCATACTTAATTACCTCAGCCAATCCGGCACTTAATTGTCTGTCATCTAAAGTTTGCAAAGTATCAATGTCTATCAGCACACATTGGGGTTGATGAAATGCGCCGATCATATTTTTACCCAATGGGTGATTAACACCGGTTTTGCCCCCAACGGCAGAATCAACTTGCGCGAGCAGAGTGGTTGGTATCTGGATAAATGGCACTCCTCGCTGATAACAAGCGGCAGCAAAGCCAACCATATCACCAATCACACCACCGCCTAACGCAACCAAAGTCGTTTGACGATTAAAACGTTGCTGGAGAAGGCTATCAAATATTTGGTTTAATACCTCAAGATTTTTATATTGTTCACCATCTGGCAAAATTACAGAAGCCGTTTTTTTATCCGCCAAAGCCGCCAATGTTGATTCCAAATACAAAGGGGCTATTGTTTCATTGCTCACTACCAACACTTGTTGCCCTTTGATATACGGGGTTATTAATGCGGCTTGTCCTAACAAAGCTTGCCCTATATATATAGGATAACTACGCGCACCTAGATCGACTTGTAATGTTTTCATATTTTCTCTAATTTTTTCAAATGTTTAAGAACGGCTCTTACCACTTGGCGTATGGTACGATGTCCGGTTTCAATGGTAACATTTGCTACCTCAGTGTATAGTGGGTGTCGTTGCCAAAGGATAGTTTCGAGCCGTTCACGCCGATTTTCGGTTTGCAACAAAGGGCGATCATGGCTATGAGCTGTGCGTTCCAATAATTTATCCACCGAGGCATGTAAATAAATTACATAACCACGATTTTTTAGGTACTCACGATTGTCAGCATTCAAGACAACCCCACCTCCAGTGGAAAGGACAATATTATTATACTCCGTCAACAGGGCAATAACTTCTTGTTCACGTTTACGAAAACCGGCTTCGCCTTCATATTCAAAAATTAAAGGAATTGTTGCACCGGTGTATTTTTCAATCTCATTGTCGCTATCAAGATGAGTCATCTTCAAGAGATTTGCTAAAAGATGACCAATCGTAGACTTGCCTGCACCCATTAAGCCAACTAAAAAAATATTATTCATTGGTAATTGTCAAATTGAAAACTATAACTCGTTCTTCTCGCTCCCCGCACATTGATGCGTGGCGTGGCACTGCATGTGTGTTGATGATTTTTTATCATTTTTGCTATGATCTCAATTACTTACAAATTATGGCATTTGATTTTTATCATCACCCATTTTGGTTAGGCTCACGTACCCTTATTATCAGTTTATTTATTGGGATCGTTGGTATCAGTCTCTACCTAGCAACAAAGCGTGGGCTCCGAGTACCGGCTTTTGGTAAACGGTTAGCCATTTTGATTGGCGTAGCTCTACTTATAAGCATCGTAAGTTTTATCATCTTCCACGAGCGATTTATCTTTTTTGGGATTTTACACTTTATTGCCGTGGCAAGTGTAGTCGGATTATTATTTTTACGATGGTTTTGGTTTAACATTATAAGTGGAATTAGCTTATTAATAATTGGATTTAACGTACAACACTCATGGTTCGATCAAGATATATTACAATGGATTGGTTTAATGACTTACAAACCACCCACAGAAGACTATGTACCATTGTTACCTTGGTTTGGTATCGTTTTATTGGGAATAGCGTTAGGTAAATACCTACATAATAACGGGTTTATTTATCAACCAATTCACTCTTTATGGGGGCGGCAATTAGCTTGGATGGGACAACATAGCTTGTTAATATATATACTACATCAACCAATATTGTTGGGAGTATTATGGGTGGTGTGGAAGGGATTTGGTAATGGGTAATTTAGAACACTTAATTAGCAAATATTGTTTCTCGTTCCTTCAAGTCTTAATCAAACGGATTTAGAAGCGGCTTGGATTTACAATCAACAGCATAAAGACAAAATTGCTCACGCCATTGCCATACAAGACGATGAAAATTAAATGAACACTTGGCATCTTAAACAAGCAGTCCGCCTTATAACAGCCGGTGGCATTATCGCTTATCCAACTGAAGCCGTGTTTGGCCTTGGCTGTGATCCTAATAATGAAATGGCGGTGACACGTTTGCTGGCATTGAAACAACGCTCTTGGCAAAAAGGTTTGATTTTAATTGCTGCCGACTATACCGGGTTGGCTCCCTTTCTTAAACCTTTAACACCGTCTCTTGAACAAAGAGTGTTTGCTACTTGGCCGGGGCCGGTGACATGGTTATTGCCGGCTAAACCCTCGGTACCATACTGGTTACGTGGTCAATCAAGCCAACTCGCGGTACGAGTAACTGCACATCCCCAAACCATAACCTTATGTCAACATTGGGGTGGTGCATTGGTTTCAACCAGTGCTAATCTTAGCAAACGCCCACCCGCAAAAACTGCCTTAAAAGTACGACAAATATTCGGCCATACTATTGATTATATTGTTCCCGGTGCGGTGGGAAAACGACAACGTCCAAGTGAAATTCGTGATGGTTTAACTAATGCGGTGATACGTGTTTGACTTTTATGGGATCGGTGAGTTTCGCTCTCGCTCTACCCACCCTACTTTTGATTGCTATACTCAGCACGTTCACAAACTTAACTTTTTAATGAGGTTGGTGGGCAAGAAAAAGACCTTGCCCACCCTACGTTTAAGTTGTTCCCGCGTGTAGTATAGCTGGACATACGATAATAATTTTACTATAATTAGTGCGGTTAATGATTACAACAACGGATAACTGATTGAATGAAAGAAAATTTTCCAAAAATATGGGTACTAGGCGCATCCTATGATACTTCAAACCTAGGAGTCAACGCATTGGCTGAGTCAAGCATAAAATGTATTTTCACCCATTGGCCCCATGCGAATGTCACTTTACGAACTCTTGAAGATGACATACCACTGACATTCACTTTTAACCATCAAGAATTCAGCGTATTGAAAAAAAATATATGGTTTGGGCGAAATGTATTCAAAGCTCAAAACGCATATACGCTATTGGGGTACGCCCTACTCCTGAAAATCATACCGAGCGACTGGCTCAAAAACAAGCTCAAAGCGCGTAATCCGTATTTTAAGGAGATCATGGAAACTGACCTGACATTTGATATAACAGCGGGAGATAGTTTTAGTGATATTTACGGTATGCGTGTATTTAGAACGCTTTCTTTGATGAAATGGCTATTTATCTTGTGTGGCAATAAATTCGTCATGCTACCACAAACTTATGGGCCATTTAAAAGTCGCATCTCAGAAATAGTAGCACGATATCTACTGACACGTACCACAGCTATCTATGCGAGGGATATGGCCGGTGTAAAATGTGTGAAAAAAATCCTTGGGAAAGTGGCTGACCAAAAAATGATACGTTTTATTCCCGATGTCGCCTTTGTGCTTGATCCTGAAAAAACCAAAAGTGTCATTATAGAGCAATTGAAAAATCTTAAGGCAAAGGGACATGTTATTGTTGGCCTAAATGTTAGTGGTCATATTTACCATGTTGAATATCAAGCATTGAGTAAGTTTAGCCTTAAAAGTGACTATCAAAAACTCATGAATGAGATAGTTAAATTGCTGATGGTGTATCCCAATACAGTAGTCGTTTTAGTGCCTCATGTGTTTCTTGAAGCCGGGCAGGTTGGCAGCGATCCGGATGCCTGTCATCAAGTATATCAACAAATGGTAGATGAGTACCCGGGCAGAATTTTATTAGTAGAAGAAGTATTCAATCACAAACAAGTCAAATATCTCATTGGTTGTTGTGATTTCTTTTTGGGCGCACGTATGCATGCGTGTATAGCAGCACTTTCACAATATGTGCCTGCCGTTGGTATCGCTTACAGTGATAAATTTGTAGGCGTTTTTGAATCCGTAGGAGTAGGTGATTTGATAGCAGACTTAAGAACTGAAAATGAGCAGATTTTAGCGTGTGTGCAGGATGCGTTTAATAAACGTACCGAGATAGCAGAGAAATTACGTGTGACTGTATCATCTGCCCAAAAACGGGTGTTGGGACTTTTTGATGAAATTGAAGTATGATATTTGGAACCGGTTCTTATGAACAAAAGCTTCCTAATGAACCATTGGCGAAAGTATTGGTTAAATCAAACAAATGTTTATGAAAAGATTTCTAAAAAAATTGTTGGGACGAGATTCTGCCCAAAGTTTGGAAAATTGGTTTTATTACTGGCTACAAGCACAAAACAGTGACTGGCGCTCCCAATGTAGCCCTAAAAATTGTTATTTTGAGTTCGGAGTGGGGTGGGGAGGCACAATGTCAGCTTTTGCCCGTGCTGCTGTCCGTTATTGCAAAGATCATAAAGCTGACATTAAAGATATTTCTATTGTTGGTTTTGATTCCTTCCAAGGATTACCAGAAAAACAATCCAAAGCGGATGATCACATCGTTTGGCAAAAAGGCAGCTTTTCCAATTCTAAAGAAGTGACTCTCAATCAAGTGGAAAAAATTGGTTTTCCAGCTAATAATGTCATGTTTATAGAGGGTTTTTTCAATGAATCCCTCAATTCTGAAAATTTTCAGAAAATTGCTCACCTTTCACCCTCTATTATTACGGTAGATGTCGATTACTATAGTTCTACCCAATTAGCTTTGGAATTTATTGCACCACTTTTGAAAAGCGGTGCTGTCTTCTATTTTGACGATCTATGGTCATTTCATGGACACCCCGATATGGGACAACCCAAAGCCATTAAGGAATTTCATGGTAAAAAAGGTTATCTGACTCCCGGCCGAATATTTGATCATAATGGCAGCACTTATATATTTTCTGCACTAGAATGGGAATTTGGAACTCAACCTGAATCTGAATAAATGCGAATGAAAGCTTTTGGATTTGTGCCAAACGGGGACTGCTAACCCATTCATCGTCAAATGTAGGGTGGGTAGAGCGATAGCGAAACCCACCATTTTTATTGTTTAATTCAACATATATTTCTTCAATCGCTTTTGTGATTGAAGATTCAACAAGATTATAAAGCAGTAAAAATCCATTGTCTTTTAACAGGGATTTTCACAAGCGTTTAATTCTCATAATTAACAGTTAAAAGTGCTTCCGAAAAATGTAATTATGAAAAATAACAAAATGGGCCGGTACAGACGATATTTTTCCTTGTTAAAATTATG
>Ga0233403_10000289_pt1 | contig 23565 bp, 23 predicted proteins | sample Na_oxic_1_MG_FD_179866 | JGI IMG/M metagenome (GOLD analysis project Ga0233403, IMG submission 179866) | Seawater microbial communities from Saanich Inlet, British Columbia, Canada - Na_oxic_1_MG | ecosystem: Environmental > Aquatic > Marine > Inlet | place: Canada: British Columbia | collected...
CCACTTTTTTCGGTTCCGGCGATAGGATGAGCGGGGACAAAATGTGGGAAAAATTGACCTAAATGTTGTCTAGCATCTGCGACTACAGTAGCTTTAGCACTACCAACATCGGTAATAATTGCGTGAGAAGAAGCCAGTGTTTCACGTATAGCCGCAAATATGGGGGACATGGTGCCTAATGGCACCGCAACAATAACCATGTCAGCCCCACTGGCGGCACTGGCGGGGTGAGTGTCATAACGATCAATGACACCAAGATCAATTGCGTGTTGTAAGTTGACAGTATTGCGCCCACAACCTACAACTTCGCCACATACCTTTTCTCGTTTGAGGGCACGAGCTAACGAGCCACCAATTAAGCCCACACCAATAATGGTGAGACGTTGAATTAACATTATTCACTTTTTCTTTTTTTAGTCAGCACTGGCACAAATTGAGCCTTCGGTATTTTCAAACGTTTCGGACGGGGTTGCAAACCCCGTCCAGCAACCTTCAGTCTTGCCCCTACGAATATTCGATAATATGTAGGGGCAATCCCTTGTGGTTGCCCGGAACAGTTACGAAAAATCATTCACAATTCACAATTCACAATTATTTATATTTTTCCAACCATTCCCGTTCTAACTGTCCTACTGTTTCGATTTCAGCCGCCGATAACTGGTAATTTTTCATCCAATCACGAGCCGAAATGGCCGGTTTTAAGCCTTGATTTGCTGCCAATGAGAAAAAAACTGTAGCTAAAACTTTATCTTTTGCTACTCCTTCACCGGTTTTGTACTTTTGCCCTAATTGATATTGTGCCTCACGAATGTTTTTGTTTGCTGCTTCAGTGAGTTTGGCGATGGGTAACTGAGATACCATTTTTTCGCATTCAACCGCAGCCGGTTCGTATCCACCTTTGGCAGTTTGCGACAATAAAACCACAGCCAAAACTTGATCAGTTGTAACTCCCTCACCCTTAAAATACATTTTGCCTAATTCATAACGTGCCTCATCCATACCTTGTTTGGCGGCTTTGTCATACCATTGTGCCGCTGGCACTAAATCTTTATTAACACCAATACCCGTTTGGTAAAATTGCCCCAATTTATATTGTGCATCGACAATACCAAAATCCGCCACTTTGCGATACCACTGTGCGGCTTGGGCTAAATCTTTAGTAACACCAGTACCAGTTTCGTACATTTGCCCCAAATTATATTGGGCTGCAACATCATTTTGCGCGGCGGCTTTGTGATACCACTGTGCCGCTTGGGCTAAATCTTTGGCAACTCCCTCGCCTTCATGATACATAGTGCCCAAGAAAACTTGCGCCGCAACATCACCTTTGTCAGCGGCTTTGCGAAACCATGCGGCAACTTGTTTTAAATCTTTAGAGCCTCTCCCATCGCGGTACATGAGCAACAGATGAGATTGGGCGGTGACTAAACCCTGTGCTGCGGCTTTTTTGAGCCATTGTTCTGCTTGGTTAACATCTGGGGATACTCCCAAACCGTAGTTATACAGCATACCAAGATTAAATTGGGCTTGTGCAAGTTCACTTGAAGCCGCTTGCTGAAACAACTCGAAGGCTTTGGCAAAACTTCGGTAAACTCCTTTCCCATCACGGTACATAATCCCCAAACTATTTTGGGCTTTAACAAGCCCTTGTTTAGCGGATTTCCGGTAAAACTGTACGGCGGTAATGAAATTCTGGGCAACGCCTTTGCCTCTCTCGTACATTAGCCCTAATTGGTATTGTGCTTTGGCATGTCCAAGCTCGGCGGCTTTTTCATACCATTGTTTTGCAAGGGCTACGTCTTTCTGGTTATAGTGAGTTACACCTTGCTTAAAGGCATCTTCAGCCTCCCCAGCTATCAACGGTGTCCAAATAATAAACCATCCTAAAATTAAGAGAAATAAAAACCGTTTGTTAATTAAAATTCCCATGTTTTTCCTCTGTTTTTTTAAGTGTACCAACGCCTTTAATTTTCCGGTATTTTATTCGAGGGCCAATCCCAAGTTTTTTAAAAAAACTACTCCGGGCTTGTGCGAAGGGATTGCCCCTACAAGTCATTGATTTTATTAAATGTGACTTCGTGAATTAAATACCCGATTATTTAGGCACCGGTATTGATTTGCCATTGGCAGGTTTTGTGACCAACTCAGCCACTAAACGTTCTCCCTTTATGAGTTGTTCCACAGATAACTTCTTTGCCAACAAATTACGCCCTGAGATTGCTTTTTGATTTCCCTGAATTGCTGCCAGTGATACCCATTTATAAGCCAAGATTGGATCGATTGCCACCCCCTCACCCTTATAATACATCATACCAAGATTATTTTGCGCGTCAGATTGTCCTTGTTTAGCAGCTAGGCGAGCCCAATAAGCGGCTTCTGAAAAATTTTGTTTGACTCCTTTACCTTCATAAAATAATTTACTTAACCCACTTTGTGCCGGGGCATATTTTTGCCTCGCAGCGAGGCGAAACCATTTTTCAGCTTGGGTAAAATCTTTCGTTATCCCTTTGCCATTATAGTACATCAATCCTAATTCATATTGTGCTTCGGCATCATTTTGTTGGGCAACTATGTCAAACCATTGTTTTGCATGAACTAAATTCTTAGTGGCTCCCTCGCCATTAAGGTATATTTTACCCAAATAAATTGGGGCTTTAGTATTTCCGGAAGCCGCAGCTTTTTTAAACCATTGTTTTGCTTGCTCAAAATTTTGTTTAACTCCAAGCCCAGTATAATTCATTATTCCCAGATTATACAAAGCCTTAGCGTCGCCTCTGGCAGCCGCTTTGTTATACCACAAGTTGGCTTGGCTCAAATTCTGACGAGTACCAATACCGGTATGATACATATGAGCAAGGTTGGATTGCGCGTTAGCTAATCCAAGTTCAGCTGCCTTTTTAAACCATACCATAGCTTGGGCAAAATTTTGAGTAACACCTTTGCCGTTGTAATACATAAAACCTAAATCGTTTTGCGCTACTGCTAATCCCATTTCAGCGGCTTTTTGATATCCAATTACCGCAACTTTAAAATTCCCTTTTTTATCATGATCCTTGGCTTGTTTAAAAATTGTTTGGGCATCAAAATTTGCAAAAGGGACTTTTTCTTTAGCCGTTGTGGTTTCATCACGGACGACTTCTGGCGCGGAACTACATCCTGAGAGTAAAATCAAGACATATATAAGAATAGGTAATTTTTGGTTTAACATAATGAATAGTTTGTCGTCTTAGAAATCTAGGGCTTGAGTCCAATATTGAACGGAACACTTTTTAACCCAGAAATCCGATTTTTTTATTTAAGAGAAGAGAATTTCTTTGACGTTTTAAAAAATTTAACTCCGCCAGAAATCCGATTTTTGAAAAAAATCGGATTTCTTTGACGTTTTTAAAAAATTAATTAAATAACAATAGGTTAGCAATTATAAGTCCAAACGGTTCCGTTCACTATTGACTTGAATCAGATCTGACAATTATTTATTTGATACCCCATTAGTAACTCAATTAAATTGACACAAAAACCGCAAATCATTTTCAAAAAATAAGCGCAAATCATCAACACCATAAAATAACATAGCTAAACGCTCCACGCCCATGCCAAAGGCAAAGCCGGTATATTGTTCATTATCAATTCCAATCGCGGAAAAAACATTTGGGTGTATCATGCCACAACCAAGCACTTCTAACCAACCGCTTTGTTTGCATACACGACAACCACCACCCCCGCAGGCGACACATTGTACATCAACTTCAGCAGAAGGTTCTGTAAAGGGAAAATACGAGGGACGAAAACGCACTGACAAATCGCGTCCAAAAAAATGTTTTAGAAAATCATCCAAAATTCCTTTAAGATCGGCAAAGCTAACATCCGTATCGACCATAAACCCTTCAACTTGATGAAACATAGGGCTGTGTGTTAAGTCGGAGTCACAACGATATACTCGTCCGGGCGCGATGATTTTTAATGGTGGTTGTTGCTCTTGCATCACCCGAATTTGCACCGGCGAAGTATGAGTCCGCAAGAGCGTATGAGTGTCAAAGTAAAAAGTATCGTGCATTGCCCGAGCGGGATGATGAGCCGGAATATTAAGGGCCTCAAAATTATGATAATCATCTTCAATTTCTGGCCCTTCTTCGATCTTAAACCCCACTTGTATAAACAAATTTTCAATTCGCTGTAAAATTTGGGTGATGGGGTGCAACCCACCCATTGGTTGTCCGCGCCCCGGTAACGTAACATCAATGCGTTCCGCTGCAAGTTGTATTTCTAATTGGGCCGATTGTAAGGTTTTTTTGCGTGTTTCAATTGCCTTGGTAAGCGTTTTCTTGATCTCGTTGATCGTTTTTCCAGCTTGAGGGCGAAACTCTGGTGCCAATTTACCAAGCTGTTTGAGTTGGTCAGTGAGAACACCTTTTTTGCCTAAAAAGTGAACGCGCAATTGATCTAATGCGGTAAAATCTTCCGCATTGTGAATATCTTGTTGAGCTTGGTCAGTAAGTTGTGGGAGTTCTGGCATTGTTTTAGCGCATTAATAATTAATGATTAATTATTGACAATTAAGTAGACTGGTATACCTTTGATGGAACTTTACCTCGTCTTGAATTATGATTTAATGATTACATGATCACGAAGACGTGGTATAGACGATAATAGGATTTTCGGTGACGACAAATTTATTCCTCTTTAAATATAATGTGTTAAAAAATTATAATTGGTAATTAGAAAACAATTTGCCGAGATTTACTCTGTACAAAATATTTATAACTCAATAATATTCAGAGTAAATATCTTAGAAACCAAGGATCGAAAATAAACTTGGTTTCTTTTCAGAACTATAGTAGATTACCCTCCAATAGAAAGAAGAACAATTAACGTCAAAGCACCGGTCACCGTGCCAATGATAAGGCCTCCGGCCAATCCTCCAAACATTGCTATAATTGATCCGCCTGATACGATACCCAACCAAATTGCACCTAGCAACCCGGTTACGATAGCTGGAGTTGTGATAACGATATTTTTTTTCTTGAATGACACCATTAAAACGATAATAACAATGGTCATTGTAGCCCAAAGAAAATACTTTTTTTTCTCATATACCAGCAAATAGGAACGCAATGAGGCTATTTGCTTGGCTCTTTTTGAAAGAAGTTCGGAACCCTTTGCAAAAACAATATTGTTAGGATTTGTTGCAAGACTTTGGTTATTTGCAACATTTGCGTCAATATATCGCCCGTTATAACCACTAACGAAGCCATATTTATCAAGTTGTTCTATTTCCTCTTGAGTCCACTCACGAGTGCCACCATGTCTAATCCTTACCAATTCTTGTTCTTGTTGCCACGCTTTGTTGACGGCTTCTGTCTTATACCGTTTCATTAGTTCTTCTGGTGAGGTACACGATGCCAGAAAAACCATTAACAATACAAGGATAAAAAGAACAAATCTGGTTAGCTCAAATTTTAGAGAGTTCATAATTATAAATAGAATATTAACTATTGCGTGATTAATAATTAATGTTTATAATTAACCTATCAGTAAAACTTTACGCTCTGATAGTACTTTAAAACCATAGAATCGTCAAAATATAGATTTTCAGGTAAATCTAATTTCACAAGGGTTGACACTTATGTCTGCCCCTATAATTTATGACATACATGATTAACATGATGGGATGAACATAAGTGTTCGCTTGTGAAATTATTTAGGTACACATAAATAGTTCCTAAATCTATAGATCTTTATTTATAGACATGGATCTAACAGTGGGCTACACCTATAGCAGAAGTTAGATAGGCCATCACACCTTCCGATGTTATTCCAGTCGGTCGCTCTGTGGTCTAGTATTAAGGGTAGCGGAAACGTGAAAGTGTACTAGACATCAAAACCTATTTAACAGCCACAAGGAGTACTTAACTCTCACTTAGAGAAGATCCTAAAGATATTATGTTAGTATATGTTATTAATAAAAATGGTAATCCATTAATGCCTTGCAAACCAGCAAAGGCGAGAAAACTCTTGCATGATGGAAGAGCTAAAATCGTTAATCGTTGTCCCTTCACAATTCAATTGCAATGGGATTGTGAGGAACATAAACAACCTGTTACTTTAGGAATTGATAAAGGAAGTCATTACACCGGTTTCAGTGCTATTGGTGTTGGTCAAATTTTAATCTCCGGTGTGGTTAATCATCGTACTAATATTAAAGACAAAATAATCGCCCGACGTGGTAATCGTCGTCAAAGACGCTCACGTAAATGGTATCGCCCAAAACGATTTTTAAATCGTGCTACTAGTAAGTGCTGCGGACGTTTGCCGCCTTCTATTAAAGCTAATGCAGAAGAAGTAATAAGGGTGGTGCGTAAGATTCCTTTACCCATCAGTTCTTATGTGATTGAAGATGTGCAAGTTGATATAAATCGCCTCAACAATCCTAATATGCAAGGTAAACAGTATCAACAATCTAATCGTTTAGATGAAAATATTCGGATAGCCACATTAATGCGGGATAAATATCAATGCATCTCTTGCAGCAAAAAAAAGGTTCAACTTCAAGCACATCATCTAGTGCCTAAAAATCAAGGCGGTAAGGATACGATTAATAACCTGATAACGCTTTGTCTTCATTGTCATAATAAAGTACATCAAGGCAAAATCACACTTCATGCTGATGGGATAAGTGGCTTGAGAGACCAGATAGCCCAAAGAACAATGCAAGGAAAATCGTTGATTTACAAAACATTAGATAGTGTGGCCCCAGTTTTTAAAGTATTTGGTTACCAAACGGCTTCGTTACGAAAAAATTTAGGCTTACCTAAGAAACATGATGTTGATGCTCTTTGTGTGGCAACCTTAAATAGGCGAACTTCGGTACCCTATCATCGTGATAATTTTTACACTATTAAGTTTAGACCCCGACAAACCAGAAGACGTTACCATGATTTACCACAAAAAGGTAAAGGACGTGTGCCTTATCAAGTTAATACCGAATTGGACGGATTCCATAAAGGTGATCTCGTCCGTGTTAAAGGATCATTCCCTAAACAAATCAACTCAATTTACAGTAATGGTCGTTTAGCTTTTGCGCGTATCAAAGGCGAACCCGGTAGCGCAACACCGAAGGATTGCCAATTACTACTTCGAGGGCAAACAGTTGTTTGGAATTATTTGGTCTAATATTCATCTATATTCATCTATATTTATCTATAAATTTAGTGAATGTATTTAATACTTTTAAATTTTGGCTGGGAGAAATCCGATTTTTTAAAAATCGGATTTCTTGATGCGGTTAAAAAGGTTAAAAAACTTTTACCTACTTATCTGAACAACTATAGAATAAATTTATGTCTTCTTGATTTATAATCACTCGGACTATGCGACAGTGATTCACATTTTAAAAGTGAGTTATTAATTTTTACATTATGAATATACAAGATATTGTAACCGAACTGAAAGCACACAACAGCAAGTTGCCTCATGAAGCGTTAAATGCTGCTATCGTTAATCGGGAACAAATTACCCCAGAATTGCTGCAACTTATTGAACAAGCGGGGAAAGACCTTGATTATTTGTGGGATAATCCCAATTATCTTGGACATATCTATGCTATGTATTTGCTGGCATCTTTTCGTTCGACAAAAGCTTTACCCGTGATTGTTGAATTTTTGCTTGCTTTCAACGATATATCAGATGAAGATTTTGTGAATTTCCCCGGAGATATTGCTAGCAACCTCGGGCGTATTTTGGCATCGGTATGTGGTGGTAATGATAGCCAAATCAAGAGTCTGATTGAAGATGAGCAAGTAAACCAATATATACGGGCTGAAGCAATAACTGCACTGGTTAGCCTTGTCACTTGTGGTGCCAAAAACCGCGAAGAAGTTGTGGCGTATTTTCAAACGTTATTTAGACAGAAAATTCGACGCAAATTGTCAAATGAGCAGATATGGTATAACTTAGTTAAACTCTCAACCGCTTTGTATCCAGAAAAGCTTTATGGTGACATAAAGCGAGTTTATGCAGCCCAGCTAGTGAAGCCCCAGATGATTAGCCTTGAACATGTTGAAAATCAGTTGGCTTTAAGCAAAGAACGCGTGTTACAACGTTTGCCTAGAAGATATTCGCTCATTGATAATGCTATTGCCGAGATAGAACATGGCATTTATTCTTTCCGAGATGAAGATGATGAGCAAATAAGCAATGCCCTGTTTGAATTAACTATTGATCTGGGGGAATTTCCACGCGAGGCTTTGACAACCGCAATTAAACTTCGTGAAAAGATAACGCCAAGACTTTTGAAAATTTTTGAAGGGCAAGAAGAACACGCTTATGAAATGCGTAAACAAAAACATCTAATGATGCATATTTACGCTTTGTATTTACTTGCTCAATTCCGGGAAGAACGTGCTTACCCGCTGATTGTCAGTTTTTTTTCGTTGCCGGGTGATATTTCGGTTGAGATAACCGACGCTGTTGTTCCCACAGATTTACACCGTATTTTAGCTTCTGTCTACGATGGTAATGATGCACCACTGAAAAGTTTGATTGAAGACACTAATGTCAATGAACATGTTCGGAATGCCGGGTTGAAAGTGTTTGTTGTTCTTGTCGCCGTTAAGAAAAAAAACCGCGCTGAGGTTGTGGATTATTTTAAAAGTTTGTTTAGAGACAAGCTGGAAAAACAACCTTCTCCGATTTGGGATGGCTTGGTGATTTGTAGTTTGGATTTATACCCTGAAGAGGTTTATGAGGATATCCAACAAGTTTATGCCAACAATTGGATAAGCGGAGATGTTGTTGGATTTGATGAAGTGCAAGAAACTTTGGCTCTTGGTAAAGACAAGGTACTTGAGCGTCTTCAAAACAACACTAGATACACATTCATTGATGATACTGTCAAAGAAATGGAAGGTTGGGATCGCTTTGCCCCTTCTAAAAAATTAAAAGAACCGCAACAACAAACTAGCAACCCCGAGGCTAAAAAAGGCCAAAAAATTGGGCGCAATGAACCATGTCCTTGTGGCAGCGGCAAAAAATATAAGAAATGTTGTGGGGGATGATTTATTCAGAAACCAAGGTTTGAATCGGTCCTTGGTTTTTTGGTTGGATTTGCAACTGGCTTTTTGAATCGGAAACGTTTCGGACGGGGCAAACCTCGGAGGTTTTTCGGGAGCTAAACCTCGGAGGTTTTGGAAACCTCGGAAGTTTTTCGGGACCCAAACCTCGGAGGTTTTGGAAACCTCCGAGGTTTTTCGGGAGCCAAACCGAGGTTTTTCGTGGAATTTATATCTTCTCGGCTTGACTAAGGAGATTTTCCACTTCAATTTCAGCTTCAATGGCATAAATGTCCTTTTGCATTTCTTCAAGCGTACTGTCTATACTACCCCCAATATCACTAACCTCATCTCCGATATTAGAGTATTCTTGAATGGCACGCTGTGCTGCTAACATGTCTCGTTTCGCCTCCAAGTTAGCAACCTTAAGTTTTACTATGTCGAGATTTGCAACCAACTTTTTGTAGATTTCTCCCAGCTTGACTTCGGTGAGTTGCAGTTGCTGGAGAAAAGTTTCCATCTCTTGGACAGAAGTTTTCAAGAGCGAGAGTTTCGTCTGCTTGATTTTATCGATTGGCTCAATTGATTCTTCTCGAGCAACCTCAGTTTTCTTCGCCTGTAACCTCCCTTCAAATGTCTTTCGTGACACTTTCACCTTCATAAGACTGTCTTTGACTTGTCTTATCTTGTTCTCATACTTGGTGATGGCAATATCGCCTTTGCCAATCATATCCTGAACTTGATTGGTGAAGCGTTTTTTGAGAACGTCAACGGCAGCTGCCCCTTCTTCGCCACACCCAAGGGGCACTAATAACAGGGGGAGGAAGATTAGTAGAAATTTCTTATAATTCATCAAGTTGTTCCTTTGTGTTACCTACTTTGGTTTTCGCAGTTCTTCTTCGATAAGAGATTTAGTTGCAATTGCATTAGCTAATACGGCATTAGCTTCTTTTAATAAATCTCCGGCAATCATACCAAAATTATATTTGCCTTGGATATCGTCGATTCGATAAACAACATAAGCCTTTTCTATCTTATCGTGGATATCGCGTAGCGTTCCGTTTAACGTTTTGCGAAGTGATTGCCACTGCTTAATCGACTTGTTAATCATATTACGTTGGTCTGGATACATCCCTTTTAATTCATACAATTTTTGAATATTCTTATCCGCCAACGTCAGTTCTTCACGCATTTTCAACATGGCTCGGTATAAGTCCGGATTCATGTCCATTAAAAAGGCATTGACTTTTTCGGTGGCATCAACCGTTTCTTGGGTTTGCTCGTTACATCCTATAGAAACTAAAGTAATGAGTAAGAATAATGCTAAAATTACCTTATTCATGAAATGACTCCCCTTTAACGAAATTGAACGCTTTTCCCAATGCTGCAATAAATTGTTCATTTTCAGTCTGTGTCCCAATTGAAACGCGCAAATGTTGCGGCATGTTGCCAAGTGGGCGCGTAATCACACCCTGACGCAGTAACCGTTCATAGATTTTAGCACCATCACCCACATTCACATTTACAAAATTACAAGCAGAATCAATATATTGTAGTCCCATCTTCTCAAATGCTTGGGTGAGTTGCTGCATTCCAGCATGATTTGAGGCAACACTTTGTTCAAGATATTCGCTATCACTTAACGCCGTCTCGGCAGCAACCAGAGCCAAGTAATTAACATTAAAAGGTTGTCGTACTCGATTCAGTAAATTAGCCACAGAGGGATGGGAAATCGAATAGCCCACCCGTAACCCCGCGAGTCCATAAGCTTTGGAAAAAGTGCGAGCCACGATAAGATTAGAATATTCGGATGTCCATTCTAAACTATTAGGGTAATTAGGTTCAAGAACGGCATATTCAAAATAGGCTTCATCCACAACAACTAATATATGTTCCGGCACTGCCTTTAAAAAAGTCTTGAGGGTGGTTTTGTTAATCCAAGTACCAGTGGGGTTATTTGGATTGGCAATAAAAATTAAACGAGTATCTTTATCAATCGCTGCCAGCATAGCGGTTAAATCGTGTCCCCAATTCTTCGCCTTCGTAACGATAGCCTTTGCGCCAATAGCTTGCGTGATAAGAGGATACATAGCAAAGGCATACTCAGAAAAAATGATAGAGTGTGCCGAGGAAACAAAAGTTCTGGCAATCAATTCAAGAACATCATTGGAGCCATTGCCCAAAGTAATGGTATCCATATCTATGGGGAGTTTTTGAGCTAAGGCTTTTTTAAGCGTGAAACCATTGCCGTCAGGATAACGGGTAATGTTAATTAAATTAGCTTGCAATGCAGACCACACGAGCGGACTTGGCCCCCGGGGATTTTCATTTGAAGCCAGTTTAATCGCATTTTTGATCCCATATTCCCGTTCTAATTCTTCGATGGGTTTACCCGGTTGATAAGGCTGTAAACCTTGTACACCGGGTGTAGCTAGTTGAAAAAAATCAATCATTTTATTTATTCGTTTCAAACGTGAGCGTAGTCATACCACACAAAGCTGAAGTTTTGTACTCCAACACTATGAATGTCAGACCGCACAAAGCTGAAGCTTTGTACTCCAACACTATGAATGGTATAGAAGAATAATGATTAATAATTAAGCGGCGCATGGATAGGAGCCAAGGTGTTTAATAAGGGAATTATGGTTTTTCAAGACTTGCATAGATTTGCTAATCGGTAAATCTTCAATATGTCCTTCGATATCAATAAAAAATACATATTCCCAAATACCTTGTTGCGTCGGACGAGATTCAATACGTGTCATATTGAGATTATTTGTGGTAAATGGTTCAAGTAATTGGTACAACGCCCCGGGCTTATTGGGGTTGGATAGTAATAGTGAGGTTTTATCATTGCCAGTTGGTGGCACATCTTGTTGTCCAAGCACGGCGAAGCGAGTGGTATTATTAATACTATCTTCAATATGTGAAGCGACTATTTGTAATTTATAAATTTCCGCCGCCATTTGGCCGGCAATCGCAGCCGCCCCTTTTTCAGTCGCAACACGTTGCGCCGCTTCAGCATTACTGTTGAGTGCTAAGCGTTCTATTGAGGGTAAGTGGCTATTTAACCACCCGCGACATTGGGCAAAGGATTGTTGGTGGGCATAGACTCGCTTAATCTGCCCTAATTCACTGGTCATTGCGAGAAGGTAATGATGAATAGGTAATTCGATTTCACCACAAATTTTTAATGGCGTGTTAAGAAAACAGTCTAAGGTTTGATTAACGGAACCATCGGTAGAATTTTCGACCGGCACGACACCATATTGAGCTGTGCCGGCTTCAACTTCATGAAATACATCATCAATAGTTTGCTGGGGAATGGTTGGCATAGCATGGCCAAAGTGTTTAAAAACAGCAGTTTGGGAATAGGTGCCGGCTGGGCCTAAAAATGCTACCTTCAATGGCTTTTGTAAGGCTAAACAACCCGACATGATTTCTCGAAAAATTTGTGTTAGGACTTCATTTGGCAAAGGGCCTTGATTGCGTACCATAACATTACGCAACACTTCTGCTTCCCGTTCCGGCCGATAAATCTGAAGGGTATCCTCTTTACTTTTAGCCTGTGCAACTTTTTTGGCTAAACGGGCACGCTCGGTGATAAGGTTTTGAATTTGTGCATCTAATTTATCAATATTAGCACGGAGTTCGGGTAGACTATAAAACATATATAATGGTGAATGGTAAATGGTAAATGGTGAATGGTTTTCTTATGCTCATTTAATCATAGTTCAAGACATCTAATCAAAGTAATTTTATACCATTCATAGTTTTCTTATGCTCATTTAATCATAGTTCAAGACATTAATTAAAGTCATTTTATACCATTCGTAGTTTTCATATAATTATTTAATCATAGTTCAAGACATTAATTAAAGTCATTTTATACCATTGCCCCGTTTTCATTTAATCATTTAACCCTCAAGATTTTTCTCGTTTCCCTTTAACGTTATCCCAAAAGCATACAAAAGATTTTTACTATCACCGGTAATTTCACTAGTCAATTTGGCCGCTTGTTTGAGTGATAATTCTTGGCGCAATAACTGAAAAATTCTTATTGTCTCTGGACTTAGGACATTATTATCCGGCTTGGGTGCGCCTTGCACTACCAAGACAAATTCACCTTTCTGCCGTTGTGGCTGTGCGTTTAACCAGTTAAATATGCCGGGTAAGTTTTCTCGATACACGGTTTCAAAAACTTTAGTTAATTCCTTTGCTAAAACGGCTACCCGTTCTTCACCAAATACTTGTATCATATCTTTTAAACAATCAAGGATACGGTGAGGGGCTTCATAAAACACCAAAGTTCGTGATTCGTGTGCTACACTATTTAGGCGTTGCAATCGTGTTTTGGCCGGTAAAAAGCCTTCAAACACAAAACGTTTTGCCGGTATTCCGGCAACTGATAGGGCACTGATTAAGGCACTTGGGCCGGGAATTGGTATTACAGTAAGTTGTTCAGCCAAAACTGTTTGGACCAAATAAGAGCCCGGATCACTAATCAAAGGAGTACCAGCATCACTTATTAACGCAATATTGTTACCACCCAGCAAATATTGTAATAATATATTTGACTGTGCTCTCTCGTTGTGTTCATGTAAGGATCGTAATGGTGTTTTGATACCAAAATGGTTGAGCAAGTGACGACTATGCCGAGTATCTTCAGCCGCAATGATATCAACATGGTGCAAAATGGATTGTGCTCTTGGACTTAAATCTTGTAAATTGCCAATTGGAGTTGCGACAATATAAAGTACCCCTTTTTTTATGTTTGCGTTTGACACCATGTACTCTCCTTTTATTGTGGACTTCCTAAAAAATAACTCATATAAGAATCAAACCTGACCAAAAGTACCGAACCATAAATTTTCAGGATATTTTGAACTTCAGGGCAACCATAAAGGATTGCCCCAACATTTGGCTGGTTGAAACGTAGGGGCTGACATCGAAGGTTGCCCTGAAGTTCAAAATGCTTGAAAATTAAAGGCGTTGGTACTTATCATGACTTCTTCTGCAATGCTCATCTGGAAAATTTTGGGACCAAATCAAAGACCATCAAGGTTTTTTACTTGAACTGTCTGGCATCAAACTTTTCTGGGTATCTAAAATATTTATTTTCTCAATCTAACCCATCGTCATATTACCATGTTTATTCGTACTTTGACTTATCTATTTATCTTATTTTCTTTATTATCTGGCTGCGGCAAACCATTGGTAGTTAAGGTTGATGAGCCAGTGCCGGCAACTGAACCGGTTATCATTGATCCGGCAGAAACGGCTAAACAACTGGAAAAGCAAGGTCATTACCAACAAGCCGCCGAAGAATACTTGCGAGTAGCCGCGCAGACTACCCCTCCCACCAAACAAGGCCACCAATTATCGGCAATTAGAGCCTTTCTGAAAGGCAACCAATTGGCAAAAGCCAAAGCCGAATTGGCAAAGCTTGATGTCAAACAAAGTTATGGTATTGAAATACCATTGGAATTGGTACGTGCCAAAATCGATATTGCGGAAAAACATGTCAAGCAAGCTGAAAGACGGCTAAATGGCATAAATTCAGCCACGTTACCAGAACCATTACAGTTAGAATACAAGCAGTTGCATGCACAGGTATTATTTGTTAAAGGTGAGGTACTCAACGCCGTACATGAATGGATAGCACTTGATAACTTGTCTAAATCAGAACCGTTGGTTTTAAAAGACAACCACCAGCATCTATGGAAAGGCTTGTCCACTCTCAGCCCAAACAAACTCAAAAAAGTGAAGCCAGAACAAGGCGATATTTTTTCCGGTTGGGTAGCCTTAGCATTATTGACCAAAACTTCGCATCAAGCGTACTTGCAACAAGGGATTAATCATTGGCAACTACGTTTTCCGATCCATCCAGCAACCACAAATATCATCCCCAGTTTAGTACAAAACGTCGATAAAACTCTAGCAACACCAACGCGAGTTACATTGTTATTGCCAAGCTTTGATAGTAAGTTTGGCAAATATGCACAAGCCCTTGAAAATGGGGTATTTACCGCTGCGGCGCAAAATAATAATCGCATAAAAGTTACCGCAAGGTATGTCAACGAGGATAATGTTTTAGCAATCTACAAAAGTGCCGTGAAAGAAGGCACCGATTTTGTGATAGGGCCATTGATGAAAAGTACGATAGCCGCATTGGCTGATAGTCAAAGTCAATTGCCGGTTCCTACATTGGCTTTAAATCATTTGGGTAAGCCAATCAATACTGGTAATTTGTATCAATTTGGCCTGTTACCTGAAGATGAAGCCTTCGAGGTAGCAATACGCGCATGGGCCGATGGTCACCGTGTGGCATTAGTCTTAGTCCCAGAAGGTGAGTGGGGAAAACGGGTATCGAAAGCATTTGAAAAAGTGTGGGAAAAACAAGGTGGAAAAATAGTGGCAACACACGTTTACGGCTCCGATTTTGAGTTTTCAATTTTGCAAGTACTCCGCCAAAAAAATGTCAAAACTGCGAATATGGTGTTTATGGGAGCCTTTCCCATCACAGCTCCGACAATTCGTAAAATGTTTGTTTCGATTCTAAAAGATCGCTTACCCATTTATAGCACCTCTCATATATATGGTGGTGCCCCCAATGCCAAAGTGGACAAAAAGCTCAATGACGTTATGTTTGTGGACATGCCTTGGGTGTTAGCACCCAACGAAAACGCCAAAAAGTTACAAACTATCTTGCAAGAATCCTGGTCTAGGGATGATATTAGTAAATTTAAACGTTTATATGCTTTAGGTATTGATGCTTACGCGTTACTCTCGCAACTGCAACAATTGACTCGTAGCCCTTGGCAAGGTCAAACCGGACTTTTATCCGTTGATAATAGGGGAGTAATTCATCGTAATAAGTTACCTTGGGCACGTTTTGTTGAAGGAAAACCTCAGTTAATTGATTAATGGTGAATGGTGAATGGTGAATTATGAATGGTAAGTGGTGAATTAGAAATGGTAAATTAATTGATATTTTTCTTTGAAGTGAATTGTAGGGTGGATTTCGCTCTAGCGTATCCACCAAATTACTCAATTTATCTTTGCTGGACGGGGTTTGCAACACCGTCCGAAACGTTCTTTCTTTGCTGGACAGGGTTTGCAACCCCCTCCTTCAGTATTGAAAACACCAAATACTCAATTTGTGTACTGAGTATAAACAGCATCTAACATTTTACATTAGCCGGTCAGTTATTAAATTAGTCATTCACAATTCACAATTCACAATTTATCATTCGCCATTAAATAAATGAAAAATAAAATAACAACGGTATCGCGTGGAAAATGGGCAGAAGGATTGGCTCATAGTTATTTATGTGAGCAGGGCTTACAATTTGTCGAACGTAATTATCATAGCAAAGCCGGCGAAATTGACTTGATCATGCTGGATCAGAAAATTTTAACATTTGTAGAAGTGCGTTACCGAAAAAATCAACGCTATGGTGGTAGTTTAGAAAGCATTAATTTTCGTAAAAAGCAACGAATTTTAACTACTGCCACTCTTTATTTACAAGCTCATCAATGGAGCCAACAACATCCCTGTCGTTTTGATGTAGTTTTAATTAGTGGTACTACCGATAACCCCCAATTGCGTTGGATAGCTGATGCGTTTAGGAATGAAATTGATTAATTACAATTACCAACAATCATTTAATGTTCCGACTCACGAGCCACTATGAACAACGCCACTTGCGCCAAACACAAAATAGTTGAAATACTTTATTGGCAAATTTGGAATATAATCAGCAAATATAGGGGCAATCCCACGCGCAAGCCCTTACATATAATTGGTGAATGTAGGGGCAATCCCACGCGCAAGCCCTTACATATAATTGGTGAATGTAGGGGCAATCCCTTGTGGTTGCCCTTTAGGTTACGGGGATTGTTTGTGTCACCATTGTCAGTCCGCTACTTCTTTGGGATTGCTCGCAAGGGGATTTATAAATAAAAGTCGGGTTGTTGATGTCCAACAAAATATCCAAGCAGTTGTTGCACCTAGCTTTGAAGCCCGGTTTGAATACATGTCACAGACTGGTATCTATGGTTCTTACCTAGAAAACACCATAATTGAGCAACTGTTTGATTATGAATTGGGACGTGGGGTATCCGCAACGCAAGTGTTAATGGAAGCCAATGAGCAGCAAATTCCCATTTACGCCATAACAAAAGAAAACATTGACACGGTTTTACCACTTTTAGCGGTAAGCGGTAAAGTCAAAACCGATATTGTCAATGCTATCCATGCGGGTAAACATGCAATTGTCCCCCAACGTGAAATCCAGCATGGCAACTGGCAAGGTTCCGGTTACATTATTCAAGATTCCATAACCGGAGCCGGTGCATACTTGCTTGAAGGTGGACTCAATGGCGGAGCCTTAGAAGGTCTTTCATGCGAAGCCTCCAAAAATCCGATGGTAGCCGTTATGAAAATGGTCATACAAGTGATGGATCTATACTTCGCTATAGTCGCCATGATGAGCTTTGGTAGTTTTATGGCCGCCGCTGTGGCCCTCACCGCCTTCAGAGTCTTAATCCGTACCCGGTTAAAAGCCACCGTCAAAAAGCAGATTAAGAAGAAGCGGACTAAAAAGCGCAAAGGGCGCAAAAACTGTGATGAATGCGACACGAAAAAGAAACGTACTCGTAGCGGGGCTGCGGACGGAGGAAGTTTCGCTGGAGCAGTTAATACAGTTAAACCAAGAAGGCACACAAGCCCGCCACATTGCTGACTACCCTACTGCTCTGGAAAAATATGAGCGCGGTTTAAATCTGTCACCTCAAGCTCAAAATCGACCGGCTATTGGAGTGTTTCTTGACAATCTCGGCATAGTGTACAAAAAATTAGGCCAATACCAAAAAGCTTTGAGTTATTACCAGCAAGCTTTGGAAATTGACCGCGAAATCGGTGATAGGCGCGGGGAAGAGGCTGACCTTAATAATATTGGTGTAGTTTACAAAAACCTTGGCAAATATCAACAAGCCAAAGAGGCTTTTCAAGACAGTCTGGCAATTAAGATGGCTATAGGCTCAGGAGAAACTTGGTACTCACAACGTGGCCTACGCCGAAGCCAAAATCAACCAACCAGAACCAGCCATTCAACACTACCAACAGGCTCTTGATAACATAGAAAGACTTCGTGCCGGCATAACCGCTAAACAACACAAAACCTCTTTCATGCGTGACAAATATGTATGTCTATGATGAACTAATTGCCCTCTTGCAATCCCTTCACCCCCAACCACCCCAAAAAAGGCTATGAGCGTAAAGCTATAGAAATCTTTGAACGCAAACAAGGGCGCATATTCCTTGAAGAAATGGGCCAAAGTGGCGCACGGCGTTTTGCCGGTTTGGATAACGAGATTATGCAAGCAGAACAAGAACTTACCCAGAAATTGCAACAATTATCCAACCAACCCTTATCTTCACCGCAACGCGCCGCCCTTCAACAAGAACAAACTGCGTTAGAGCAACGCCTAAAAACCCAATACCCCAAATACTACGCCCTCAAATACCCCCAACCAGCCACCTTAACGGCCCTCCAAAACCAAGTTAAAAAGGCGAGATGATGTTGGTGTATGGCGTTTTAAGCGATTACGAAAAACAAACAGATATAGTAAGCACAACCATCCTCTGGATAATCGGTAAATTCCAATTTCAAATGCTAACCATTCCCCTAACCGAAACCCAACTCGATCAAGCCATCAATGATAAAAAATACAGCTTGCGTCAACTCATCATTAACCAACTCCCCGGATTTGACGCTGCCAGCCACGATCTCTACAACCAACTCCTCCCCAAAGTTGCCCGTACAGAGGAAATAGAGGACAGACCACATTTTATGTTTTCCCTCTTTGGGGTTATGTGTTTGGGAGCGAAACTTGCCTTGAGAATAAATGTGATCTGTTCCTCATTATTTTTCACCAATACACCTTACAATTATGATGGTGGGCAATAAAAAGACATTACCCACCCTACACCTGCTATAATTTTTCAGATAAATAAATTCATTTAAAAACCTCTGAGGTTTTCAAAACCTCAGAGGTTTGGCTCCAACTATTTTTCTGAACGTCGATATATATTTAATTATGACGTTCAAACGTATACCATAAGGTTGTTAGAGTATAACTTGATTTTGTGGTATTACAAAACTTTTTAATTAACAATTAATAATTAAATTATGCGATTTCTTCAATTATTCATTCACTTTATCCTGCTCGGCTGGCTATTTAGTTGGCTCAGTTCCGTGTTGGCGCGTCTACCTTTTTTTTCGTACCTACGACGCGGTTGGCAATATTGTTGGGTGTCACGTACTCCGTTCGTTAAAAATCTGGTTATTGGTAGTATATTTGCTATATTATTCATGGGGTTATACGATAGCCAATGGATTGCCGATATTGAGGATTTACACGTTGATTGGATGATAGGTTTATATCGGGGGCAACCTCCGCTACAAAATGCGCCACATTTTGTAATTGTGGATATTGACAACAAAACTTATCGCCAGTGGCAAGAGCCGACTTTAACGCCTCGGGATAAACTTTTGCAATTGCTGGATTTTGCCGTAACTGCCCAGCCGAAACTTATTATAGTTGATATCGTGTTAGGCTCTGAGCAAAAAACGGATATAGGAAAATCACAAGATGCGGCGTTGCTAGAGTACTTTGCCAATTATGAAACCAACCATTGCCAAACGGCTTGTCCGCATATTTTGTTGGCATCGGGTTTACGGTTGCCACTTGATGTAATTCCTTATGATCCCAATGCTGCCCCCTATTATTTAGAACAAGCTCCAAGTTTTTTAGAGGCAACGATAGCAAAATCTAAGCATATTCATTGGGCGGCGGTTTTGTTTGATCGGGAAACGGATCGTATTTTGCGCCGCTGGCAATTATGGACAGCAACTTGTACTGATGGTAAGCCGGCGGTTGTGCCATCGGTGTCATTATTAAGTACCACGTTATTAGCTGAGCCAAATCGGGCGGCTCGTTTGCAAACCGAATTGGCTCGGTTTAAACCTAACTGCGGCTCAGAAGCTACGATATTGCGGGCGGATTTCCCGAAGCGTATTTTTAAACTAAATGACGATATAGCGTTTGACTTGCAACCATCGCGTTTGAGTCGGCGCATACTTTATACTATTCCTTGGCGCATATTACCCGGTGATAAACCCCAAAAAACGGTTAACGGTAATTTACTCCTTAAACGTTTTCCGGCGTTCATGCCATTGCAAGAGGGAGCCCAGAATACCGCTTTACGCGATAGCATCACAATCATTGGGGGCAGTTTCTTGGAGGGGCGGGATTGGCACAGTACACCGTTGGGGTGGATGCCGGGTATGTATGTGTTAGCCAATAGCATTCATTCTTTACAACAATATGGGGTGTTGCAACCACCGCCGGCTTGGCAAGTATTGTTATTTGCTATCGTGCTAGTGGTACTTACCAGTTGGCTGTTGACACGGTTAAACTCATTTTGGGCGATGTTGATTTCTGTCGCGGTTTTTATTATTATCCTAATTCCAATAAGTTTTTATCTGTTCCGATATGGGGTTTGGTTAAGTTTTGCGATTCCGTTAGCGGCGATTCAATTGCGGCAATTAGCGGATAGTTTTAAAGAGCCGATGGTTTGTAAAGATTTTTTTGTTCCATAGACATATACATTGTAGGGGCGAACCTATGTGTTCGCCCCTATTTCTACATATACATTGTAGGGGCGAACCTATGTGTTCGCCCCTATTTCTACATATACATTGTAGGGGCGAACCTATGTGTTCGCCCCTATTTCTAATTAATAACATTGGGATATAATAACATCATGAATATACTAAATAAACCGGCTATTTTTGTCATTTTGGCTAGTTGCTTAACGACAGTCCATGCAGCTCCTTCCGAGGAAGCCGGTTGGATAAATGCCTTTGATGGCAAGCCGGAACATTACACCCTCACGCGGGGTAAAAAAACCATGCCAGTAGCACCGCTTGCTATGTTATTGGTGGGAGATGAAATCGTCGTCAAAGATAAGTGCTATCGCATTGAGTTGACGCTCCAAGGTGGAGCCGAGCATGTCGTGGTGACGCATAACAACTCGCCTTTTGTGGTTACTGAAAAGGGTAAAGTGCCAAGTGCAATGGGGGAGTTTTGGAAATCGTTTAAGGGCTTTATGAGTTATTGGTATAAATCCACCCCAGAGGATGTGCCTTCGGTTTCTGCTGGTTTAGTTAAAGGCGATGAAAAACAATCACCAAGCATGCCTTGGTTGAGTAATTATACGCGCTTGATTGCTGGTAAGCGTTCTTTGTGGTTGCAATGGCAATATGGTAAACCACCTTTTAAAGTGCAACTCACTCATTGGAAACAAACTAAGCCATTGTGGGAAGTAGAGACAGTTGCAACTTCATGGGTAAGAACCACCGCGATAAATTTTGAGGCAAAGAAAAATTACCGGGTAACTGTGATAGATGCGAATAGAAAAAAAATCATTCGTGGTTTTCGGGCGGTGGCAAGTGATAAAGTAACGGGTTATCCACATCAAGAAAGTTTAGCTTGGTTGCTGCAACAACAGGATAAGGATAAATGGGGATTTGAGATTTTGCAGCGTTTGAACCAACGGCAATAAACTATTTAACAACATTAATTTATTTTGAACAAGATTTAACGGATTTTAGGATGCTCAGGATTAATTTGAACAAGATTTAACGGATTTTAGGATGCTCAGGATTAATTAAGTACAGCGGATTGACGGTATGAACGGATTATAAATGGGGACAAATTTTCCGCAACTTTGCCAAAATGACCCTCTAAACAATCCGTTTAAACCGCTAATCCGTTGTACTGAGTGCCTAAGGCTCCGACACCATCCGTTTAAATCACTAATCTGCTATACTGAGAAAATAAATCCTGTGCATCCTGAATCATCAATGCCATTAAGTTAAGGAATGTTTATTGGAATCCAAACCTTCAGATTTGGTGTTTATTGGAATCCAAACCTTCAGATTTGGTGTTTATTGGAATCCAAACCTTCAGATTTGGTGTTTATTGGAATCCAAACCTTCAGATTTGGTGTTTATTGGAATCCAAACCTTCAGATTTGGATTATATCGTTTAAAATAAAATACTTCCAAATCTAAAGGTTTGGACTCCAACACTTAACTTAATGGCAGTGATCCTGAATCATCCGTGAAATCCGGTTCAAAACTTAAAAGGAAACTAACATGAACCAGACAATGCTTACAGTTAATGCCGATGAGGCAAAAATACCGGAACTACTAGATAGAAAAAAAACTGATTGTAACGGATTTTGGGGTCACAAAGAATTACGGTAGTTTTTATTCACCAATAAGGGTTGACACATAGGTCAACCCCTACAATATTTGGTGCTTGTAGGGGCGAACCTATGTGTTCGCCCCAAAATCCGTTACAATCAGAAAAAAAATGATCAATTTTAAGGTAAGAGAATTAAGTCATAAACTGTTTGAAAATCTCAAACAACAATTTCCCGAAATAGAATTAGCTGGCATTATAGAAAGTCCGGTTTATCAAAATACTATTTGGGTACGTCTTATTATGCCAAATGATGAGGAGAGGGAGATTAATTTGCGGGAGATGGCAAGTGAAATTTCCACAGATATACTGTTGGAACATGGTCATAGTATTGGTATTATTTCTGCCGTTAAATCTTAAAGCCATTAAATTCATCTGAATCAGAATTGGCAAAATTTTAGAATTATTCAGAATAGTTTGATATAACTCAACTTAATTTTTTATTCTGTTAATTCTTAAATTCTGCAAATTCTGATTCTGACAAAAAAATGTTTTGAACAAGATTTAACGGATTTGAGGATGCTCAGGATTGAGTCCAAATTAACAGAATCTTAGAATTTTCAGAATGAATTTTTCTGGTATAAATTTGATTTATTTAGTATGAAGAGGCACTTACCCAAACCGTAAGTTATGACTATTTTTATAAACAGGCTAAAAAGCTATCACATACTGAGATACAAACGGTATTATTGAGTGCGAAAAAACCGCGTTCTGGCACCTTAACTTTTCTTGGTTATCAACCCACCGAATATTCGGGGGTTTATCGTACCAAAAATGCAGTTACCAGAAATGTTTTATTGTTGTCATTGAATGAACTTTCTAATGAACCTCACAACGCTTGGATTAAATGTTTTGCCAGCCAGAAACAAACCAAAAAACAAGCACTGAAAATTATTAAAGAACTGGGGTTCGTATCCATAGCCGGTGAATTAAAATGGTTAATCAGTGGTTTAATGGAGCTTTGGTTTGGTAAAACTTTAGGAGAACCACAAATGACGATTGAATTTACACCCGAAGAAGTCACTGAATTTGGTAAACAATTGGGAGATGTTTGGTTAGGAACGTGCATAAAATAAATTCGACAACTAAAATATTAATGTGGTAGCATCAACAAAACAAACCACATATATGAAACCAAAAAATGATTGAATTTTATTCTAAAGAAATCGAAAAACAAATG
>Ga0233403_10000290_pt1 | contig 23532 bp, 17 predicted proteins | sample Na_oxic_1_MG_FD_179866 | JGI IMG/M metagenome (GOLD analysis project Ga0233403, IMG submission 179866) | Seawater microbial communities from Saanich Inlet, British Columbia, Canada - Na_oxic_1_MG | ecosystem: Environmental > Aquatic > Marine > Inlet | place: Canada: British Columbia | collected...
TAGCGGGATTTTATGGATTGGCGCGGGGCAAAGAACTTACAAAAAAGGCTTCCCTGCCTTTTTTGCTCTTTGCCCACCGCACCAGGATGTTATGCTCTGGCCGCCCTGCGTCCGCTGTCCTCGTTCACAAGGAACGAGGCCCAGCTACCTCAATGGCTCGACGCCGTCTTGCACTTTAAAAAAAAGTGCTCTGGCTACCAGAGACTACTCGTCACCGCCTATCGGCTTCCCTGACTCGCAGCGTTTGTAAAGCTATCCAAATATAGAACCCTGTCAATCTGTACCAAAACACCGTCAAATTAAATCCATTAAATACATTTTATAACGGTCAATAACTTGTGCAATGTGCGTCATGGGATCGTCAAAGTTAATATGAGGATGCGGTCTTTCTGGATTAGCCAACTTTGGCGTTTTTTGACTCAAATAACAGTAAGTCATAGCAGAATATGGTGCTTCTGGTTGCATAGCCCAAATAAGCAACTGCCGTGCGGTAGGACGTGCAGGTGTTAGGCAAAGTAATAACAAACTATTGATTTGAAGCAACCATTTGGCACGTTCCTCTTTTAATGGTGAACGTTCCAAACCGACTAATTTAATGGTTTCCTCACCGCGTCGTGTTTTGCTAAGTGCATGTTCCCTTAAAAATTCTATATGTTTTGTAGGTTCCTCAATGCATGGATCAATCAAACAAGGTTCTCCTTCACAATCAGGAAAATGCAACCATTTTTTACTATTGCAACAACCACACGAAGACAACCAATTTTCCCATTCAAACATGAGCCTTTCAAATTGTGGATTTCCCTTGGGGCGATAATGTTCAATCTGCAAAGCATTTGTTGCTACCGGTTTAGACTCACAGAATGCACATTTATGCTGAAAAGCTTGATGAAGTTGCCTGGCATAAGTTTGCATGGCTTGACGTTTGCTGACTTTTGCCCAAAATTGGGCAGCTGTGATTGGCTGAGTCTTTTTTTTCTGTTGAAATTCATTGAACAACTCTATGGCATCTAATTTCTCTGGTTTTGTTCCTCGCTTAACTTTTATCATGATAAATCTTTCAGTTCAATATGATGCTTGTCCACTGCCCTTATAAGTGTTTGCGCGGTACGAAGTTGTTTAGATTCTTCTATAGCAGGTGGGATATGATTCTGGTGCCACAAGGTTAATTTTTGATATTCTTGCTCCTCTGATTGGGACCGTTGCCGCGCTTGGTGTAATTGTTGATGACGTTTAAGCCGTGCTTCGATTTCCGGATTATAAGTCGTTGGTAAATCAAACAATTCAGTCAAAATTTGATCGACGCGCCAGGTTTCCACCGCCTCGACATCAGTGCGTGAACACACACCCAGGCTCCCTCGATCCTCCAACACAATGTTATCACTAGATCGATCCGCAACTTGTGCCAGAAAAGGACTATGTGTAGCGACAATAAATTGAATAAAAGGAAACTTTTGCCGTAGCCAATCCCCCATTTGTCGTTGCCATGTCGGATGGGTGTGTGCGTCCAACTCATCAATTAAAACGACACCGGGGCATTTCATGGGTTCCTTTTCATCAGGAAAAGCGGCTATTAACCACTGTAATAAATCAATCGCTAAAGCAAGCATACTACGATAACCATCACTTAAATCCTGAAATTTCCGCGGTGCTTTGTCGCCAATCTGCAACAAGGCCTCGCGGGCATTGAGATGAAGTTTGATTGACTGTGGAAACAAATTGTCAGTCAAAGCAGTTTGAACTTGTTCTAAAGCACGCGCTTGTATCGCACTGCCATCTCGTGCCAGATTATAAAGCTCAATCAGCCAGTTTTGGGCATTTGTCAAAGCAGCATCTTCACGAAACAATGTAACAAAACGGGCTGACCTGCGTCGTGCAGAAAAAATACTATTCGCATCTTGTCCACCGCCACTCAAACGACGAAAAGGTCCATAACCGCATCCCAACCAACCTTCTTTTCCTTCAGCATAAGCCGTTTGTTTAAGGAAATTCATATCATTGGTGGCGTTTTCGCGACCATCACAAGGTATGATCGTTGGAACCGTATGGTATTCTGATAAACCCTCTGGTAAATGGATTGGCTGATTGCCCGTAATCAGGTAGCGGACCGAAAAGTTTTTTTTGGGAGAAGCGGATAGCAAGGCATCGCCTGGTGTCCAAATTAAATTGGCCTCAATTTCACCATAAGCTTGTCCTTGGCGTACCCAACCTTCGGCAACGGGTAAAAGTTCTCTCATAGCTTCTGGACCGGCTAAAACGATTCCCATGGCTTGTAGTAAGGTGCTTTTTCCCAAGCCATTTTGTCCTAATAAAACCTTCCACAACGGCGGTTCAAAGTCTTTAGCAAAGTCCAAGGTTAATTCCTTGAAGCATTTTATATTTTTTAAGACTATTTTTTTAAGATACATGTTTTTTAGAATTTTCAAGATAATTGGTTTTCTATAGGTTCAGACAAATCATTTCATTTGAAAACCTCAAAGGTTTTGTAAACCCCAGAGGTTTGACTCCAATTCTTTTTCTGAACATCTATAGTTCCTAAAACTCTGTTTGGGATACGCAGTAGCGGAGTTCAGTCATTCAAGAACGTTCAGCACCCGCAAAGCGGAAGGAACGTTGTGGAAGTTATTCAAAATTTTATATTTTTTTGCTTCCATATTATCGTCTATTAAAATCTTTAGGTGTCCTTGTAAAAGGCACTTCATCTTCAATAACATGCCAGCGAAAACGCATTTGGCTTTTCATCAAATAAGGAAATACCCGTGCAAATAACTCCATACCCGTTTTATGCACGATAAAGGTAGGAATCATGGTCCCCATTTCTGCTTTGATTTGAGCGATAAAATGATTTTCTGCTCCTATGGGTAATTTTTTACCGGCGGTTTCAATACCTGCCGGCACCAACTCAAAAGTCAGACGATAATAATCAATATCAGAAAACAGATAGGGCTGCGGTGCAATGTCACGTAAAGTCCCATCAAAAAGTTTGAAAGTGCCATAAGGCATTGAAATTTCAGTTTTTTGTGGTTGGTTCACCAATTGACGTGCCACAGAATTAAAATCAATTTCAAGCACTTTATTGGCATAAAAAAGAGTGTAGCGTGAATAGGGCGGAAACAGAAACCGTTCTGAGGGTGTAAAATCAATCGTTTCAGTTTCCAACTCGGTTTTACCCACCTGCTGCACCGAAATAACGCCGCTGGCAACAAAAATAAACAAAGTAATTAGCACGATAACTCCGAAGGCATTCGTGACTACATCGACGAAGGCACCGTCGTTGTCATTGTTTTGGTTCATCATTTTGATTCAAATGCACTATCTTAACAGTTTTTTTCCCAGATATTCGTTATGGAATGAGGATTTAATAACTTCCCAAACTTGAATGTCCAAACCTGCCAGGTTTTAAAACATGGCAGGTTTAATTTCGGGTTTTATTGAATCCTCATTCCTATGTCATTTGTCTATTACTTTTTAGTTCTATCTATTAGAACTCAATGATATATTCCAGGAAGCCAGAAATTCTTCATCAGCATTAGGTTTTGAAGATAAAGGCCACCATATCACTTGAAAATTAATGTTATCGGTGCTGGCTTCCTTGATAGAATCTTTAAGAGAATCTAAATTATCGGAAACATGATACATGCCTTCAATATTTTCGGCACTAAAAGCAACCACAACATTGATTGGCTTTTCGAGACGTTTGGCTAACGCCTCAACATTTTGCCCAATTTGATAACGAGGAATGTCTATTTTAGTTCCTTCTTCTTGTAGTTCAAGCCAAGTTAGTTGACTATTAGCCCGGACAATAGCGATAGCATCAGCTTGAGGGGGGCTAGTTTCAACCCGCTCCGTAATTTTTTGGAGCGCAATGATAAGCAGGAATATCCCAATAGCCGCAACGAGGATATCAAGAAAGGGCAGAAAATTTGTAGTTGAGTCGTCGTCTGTCCAACGCATAACTATAGAGCTACTTTTGCTTTTTGATGTGTTGACCAATGAGCAAATTGACTTGCCGATATTGTAATTTTAATGCCATAGTTATCATCATAATTGGAATGACACACAGTAAACCTAATAATGTGGTATCAAAGGCGGTTTCTAGTCCTGCTAATACACGACCAATACTTTGGCTAAGTACGGACCCTGTATCACCGGCTGCACCCACGAGCGGATGTAGCCCTGCAATGGCTTCGGAAATACCAATCACTGTGCCAATAAAACCCAGTAAGGGTAATACCCAAATTCCAAATTGCAGGGGAGTTAAAGATTTATGTACCTGAAATTCGTGCCTTGAAATAACATATTCTATATAGGATAGCTGAGTTATTGAATTATTGAGCCTGATATCATCGCATTTTTCATGGAGTAATCGTCCAGAGACAAAACAAGCTATTTGCCATAGACGCTTACTATACACATCATTATTCAGCAAACAGCGTTTATCGACTAGCCCTCCAAAAGATTGAAAAACGGCATAGATCAGCAAAACAAGAAATACAAAAAGAATAATTAGGCAAAGCGGGTTAGTTAGATAGCGTGTCAATGATTCAGGCATAAAAAGCCAAATTGGAGAATGGTCAGCAAAAAACCAGACAATCACCATAGATAGAATGGTAGATAAAAAAATGGACTGCCCTAAACTTCTGATGAGCGAAACCATCGGAATATTAGGGGCTAGGTCATTGACAGGTTTCTGGGAGGGCAGTTCCATTAATACATTCCACCTGATGCTTGAGATTTTCGTAATGGTTTTTAAGCTCTTCTTCGCGCTTATTTAGGGTACGGAGTTGCTCCACATAATCTGCGAGTATAGCACTATAATACTCTATATCCTCAACCGTTTTTGCATTATCTTGTTGTATTCTTAGTTGCTGCACCTGTTGTCGAATAACTTCTTTAACGGTCTTAATTGATTGCAATAAAGTTGATAATTTAACCAATAATTCATCAGCAGGTACTTCTAATAACTTATCAGCCGCCGGTACTTCTTTGAGATTTGCGCCATCGTTTTCACCCACCGGTGCTGGGGTGGTTTCAATTTCAGTTGAGGTATCTTTTTCTGCATGAACAGGAGATAAACCCAACCAAAGCACCGTCACTACAAAACTTAGACACCTGAAATAGTGATTACTATTAAAAACATTAAAAGAAATTTGGTTTTTCACAACATTTTTCCTAATTTTTCCTAGATAAGGGTCATTGATACTATCGTTTGAAACAATAGTATCAATATCAAATCAAATATGTAGGTACGAAAAAGTATTTTAACATTTTAGAAACCAAATTTTTTGAAAAAACTTGGTTTCTTTAACAGCCGTATAAAAATGTTAAAAGATTTATGTAGGACTACATATTTACCTGTTCACTTAGTGACTAATGCCACCCTTTTTCCCAATAGATCGGGTATCACTATACAGAGTGTCAAGATTTTCTCGCATCTTCTGTAGATTACCAAGTGTCTCTCTTAAAGTGGCATTGGCTTTCTGAAACTTACGAAGGATGATCTTTTCTATCACCTTGTCTTGTTGAGCCTTGATTTTATCAAGAAGTAAAATACTATTTCCGCGTTCCTCAAGGATTTTTTGGAAAATGTCTTTCGCTTCTAACTCAAGTTTCTTATACTCATCAGCGTTTTCTTTGTAATCAGGATCGCCTGTTTTTTGGTACTTCTCTAAATTACGCTCTTTCGCTTCACCAAGGCGTTGGACATATTTATTCAGTAACTGTTTTAAAGCAGATTCGTTACTCAAACTATCAAGGTAAGAACGAACACCCTGTTCCATTGCATTGAAAAGCTGTTTAGCTGTTTCTTCAGCATTGATAGCCTCTTCTAGTTCAGGAATGGTAATCCCATCAATTTGCTGTTTAAAGCTATCAGCATTGGCAGTCATTTCAGCCAATAATTCATCAATCTCTTCTCCCTGCGTAAGAGCAATCTGCCCAAAAAACAGGGGAATGGCAATCAGACAATATTTTAACAACTTCACAAGTTAATACCTCCTCTTTAGAAAAAAAATGACTTAATAAACCTCAACATCATTATCATTCTGTGAATGATAAAATTCTGTTTACTCGGAACGAAGTTTCTAATTGAGACAATTTTTATTACACTTAGTTAGATATTTCTCGGCTACGGGAAAGTATCTTACTGTTAGAAACTCCTTTCAACTCAGAAACCGCCTTACTCAGTCCGCCCACAACGTCTTTCATGGTGTTCACAATATTGTGAAACTGTTCTGCTCGTTTGGTGTATGAATACTCATATTTATCTTTACGCAGCCTCATTTTAAATTCATTAGCACCATTATGAATGGTGTCGATGTCCTTTTTCATCTTGTCCAGTTCAGTCTTACCCTTTTTCATACCTTCAATAAGACGATCCAGATTCTTACCCGAATTTTCCATGCGCTTAATATCAATTTCAGCAGCCATGAGTGCTTCATCAATGTCAAACATCAAAGTCCCTGTCGGTTTTGAATACGCAATGATTTGAGTGACAATATTCATGATTGTTACCCAATCATGGTCCATGGCTTGCTCAGTCGCATCATCAATTGATACACCATCCACAGCTGTCGCAGCATATTCCGTAATACTTTCATGAAGTCCAGTAATTTGAGTTGTCAGTCCATCAAAATTACTCCTGATTTTATCCATCCTGGATTCCTGACTGGATTCCGAGTTTTCTTGGGCATGAAGGAGCGGCATTGTTACTATCACCATAGCCACAATAAACGGGAATATCATAGCAAAATGCCATTTCCTAGCCGGAATTGATACTAGATATTTGCCTAGTTTTTTCACTTTCACCTCCAAAATAATTTGATTAATCGAAAACGCAGACTTAAATAAACCAGAAAAAATCTTGCTTATGTTTAATTTTCAATGGCTTAACTGTCAATTTTGACAGTTTACCCCGTCTGGAGAACGTCCAAGTTGTTTACATCCTTCCGAAATTTTGTCAATGTATTCTTTGTATTTAGGAATTCGATATTCCCTAAACGAACAAACTTTCACAATCCGTTCATACGAATCATTAATTATTTTTCCCATTACCCTTAATTCAGAATTTGAAACCAAATTCAAATACAAGGGGTTATTCAACCTTTCTTTTTTCCTTTTAGATAAACAGGAATAAAGATGTTTAAAGCCTTCTAATAAACCATTTATGTTACTGATAGCTGGTTGTTCATAAGCACGTTCAAGTTCTATCAAATAACAACCACATTTATCAAATTCCCCATCAATTTCGTCCTTATTCACAATATCATGAAGTATAAGAATACTTTCTAAAGTCATATCAAAATTCTGTTTAAGAGATTGCCAAGAACTTTTCAGTTCTTCATCGCTTTCATCACATTTCATTTGTTCAAAGTTTACTTCTACCAAACATTCAGGAATCGTAGCCGGTTTTTCAGTCTCCTGGGAAGGTTGAGCTACTAAATGACTATCAGAAGGGTTTACCCCCTCCGTGGGCATTTTTTCAAAACATTCACTACCCTTTTCACAGGGCTTATCACTTTCGGAAAGAAGTGGCTTAGGTTCAGGAACGGGTACCTGAGTTGGAGGCTGTACTGGAATTGATGGCTTTGCATCCTTTTTACATTCCTCTGCGTCTGGATAAAAGTAACAACGCTGTTCATCTAATTCTACTCCTTCTTCCTGAGCAATAACGATACTGAAAAATAACGATTGTGAAAATAGGGCAGTTAAGCCATAGATAAAAGCTAATTTTTTCATATCCATTATTCCATTTACCAGGATTCTATACGTACCTTAATCATAATCTTAGCATAGTTGTGAGTATATCAGTTAGTTAATATTTGAGTATTTTTAACTTGATATTTTAATAACAGCAATTGCAATCAATATTACAATAAAATGAATTAATTTGCATAACCCATTTTTAGGTTTTCGCTAAATTTTTCATGTATTTTAACAAAACATTTGTATTATTGTCAATTTTTAAAGGGAAAAATATTTTTTTACAAAAACTCAGGTACCCTTCAAACAGTAGTTTACAGTTATAAAAAAGCCTCAGAATAAATTCTTAGGCTATGCGCTTCCGTACCCTAAAGGGTACTAACTGATTTAGTAGTAGGCTTTAGCCTCCTGCTTTTAGCCTTAGAAACTTCGGCTCGAAGCTGTGCGAGATCATTTATTCTAAGGCTTACAAACGGTTCACTACTTTTGTAGGAATATGAAGGGTGCCAAAATGTTAAAAGATTTATGTCTACTTACTTAATATTTATAGAGCGCGCGCACGTAGCAAAAATAATACCATATAATCTAGTATAGCGGATTGACGGAATAAATTTTTTACTGTCAAACGACAGTCGCTTGATACCCATGATTAATAATCAGTTTATTTCGTTAATTCGCTGTACTACTGTATTACTGTACTACACATACTCTGTAAGGTAAATAAACAGGGCTTAAGCTTAACTTAATTAATGGCATTGACTAAGTAACATATTATGTGGAATATTAGTATATTAGCAAGTTCTAACTAGAGCATTAAGTTTAATTGAAATTAATTAAATATGTACAATGTGGTGCGTACACTATATAATGTCACTTTACGATAATACAGTTGATGATAACGTGAGCTATTTATACTCCTCGCAGTCAAGTTTTCGGACTTTAGACCTGACAGGTTTTTGAAACCTGTCAGGTCTGGTTGCTTTTTAAAAAGCCGAAAACTTGAACGTCCGGAGTATATAGCAATTTAGTGACGCGATATTGAAGCAAACGCGAATGTATGAGTAGATGTGTACCTGCTGTGGTTTTATATTATATACCCGATAAGCACCATAGTGGTATGTTAGGAACGAACCAAAAATTTGTTGATATTATGGATTAATTATTTTATGATGTATAAAGATCAAGAATAAATTGATTAAAAACAAATTAAATTAAGAATTAAATTAGGAATTAAATTAGGAATTAAATTAAGAATTTGTAATTATTAATATACCCATTATCGGAGTTGATTTGATATTTTCAAAGAAAATGAAAAAATGGGTTGAGTTAGCTTGATGATGATCTTGCTGTGCTTGTTACTATGTTTCAACTGATGAAAAAATCCGTTGATTTCGTTAATTCGTTGTACTTTTAATATAGTGTATATAATATGATATCTCATAATATGTTTCGAGTTACACCTGTTTTATTGTTAATGATATTCTGTTTATCTGTTATTGCGGCTGATAAACAGATGCCCAATCTTGACTGTAAAAACCAACCACAATCTGTTCGGACGATATGTGAATCCATTGAAACCAAGCATTTGAAGCTGCGACAACTCCAAAATCTATTGAAAGATCGTTTTGATTATATTAATAGTATAAAAAATGGGGTGGAAGCGTTTTGTGATGTCGATAAACGGCTTATGCAAAATGAAGGGGCAATAGAACGTATTGTCCAAGCAGTTTTACCTTTTGATTGTGCGGGCGAGTCATCAAAGCTTATACGTAGTGGTTGTCAATTTATTCAAGACGACTATGCTCAACTTAATCAATTTAGAATAGGGCAAGATCAAGAGGTAGATAAGTTGCGTCGCCTTTCATTAAAATGTGACGATGAAGGACCCTATTTTCCAGCGCCAGTTGATACCGGCAATGGTGAACATGAACCAGATGTTTCCTTGGGCAGTGAAAATGTACAAGATTGTTCAGCAGTTGATACGCCTTCTACTTTTGTATATAAACAAGGTTCAAAAGTTAATCGTCATCAAGCTCATTCTTGGGAAAGTTCTAAATTTAAAAAAACTCAACTTGATCTAAAGGGTGAGGCTAAGAGCGGTCAATATTATTTACAAATTATTTCCCAAAGGTGGCTATCACCTTATGTCTTTGTGGTAGGTACACCGGAAGAAAATGATAGTTTGCTGTTTCAAGCTTACTGCCGGTCAGATTTTAGCTTGGCTTATAGTCAGGTTATTCCAGCTTCAAAAATTGTTGAAAATGATGAATATATAGAAGTTGATCCCCAAATCTATGCGTCATTGGTAAATGAAGGATTTGCTTTAAAGGTGGCTCCGAAAAAAATGTTGGTGTGGACCTTGAGCAAAGATAAGGAACCTATTATTATGGCTGCAAATAGTCCGATTTTGGCGGTTAGTTTGGCAATAGACGAGAATACGGGTGATTTACGTCTCACTTCTTTGGATGAAAATGGAAATTTAGTGTCCAAAGGTGTGGAAAATCAAAATCCTTTGTTTAGTAAAAAAGTGAGTGCGCTTGGGGATAATCTCCATTTTTTGAGGTTGATAGATGAAAATAATAAGATTTTTGTGTTGACTTCCCAGCGCACTCACCTTTTTCTAGGTGACACTTCTAAAAAACCTTTATATCAGTCGGATCATCAAAATATGATGGGAATGGCTTCCTTTTTTCTTTATCAGAGCGATTCTGATCAGGCACCTGATTATGGACTGGGTTTCCTGGTTTGTGAAAGCGATAAAAAGGGTTATCCTTATAAAATAGAGTTACATCGGATAACTGGAGCTGGAATAATCAAGGATAAAAAGGTTGTAGCATTAGATCACCAGTGGTCCGGTTCGACGTTGTCTTGCGAAGCCATGATAAATGCTGGAGGTGTAAAGTTATTCATACGTTCTAATGATACTGATGGCGAAGAATTTAGTTTTGTCCTTGTACGGAATCATAAAAAAGGTCAGGTGAGCGTATTTGATGCACGAAAGGATTTTATATCTGATCAGTGGGAAACTATTCAGAAAGAAAATATTGAACTGAAGAAAACGATCAACCCCTTATTTATTCGGGTTGTTGGTGATTTTGGTTCCATCGAACGAATTTATTATTTTTTTGAAAAGGGTGCAATATTTAATATAGACATTAACAAATGAGTATTTTATCTATGACATATCATACAATGTTGGCAGTGGTCTTATGTTTGACTATTTCAGGTTGTTTTAAAAATTCGTTTTCAGCTTCAGAACAAGTGCAGGGTAATGCATCAGCACAATCAGCACGAAACGAAACTGTACCAAGAATCATTGAAGGTAATACGCTTCGATTTATCGCGGGTGAGTTTCGCGCCCAATGGACGGCTCCTAAGGATAAGGAAATGGATAAGCAATCGCATATAGAAGATCGCTTTCCGTTTGTAACTGAAGGAAAACTCCAGTTTATTGAAATCGGGAATACACAACGTGTTTCGGTGGTTAATCTTTCTGATTTAGTGAATATTCTGAACAACGGTGGTTTTTTATCTGAAGAAATTGTTTATCCTTCATGCGAAACTGATCAAAACTGCCCTAAGATTTTAGCTATGTATCAAGGCGGTGTGGTACTTGAATATAATAACAGCGAGGTTTCGTTTTTTGATAAATCAGATGAAGCCGATGAAAAGGAGCAATCCTTGAAACAACTACCACTGTTTCAGGATAAAGCTGAAGCAGTAAAAACGACTGCTCCTACTCGTGACTATCTGAAAAGTCAGGAAAAGGAATGGTTAGTCTATCCAAATCGGGTAGATATGCGTGACAATACGAACGAAAGCAAAACGGTTTTCCAGTGTGAAAAGAATGACAATAAGGATAACAATTGCGTATTTAATCTTGATTATCAGAATGGCACTTTAGCAGTTGAATACAAAAATTTAGATAATGAGTCAACAATCTGTGTATGGAAAGAGGATAATGGAACACGTAACTATCGTTGCCAAAATGCGTTAGTAGTAAACAAAGCGACTAATCCCGTTTTATCGCCAGATAGTCGCTATCTTGCTGTTGCAACAACAGCTTCTGAGGGACGTTGGGATTTGAAGGTGGGTCCGGTAAAAGATTTTTCTAACCAATCTGTTGTCAGGGAGGATGTCAAATTTTATGATATAGGAAATAAAACGGTATTTTATCGGAATAGCTATGCTTGGGGCGGTAATACTTTGGTTTTTGGCAAACGCGAAGAACCACTTAATTTGTATAAAATCACTTGTCAAGAAGATGCTTGTGGTGATTCCCAACCATTTGATTTACCTGAAAAAGGTATTATTACAGTCTGTAAACCCCAAGCACTTGTCTATAAGCACCAACAGCAAAATAGTTCGTCTGAACTTATCACAAGCTATATAAAGGATACATTAAAATGGAAAAACAATCGCCCTTTGTGGTTTAAAGTCGCAGATGATTGTCGCTATAAACTTGGAGATAATGAAAAAGAAAAGCCAGGTGAATATCAGTACAAAATGGCATCTATCAAGTGGGGGCAACCCTTTTTTGTTGATGTGCCCTATTTGGCAGTGGAATCGCGCCTCAAATTTGTTGGTAAAGGGGGTAGGTGGATTACACGAATTTTGGTTTTTGCTATTGATTGATGAGTGAGTTATGATGAAAAATCTTATTAGGCTGCTTGTTGCAGTTATTATCACACTTTGGATGACGGTATTTTCATCTCCTCTTTATGCCACTTTATGCCAATCTCAATTGACAAATAAAGTCACTGATTATGTGGCACAGCAGTTGATATTGGAGCTGTTAATAGAGGTTCAAAAAATATTTTTGAAGCGAAGCATTGCTGATTCTGGCACAGAAAAAAGTGGGTTGCCGCTGTTGCAGAAATTTCTTGATGTAACCCTAGCCGCACAACAAAAAGCATCCATGAACCATTCTGAGCATTTGTGTAGTGTATTCCTAGATAAAATCAATGTGACACTGATTGATCCCCGTGCGTCTAAAGTCAAGTTGGCAAAAGAAAGAGGGTTGGTAGTAGCGACTGAATGTCCACGTTACAAGCTATTAACAAGACCAAATTGTGGGAAACGGAAACATCTTGATTTGCATAACCTTTTCACTTTTTATCTACGGAATGTTCATGGCATTTGTGGTGAGGCCATTATATGGGAACCGCTTCAACGTAGAGGACCAGTCAAAACACTCTTTGAACAGTTGTCATCAAAAGAACGGTTTGCCAAACTCTACAAGTTCCATGAACAACCCGCTAACGGTGAATTTCGTGAACGGAATAATTTTTTTACCTTGTTTTACCTAGATTTTCTAGCTGAATCAATACGAGTCAAAGAACCTGATTTAGTCTATCGAGAATTTTTAGGTGTCCGTGAAGATATTATAAAAAAATACCCTAATCTTAGGTACTTACAACGATTACTACGTTACTTAATGAATGAGGGAGGATTGTAAACTGAGGGCGAACACGCAGGTTCGCCCCTACCGTTTGGGCGAACACGCAGATTCGCCCCTACCGTTTGGGTGAACACGCAGGTTCGCCGTACCGTTTGGGCGAACACGCAGGTTCGCCCCTACAGTCTGCCTCGTGTCTGCCCTTAAATTAATAGCATTGACCCGTTCAATAAATCTAATTAGGATAAGAAAATGATAAAAAGCGATATCAAATTATTGGTTTTAGTAGGAGTCATATCAACCACTCTCAGTATTTTTACGGTAGGTGCTGATACGTTAACCATGGCAACCCATGACTATACTTCGGATTGGCATCCCATTCATGCGACTACTTATCCGGTACAAATGATGACTCGTTTAACCACAGAACGTTTAGTCGAAAAAGCGTGTCTTGGAACAGACGACAAATCGGTTTCCCGTCTTCGTGGTAAGATGACTGGGCGATTTCTGAAAATCTGTCTTTCAAACAGGGCGTATGTCCAAAGAAAATATATTAATCTCAAGCAAATTGATCAATCTCATTGCTCTGGACTTTCAGTGCAAGATTTTCAATTTACCTTAGAACAGATTGCTAAGGATTTTACCAATGACTATAATTATTTCAACTTAAAAATTAAGGGCAATAAACTGTTTGTTGAGAACCCTTCTCCAATACAACCAAGAATGGTACGGCAAGCTATTTCCTTTCCGATTCTAAGAAAACCTCGTGATCCCAATGTCAGTGCTGATCACACATTTGGTCAGGGTTCTCAAGATGAGTATAATGCCCTCACTCATGGGCGTTATAAAGTAAAATCGTTTCAGACGGATTTAGTACGTTTGCAGGTGCCTCAAAATCGGTTCCTTAACTTTAATATGACAAGCATTTCTCTGAAATACTTTAATCAGCGAAGTCAATTGTTGAAAAGTATGCTCGGCAACGGTCGCGTTGATGTCGTGCTTGATTTGCCAACCAATATGCCGATTAATCAAACAGATTATGAAGCTCATGCGACAAGCGAATTGAATAATGTTAGCTATGTTGGCTTTAATTTCCGAACCAAAAAATCAGAATTGCTCGATCTATATCAAAACAAAAGGTTTCGTAGATTATTTACCTTCTCAATTTGGGCAACGGATGTGATACGAAGAAAGCTAGATCTTGATGACACCACTAACAATCCCGAAGGTACTTTTTATGGTGAGAGCTTTGAACCAGGGTTTCGTGCTAACACGGAAACCCCCAATAATAAAAGCAGTATTAACAAGATTCAGGAATTTTTAGAAGATCAACAAATAGATACCTTAACCCAGGTGATTCTTTTAATTCCCCCAAACATTAGTTATCTCTTCACGGAAAACCAAATCAATGAGTTTGCCAGGGAATTGAGTGAAATGTGGCAAAATGATGAGGGTAATGGACTAGAATTGGTATTACTGAATGCGGGATTACCTGCTCAATACCAAAGCTATCTTGAATCTGGTGAAGGAGAATTTGATATGGTGATTGAAACTTTATTTTATGGGCGAAATCCTTATAAAGCAATGGCTCTGCTACTTAAAGATGACCCCCTTAATCATCTGAAAAATGAACTGATTGCGTCTTCTGATATCAAAAATTGGCTAACACAAGGACCAGAAGGTCTTGAAAGTTTCCGTGACCGAGTGTTGGATACTTATCCAGTGGCTATTATCGGTAGTTTTCCAAGGCGAGATTATATTTCTACACAAATAGAAATACCTAAAAGTAGCTGTCCTACACAATCTGTTTCAATTCCTTATATTTCTATACATAATTGGAAAAAGAAATAATTAGCGTCTGAATGGGAATCCAATGATAAAATTACTGAGTGACACCCTAGCAATGTGGCGTAAGTTGGCACAACATTTGGTTGTGCCAATGCTATGTGCGGTTTTGGCGGTTTTGATAATCATTATAGATGTGTCAATGGATTGGAAATGGCTTGCAGAAATCATTCAAGCTACGGGGCGTACTTTGATACAAACGCTTGCAACACTGACGATTTTTATCCTGTTGTTTTATGTCGTTACCCTATTGATTACACAGGTAGTGAGTTTTTATTGGAGAAACCCTAAAATATATGGGGTTATCATGACAATTTTTCTTATCTGTCTGGTTGTGTTCAACTCCTTTCCAATTTTGTACTATCTTTATTTATTTGATGAATACTTAGATTTGAAAAATTCGTCGATGGCATTGTATTCCGTGATGATCGGGAGTCTCATGTTTGCCAATGGCATGTTGTATTATGTTTTCAGCCATGCGATGTTTGAAATTATTGCTGAAACTGAAAGACTTTATATTATTTCAGCTGAATACAAAAATACCAACGTGGCTGATTATATTCGAGAAAAGCTGGCTTGGATTATTCTTTCTGCGTCTGGCAGTATTTTCTATTATCTACTCTCGTTTACTTTATTCACCGATCTATTTCTTGACTACGTGAGTATTGAAGAAAGCCAGATGGGGGTGATCGGTAAATTATTTATTATCATTGCAGAAACCGGATGGACGACAGCCGCAGTGGTTTGTTTATTGAGTCTCTTAGCCATTGTATTGCCGATACGTTTGTTCGTTTGTCAACTTCCATTGTGGTTATGGGAGCGTCGCCGTCTTATTGATGTACAAAAATAATGGATTTAAATATATAATGAGAAAACCACAAACCACCCTCAACATTGTCACAACGCTAATGCAACTGATAACAATAGTGATTGTTATCAGTCTGTTTATGTGGCTACAATGGCAATTGCTTTCCGTTTTCAATACCGTCAATGATAGTATTAGTGTAGAAAAAAGCAGTTTGCCTTTTGGGATGTCCCTTAACTATAACCTATCTGAAAATATTTTGGGTGAGTTGTATCGTATTCAATCAGATAGAACGCAAGCAGGTTGGTCAACATTACTGGCACTTAATCTTCATTACTTTTATGCACTGGGGATGACACTCTTGTTAGCTTTTCTTTCTGCCATTTTACTCAGCGTCATGGCTTATCTTATTGCTATGGGGATTGATGAATTAGAAGTACGAGGTTGGTGGGGTGCGTCAACTTCTATGTATCATCTATTTGATACATTGCCCTATATTTTATGGACAATTGTATTTTTATCATTAGGTCTGGCTATTTTTAGTCACAATCCAGCAGGTAGTGTTCAGTATTTCATTTTTTTACTTTGCTTGTATGTCGGATTCGGCATGTTTTTATTGCCCTTCTTTATCCAAGAAAATGTCCGAAAATTTCGTGGGGCGCGACATGATGGTGTTTTTGATGGTGAAAGTATGAGTGGTTTGTCAGATTGGCAAATTCGTTTACGTCTTTTACATTACCGTTTTAGTGGGGCTTTTAAACGACAAATCCTATACGGTGCTATCTTTATGATGTTATTTGACTTTTCACTATATAGTATCGTGAGTACCCATCAACCCGGTCATACTGCGACCGTTTTTGTGCAGGGCAATATTTATTATCAAAAACATTATCGAGAGGCTGAAATTGAATTAAAATTGGCTCAATCTTTTAGTTATCAAGAGTTACTCAATGCCTTTGCTGCCCAAGTCCCTACAGAACATGAAGCACAACCGTTAGCTAAACGGCTTGTTAATCGTACTTGGGAAATGTTGGATATCTCTAACCGGGAAAATTTACAAGCTCAACTTGAAAACGATGAGCATACTTTTTTGATAACAATAACTAAAGAAGACTCGGTGGAATCATTTGACCAAGATAGGCTACTTGAACAATTACGCCTTTCTCAAAAAGAGCAGGAAGTCATATTTTTTAAACACCTCTCCAACTATTATATTTATATGAACGTATTGGTCTTATTTGGACTTTTTATGCTTTTTTTCATAATTTTTGATTTAAGGAAATTGTTTCAAAATGCCTAACCTATCAATCCAAGTTAACAATATTTCGGTTCATTTAGACGGACGTTGTTTGCTCAAGGTGCCTGAATTTACGCTCAATACAGGGCATAAGTATCTTATCACCGGTCGTTCTGGCAGCGGTAAAACGCTTTTTTTAAAGCTCCTCATGGGACGTTTACCCACTTCATCAGTGAGTACATCGGGATGTTTCAGCGTCAGCGTTGATGGCAAACGGGTCCTAGATGAACAAAATTATGCGTGCTATCGACGCAATCAAGTTGTGGCTAAACGCCTATCAATCGTTTTTCAGGATGCCATCAATAGTTTGCACCCTTATCGCTCTATTGCAGCGCAAATGCCGGAAGAAGTTGAAGTTTCAGAACTTAACCAAGTCTTTGAAACTTTTAATCTTAATCCCAACTATTTTTTAAATCCACACGAACCACGCTATTCAAAACAATGTAGTGGAGGTGAGTGTCAGCGTTTATCTATCGTCTCGGCTTTACTCCGCCCAGCGCGTGATATATTTTTACTTGATGAGCCATTGACGGATATTGATTTGATTTCACGCCAAATGATTGAAAAAGATATTTGTCAACTTTTGCTTGATGAAAAGCGGACTGCTATTTTAGTGACCCATCATATAAACTGGTTAGCCGGCATCTTTTTTCAGCAATTTCATCTTAAAAAACAAACATTGATTTATCAGGGCGAAGGTCAAATAAAAAGGAGGGCTTTAAATAATCATCATAAACGAATTTTATGGTCAACTCATCGTGCTGATGATTTGACATTGTGTTTTTCCGTTCATCGTGAGTTCCGTTTTCAAGGTAATAAAGATTTTGTCCTGTTTCCATTTAATCATATTTCAATGGTTCCTGGTGAGGGATTGGCACTGATTGGGGAATCAGGTTCTGGTAAAAGTTCGTTACTCAGAATAATAGCCGATCTCATGCCAAATAGATTTTATGGCGCGTACTTTGAAGCTAAAATACAATATAATGATCATCTCACCCCAGTACAAAAGATTAATCGTAAAGCACGTTATGGCATTTTACAATTGGTTTTGCAAGATACAACAATGACGCTGATCACAGAGAAATCTATTGAAAAAAGTCTGAAACTGATTCGCAAACAGAAAGGGATGAATAAAACCGAACAGGATCAAAAAGAGTTTGAACGACAAGCCAAACAATGGATGGAGCATTTACACTTATCTTGGGATGATCTCGTTAACAATCATAAACGAATTGCGGACTTAAGCTTGGGCATGATGCGCCGCTTTAGCCTATTAAGGGCCTTTTTATTATTGGATATTTATAACGAAAAAGATCGATCCAAGCCTAAATTATTGTTACTTGACGAAATATCCCGTGGACTGGATGTCGAAAGTCTTGATCAAGTCGTTTCTGGGCTTAACCAATTTTGCCAAGAAAACAACACGAATATTATTGCAGTGAGCCATGATGTTGGGTTTGTGAGTCGGATTTGTAACCGTGCGCTCATGGTTTTCAAAGGAGAGATATTAGAGGAATTTAATGCACAATTACTTTCTTCAAAGGCAAATAGACAAAAAATTTATGCTAAGCTTGAAGCCCCCTGCTATTACGAGCGTTTTTTTGGCGATGACTAAATAATGTACTTTTCTGTTGGGGCAAACCTATGTGTTTGCCCTAATGATTTACTGACAATCTATAGGAGAACAATAAATATGCGATTAAATAACGTTCTATTGGCGGTTTTTTTATTAGTCGCTGCCCTGTTACCCGTGTCTATCAGGGCAGAAAATGTCTTGATATTCATGGATAACTCCAAGTCGATTACGGACTTAAAAAAAGTTTACCAGCGTGATATTGAGGTCATTATGGGAGTCATTGGGAGCAATCGCCTTTATTTTGCTGCGATTGGGGATTCTCATACTCAGGCTTGTCAAATGCTTGATTCAAGTATGCCTGAAAGTGAACGGCGGCGTGCGATTGGGGAAGTATTTAGTTTTGCTGACTGGCATACACCTATTTACGAAAGCCTCAATAGTGTTGAGTCTTGTGATGCGTTCAAAAGAACGGATAATATTTTGATTATCAGTGATATGCAGCCTGATTATCAAAGGTCCGCCGGAGACTGGGTGTTTGATAGACAAGATATTAATGATGTTGGGAAGAGTCACACCTTACTTAAAAGCTGGATTGATCAAGGCAAACAATTGCATATTGTCTTGCATGATTGGCAAAAAGCACCACAGAGAGATAATAAGGCATTTAACCCCTTTATTTACAGTACCGACAAATTTAATAATTTGTTGAAAAAGCAGCTGAAAAAAGCCCGCAAGCAAAAGTTATTAGTGAAGGAACCTTGGGTTAATCAGAAACTGGTGGCATTGAGCCTAGTTGAACTCCAAGAATATAAACCTAATGCCGTTCATTTTATTCCGATGCCAACTAAAATCAAAATTGGAGACAAGGAGCATCTTAATCATGAGGGATTTAGGCATGTTTTGTGTGGATTTTTGCCTATTTCTCCACTAAAAGCAGGGGATGTGTGCGATATCCCAATCAAGAAAGCATTTTCTATTGCCATTGATATTGCACCACGATTGCCGCTATCACGTTATTTTAACCTGGTGCGGAAGCAGATTACTAAAAGTGAATTGATTGGTCCCGTGAGACACTTTAAGGTTGATACCTTAAAAAAAGGTCAGCGTCAAACCAGTCAAATCGGGGCTGATTTTTATTTTAGGATGCTTGCCAGTTCGGGTACGCCTTATCAATATCCAAAACTCATGACGTTCGCCAAAGATGCAACCGGGCAGTGGTTGCCAGATAATACCTTTTCCTTGAAAGAGCCAGATAGTGGGCTGACTCAAGATGGTGCTGCTCGTTGGTTGGCAGCAAGCATTAATGAAGAACTCACGAAAATCGTTAAGAAATATTATAAAGTACACGCCCCCTTGAAAACTATCTATTTGAAGAGTCAAGGTCATGCCAAATTGGGCAAACATAAGTTTTCGGTTCTCTATCGTTTTGAGGGAAACCCAAACGACGAAAGAAGTAAACGACGTTTGGCAGATGATGGTATGGTTAAATTACCTATTCCTAAAGAAGAAATTAGCTATGCTAAATTGTATGTCAGCACCGCTGACGGAAAATATCTGTTAGGTGATTTGCCGATTGAAGCAATCAACTCACCAGCAGATATAGAATTTACTATTCCAGAAGAACGAAAAGTGTCAGTCACTTTACAATTGACCGGTGTTGAATCCCAAAATACGCAAGTCGAAGTGTTTTACCAGGGAGATGAAAAGGTGTCTGTTTATAAGGGAACTTATCTTTCTCAAAGCTCTGGACAAGTCTCTCTTTTACCGGGCAACTATTATTGGGAAGCGACACCAGTGAATGATTATAACATACTCGGTACTTTAGGAGAATTAAAGGTTTCTCATCCCGAAAATTTGGTGAATAGGGCGCAACAAGTTCAGATTGAGTTATTTGATGATCCTCTGAAAGACCGTTCACAATGGCATTCTGAAATTGGCAGTTTGATTGGTTCCGGAGGTTCACTCACAGAAACCGGCTATAATCTCATTGATGGTTCTGCGTATTTCTTTATCGCATTACTTGATTATACTTCGACAAAAATGGCTGGAACGTCACCATCGCCTCGTAATGAATTACAAGCACTCTGGAAAGCCATTAAAGGGCATATTAAAGACTTATCAACCGATAGGAAACGTTTATTAAAACGTTCTATGCGTGGACTTGGACTTGGAGGTAAAGTTGAAGAAAACCTCTTAAACCTTGATATTATGTTCGATATGTTCATTAAAGGGCGTTCATCCTCTATCAGTGGTTCAACCTCCCAAGCTCAAAAAGCACGGGACCGCTATAGACAGTGGATTAAAAAGTTATCACGACGCTATAAGTTATCATCTCAGCTTTCTAATATTTTAATAAAGGGATAAGCGGTTTTTAGGAACGTGCATGAAATAAGTTCGACAACTAAACCTGACAGGTTTTGGAAACCTGTCAGGTTTGATTCAACATACCGGGAAGTTATTTCATGCACATTCCTTAGTATATGATGTGGGCAACCAAAACACGTTGCCCACCCTACTTAATTGACTTATCGTTTTCAGCCAAGCGTTTTACAAGAACTTCAATCCATAATCCATCCATCCGTTTAATCTTGTTCAAAATGCTTAAAAATAAAATTGGAGATTCAAAAAATGACTTTTTTCAGATATGCAGTTGCTATTTACCTTAGTATTATTATTTACAGTCATACTGCCCTGGCACTGGTTGATTGTAATTCTATTACAGATTGGATAGAAAGTGGTTCTATACCAGAAGCGGCTAATCTCGTTGACACTGATTCTAACGTTGATCCACTTTGCGCCTTTTATGTTGCCTGGGCATGGCGAGATGAGCCTGACAAAGCGCATCCTTATATTGAACGCATTAAGGATAGCCTTAATAAGCGTGAGCCTTTTTATTACCAAGCCCTTTATTTGAAGTTATTACTCCTTGAGTTGAATCATGATGAAATACGTCGTGCTTTGAATAAGTTAAGCAATGCAGAGCCTAAATTAGCCCAAAAACTTAAAAGCAAGCACCTTGAGAATTTTAAGCAGCTATTCCAAAAATTGCTGAATGACCCTTTCAATACCACGATTGAGATTAATAGTCCATGGCTTGAGAATACGCCTGAAAAAGAATGGGTGGAGGAAATTTTAGCTTTAGTGAAGAATATTCGTGAAAAAAATCAAATCCGTTCTATTAACCTAAAAAACTCTCAGGAAATCAAAAACTTTTTTGATGAGCTTAAGAGGGTTGGTGCCAACATTGAGCAGCATGAAATTTTAGCGAGGCATACAGATTATATCAATTACTTTAATTTCAGGGCAATAGCTCAAAACAAGAACAAATCGCTTTCAGTTCGGTTGGAAAATGCTGAAAAAGCGTTTAAACTAGTCCAAAAACACCAGGCAAATGATAATAATGCGGCTGAAAACTTGCTTAAAGGATTACAGTGGCAACAAGAAACCGCGAAGCTGGAGAAAATGCTGGTTAATTTACTTCAAGAGCTAAAAAAAGATAAGCATCCTGCCCAGCTTGATTTGAATCCAGTCAGGAAATACTGGAATGGCTCCTCCTCAGTTGCTCAAGCATTAAAGGACAAAAATGATGTCGGTTTCCTTGAACTCCTTAAGTGTTTTGATAATTGCTATCATCAAAATCAGCTAGATTCTTGTCAAACTCTTGCGGATTGGAATGCTGCAAAACCAGATCACCTGAGAACAAATGACATTAAACCTTTTAAAACTTTGGCAAAGGATTTATTATCTAAGCGTGCTAAGGACATTAAAACCCAAGTTGAAATGGTTATTTACAATGGTACTGGAACCTATACCATTGAGAGTGCCTATAGAGAGGCTAAACGTCTCTTAGATAAGAATAAAAGTACCTTTGAGCAATACCTGCCATCTAATGAATACAAAGAACTCAAGACAAAAGTAGCCACTCTTGAAGAGATTAAGATCGCACTAAGTCTTGCTGGTGGTAAAAACTGGACGGAAATAAAACGGCTGAGTAAAGAACTGGGTATTACTAATAAATTTAAAAGTCTACGTAAGGTTGATAAGTGTTTGGTTGATCAACAAGCTATTAAAGAAACGGAAAAAAGTATTTCTAAAAAGGATGATATTCAACAAGTGATACAAGATTGCCATCAAACTCTTAGCCTAGTATACTGTTCAGAAGGTACCAAGTCTGTGCGCTCAAATTTAGTTAAAACAGTGGCGCAAAAAATTATCGTGCCGCTAAAAAGTGTATCTGATATTGATAATACCATTGATAATTTAGCGGTACTGTTATCAGATACGGTTCCCGTTGATTGGATGCCTCAACGTTTTGAAAACAAAAATCATTGCAAGGCAGAGAGTCCTTTAGGTACATGGATATCGGATACGAAAAGTTTTTTGGAAGGGCTAAAAACATTAGTCAGTAAAAAACAAAAACGTCGCCAAAACCAAACTGAAATTGAACAGATGCTGGCTTTATATCCGTCTGTAAAAGAACTCATTAATGTTGATGCTCGGTATATAGAAAGCTTGGTTGTTGCGCTTTCGGTTTCAACTCCGCCCACAGATGATGGTAAAAGTGACGATACAGGGAACGAAAGCAAGAATGCAGGTAATTCACCTACTGGAAAAAGAAGTTGGAGTTGGAAAAAAAGTTTTTCTAGGAGCACGCTTCTTGCTAATGAAGAACTCAGGAAAAAAATTCAGATTCTTCGTGATGACAAAAAATATCCTTATTTTGTTGTAGGTATGGCAATTTGGACGGATGACAAAAGTTCTCAAGATTATCTGAGAAGTGATTCAACCCACTATTATCAACTTGTCAAAACCATTAAGACTTTAATGGATAGTATAGATAGCCCCAATAATCAAGTTGCTGATTTCCAACCTTTCTATAATATTGTTGATGTTGGAATTAAAAATGATGTGAA
>Ga0233403_10000291_pt1 | contig 23510 bp, 13 predicted proteins | sample Na_oxic_1_MG_FD_179866 | JGI IMG/M metagenome (GOLD analysis project Ga0233403, IMG submission 179866) | Seawater microbial communities from Saanich Inlet, British Columbia, Canada - Na_oxic_1_MG | ecosystem: Environmental > Aquatic > Marine > Inlet | place: Canada: British Columbia | collected...
GGTCGAAACACAAATTAAGCGGCCTTGCGCTGTCATAGGGGCCAGTTGTGATATAGATCAGTTTCAGCCCAGATTGGAGCGGACAAAGGTGAGCGACAAAGTACGGATTAGCGCGATGATTCGCCCGTCCTCAAGTCGGCGTGGTGCCAACCGCACTATGCAAGTGTTGCGTCAAATCCAACACACTTTTTATGATCAGGTAGAAATTATTTTATTTGGGATCGCGGATGATGATCCCCAATTAAGTCAATTGCCCAGCGATTTTGAATTCCATAACATAGGCATATGTTTGCCAGAACGGTTGGCTGAATTCTTTAATCAAATTGATATATTTGTTGATTTATCCAATTTCCAAGCGATGGGATTGACGGCAATGGAAGCCATGGCTTGTGGAGTGGCTGTGATTGTACCAGAAACCGGCGGTACTGATAGCTATGCCATCCATCAAAGAAATGCCCTCAAAATAAACACTTTTTCTAACAAAGCTGGCTATGCCGCGTTGAGCGAGCTAATTACCAATGAGCAGCGACGGGAATCATTAAAGAGACAAGCATACATCGATATGGCTCATTTTTATCCGGAAGGCTCAGCCTATCGTATTCTAAAACTTTTATTTGGTCATTGGTAATTGACAATTGGTGTCAAATTAACTAACACCAAACTGGATTTTTACCGGAATCTGGCAAACCAAACCCTATCCGTTATAAGTACCCGTTCATATATGTTTCAAAAATAAAGCGAATAAAAACAATCGTTTATGTATTCAAAAGCCCTGAAAACTTCTGGAGGGGTACTTAATGGAGCCACCCAATTAATTTATAGTTTAGTGAATTGGTATGGAAACTTATATATTGAATTTTATTTTATCTTTAAAAAAGAAATGGCTTTTGAAAAAACGGTTTTCTTGGTAATATGCTTTTCAATTCAAAATGAGTATTACTTTATGGTGAATAATAATTTTATCAACAATCGGTGCCAGACAATAATCCGTAACAAGCAAGATTTATGCTATAACCTTAAGCCATACATTAAATAAAAACAATAGGTTACAACACAATTCCATTTTTTGTCTGGTACTCCGACAACCTATTAAGTTTGTTTTATATCTGAGCCACCAGCATTTTCCGAGATTTATTATCTTTTTTTATAAAAATCAATAGATTAAAATGTTTTTTAGTTTTCAGTATGGCTCATGAGAATTAGCTCGACAATGTCACATCTATTGTAGGGAGGGTATTCGTTACACGGAAACCCTTCAAACACTCCAAGGTAGGCATTTGGATAATGTGACATTGCCAAATTAGGAATATCCAAAAATAAATTTGTCCAAGTTTTTTCAAAAAATTAATGACTCTATTGGAAAATTATTTTTTGTTTGGAACTTTTTAAGGATTGAATTGAGTTATACTAAACGCAGATGAAAACCATTAGGTTGGCACTGAAGAGAAATCCAAGTCAAATTTGAAAAATCGGATTTCTTTAACGTTTTCTATATTCACCAAATAAATTATTACAACAAACTGCTGATTGATTGACAAAACTTTAATTATGCTTTGAATTTGTTAGCTAAGCAGAATTCTATTTTTGTCAGTCAACCAGCTGCGAACAGTATATAGTCGTTCAAAAACGTTTTATCAGACCAAAAAGTTGTGAGTATTTCCAGTATATTATTGTAAAATAAATAAGTTATAAATTAATTTATTAAAGTTAAAATTTCCAAGAGCCGTCCCGTCGCTAAAGCAAGTTTCTATCAAGGTTGAATAACTTGACAACGGGTTAGCAAGGTGTTGTTGTCAAGACAACAACTATTGCAATTATGTTCAAATCTTTGTATAGTATTTTATTTTTGATAATAGGCGGATAGGATTTTTAGTGTAGTGTGTCGAGGTGATATGGTCAAATAAATCTTGGTACCGGAAAATTTATTGAAGCCATTGATAGTCATTTAACACAGTTAGCATTAAACACCAAAACCACAAAATTAAAGCCAATCAAAACCGAAAGTTTTGACAAACAATAATTATTTGTACTAAGAGGGACTTGCAAAACTCCGACGCGCAACCATTAATCAATGACTTAGATGCTATTAGCTACTCGTAAGTTATTGTTTTATCGTTTTTGGTCAATAGTTTTGCAAGAGGCTCCTAAAATTAAAAAATCTGAAACTTATCGATTAGCCTCAAAATCTTTATAGTTACAGATATTTAAGAGTATCAAGGTCATTTAAAAGGTGATAGAGGTTTTATCACCCTAGGGAGCTTGCCCCTTAAACATAACCAAAGCCATATTTTGTGGTTTTGGCGTTTTAAAGTAAGAGTTTCCCTTCTGTTCTACCCACGAAATCAAATTTTTCAAAGATTTTTTGTTAATGTCGAAATGACAAACAAAAAATGTCCGGTCTAAAGCAAATAACTAAATAATCAAATAGGAACTGAAAACGGCTATTTAACCGAAGTTACCCATAATTGGACATTATGGATAATAAATATCGACCACACGAATTATTAGCCAATTTTTAGGCGACCTAAAACACTGAAAACTCCAGAAACATTTTTGGCATCTCATGTTTTCAAGAACTTATATAGAATCCCTCTAAATAAAAATCAATGACTTACCGAGTTTTCCTGATTTTTCAGTAAAACCTACTTTATTGTTCAAATTGTCCAATAAATAATCATGACTTGAAAATCGAACTAAGTAGTACTATAATCCAAAAATTGAGTCAGGTTTTCTCATAGTAAGAAAGGTTTTCTCGTATCTGGTATTGGTTTTGACGGCTGATAAATTGATTTTTTGTTTGGAGACTAAGTTTATAGCTGTGCGAATGTTGTTTTGGCCTTTTTTATCAATATTGGCATGTTTTGTGTGTAAGTCACCAAAAATATAAACATGCCTATAAAAAAGCTTAATCAAAAATCCTCCAAAATCTGATTGACTAATGGCTTCAAATTGAGTATTCTCTTGACTATGAGTGTTTGAAATAGAAAACTCTATATCTATTCAAAGGAATTTGTAAAAATTCAACGTGCAAAGTAGTAAGTCTATATAAGGTTTTTTAACGCTAAATGCTATTATTCAATAATTTTGCAAGAAGTTCTATTCAGATAAATATTTGCTGGCAAAATAAGTTTTTTTTATCTTTAGGATTTTAGTTGTCTTGTGCAAGAAACTTATTTATCATTATTCCAGTTTCAAAAAACTGAAATAGTGTATACAATAGTTATAAAATGAGTAGTAGCCCTCTAGTTTTTCTAAAACTCTCGGTTTTCAGATAATTATTTTTTCAAAAACCAACCTGGCTGGGTTTTGGTTGGATACCCGAATATGTTTGTCCAAAATATTTTCTGAACATATATAGTGGGCTAAATAAATGATTGTGCAACCAAGTTGTTTAAATCGGTTTATAGTCACCACACGCACCACGCATTTGGGCGCGTGGTCAATTGAATGTGAAAGATTTTTTTAAACTCGAATTTTGTGCAAGGAGAGGAATTTTATGGCGAAATTTGCCTTTAAAAATAAGGTGTTGCCTTCGGTCATGGCGGCCACTCTGGCCTCTGGCATGACCCTCGGCGGTAACGCCAATGCCATTAATTTGGCCGGAAATGGTATCGGTCAAACATTGTTAGGGCCAGTGTACCTAGTCGATTTTGGCTATACTACCAAAGTTTCCATAGTCAATACTAGAAACGATGTAGCAGTCAAAGCCAAAATCGTCATACGTTCTTCTAGGAACGGTACCGAGTTACTTGACTTTATTTGTTATCTGTCACCTGCCGATGTTTGTCGATTTGAAATTCGCGAACAAGATGTTGATGGTGATGGGAACGCTGAGTTGGTGATGTACTCAGATGATGATTCCATTAAGAGTCCGGTACCAGAAGATGTTGGTGGGGTGCCATTGGTGGACTCTATGGAAAAAACGAGGGCTACCTTTGCGTCCATTCGACCGGTCACCCAAGCCTTGTTTACCCACAATTTACAGCCAAATGATACCGACCGTATGGGACACATTGAAGTGTTTGGCTTGTATGGGGTCAAAGGCACACTGACTGGGTACCGCCCCCGTAAACCGCAAGGTGCGCCGATACCGCTACCCATCACGGTAAAGCGAGGGATGGCCAAATTTGCGTTGGCTCAACTCTTTGATACCCCACGTTATCCGGAACATAACAACAACAATCTCTTTTGGCAAGATGTGGTACCGTTGGATTTAGCGAATCCTCCCTCTGAGCAAACAGAGCGAAACACTGGCAGTGCAAGCCCCTATTCGCCTTTAACGGACAGTCGTATTCGTTCTACCGATCCCTCGTGGATACAATTGACCGGTGAAGTCGAATTGGTTGGTCCAATTGACCGTATTGGTTATCGCTTTCCAGCCCTGGCTGGGTCAATCGGGGATAATGTAGCTTATCCTTATAGCACACCAACCGGGCTGCCAGGCGAAGCGGCCGTATGGGACGGATTGGTGGTTTCCAATCCCAGATGGGATGCGACGATTGCCGGTGAAACCGGTATTGGAGTCGGCTTTGGTATAGATGAGTTTGGGAATGGTGCAGATAAGACGGTAGAAATTGAAGCCGCTTTGGCAACGACCAATCTCATTGATACTTTTGAAGATACCAGCAAGACTACCCATGACACCGGTGGCAAAAGAACGCGACTGTTGGTGACGTTCCCAACTCGCTATCGTCATAATCCGGGGATTAATCCGTGCAATGCGTCGGGCATCACGCAGTACAGTTCACCTTTCCAATCAAGCGGTGCGGCGAATTATAGTTTGACGGCGTTGAATAATTTTGAACAGATGCCAGGAACAGTAGTAGTTCCTCTTCCAATCATCACTGGAAGTCCGTTCTCCGGCGGGCCGGCTTCGGTGCAAGTGCCAACTGTCCCCACTACTCCGACGGCTCCGGTCAATTCTTTGGTGGAGGTCAATTATTTTATTCCTAATTGGCCTGAAACTCAGGTTGATCAGAACGGCGTGGTATTAAATAATGTCATTGATTTTCGGTCGGGATGGTTTAACATGATACTGTCAGCAAGAAGTGGTTGTGAGACTTACTATCCTGGGCTACCGGCAATTGGCTTTACGCACAAGTATGTTGAAACCGGGGCGGGTTATACCCAATCATGGTTTGTTTCCACGGCACATAAGCCGGTCTTGTGTTGTGACAGCAAGAATGCAACCGATAGTTGTCCATCAAAGCCTTGGTAAGGGACTTAGTAGAGGATAAGATACTCATCTGGTGACAAAAAATTTTTTTCGTCACATCTCTGCGTAAGGGACTTGGAAAAACTTTCCCTAGCCTGGAGAACGATCTCCAGGCTAATATAAGACATTCAGAAAAATATTTGGTGCAGTTATTTTAAATCGATTGTTTCTGGATAACAATATTGTCCAGAACCATTTTGTCCGGCAACTAAATCCTATTTTTGGGACTTGACTCGGATTTTTAACGATGTGTCGTTCGTTATTAAATCTTTTGAAAAATTCTTTGTTAAGGAGTGGAAGCAGATATGGCAAAATTGTCATTAAAAAAGAAGGTATTGCCTTCGGTCATGGCGGCCACGTTGGCCTCAGGTATGGCCTTTGTTGGCAACGCCAATGCCATTAGTTTGGCAGATGATGGCCTTGGTCAAAGCCTGTTGGGACCTCTGTACTTGGCCGATTTTGGTTACAGTACTAAGGTGGCTGTCGTCAATACCAGAGACGATGTGGCTGTCAAAGCCAAAATCGTCATACGTTCATCGGTCAATTGTACTGAATTACTTGACTTTATTTGTTACTTGACCCCTGGTGATGTTTGTCGCTTTGAAATTCGCCAACAAGATGTTGATGGTGATGGAACTGCCGAAGTGGTGATGTACTCAGATGATGATTCCATTAAGAGTCCGGTGCCTGAAGATGTTGGTGGTGTGTCGCTGGTGGACTCCATGGAGAAAACGAGGAGTACTTTTGCATCCATTCGGCCAGTCGTACAACCATTATTTATCCATAACCTCCAACCGGGTGATACGACCAAGATGGGACACATTGAAGTGTTTGGGTTGTATGGGGTTAAAGGCACACTGACTGGCTACCGCCCCCGCAAGCCACAAGGTGCGCCGATACCGGTACCCATCACGGTGAAACGCGGCATGGCCAAATTTGCGTTGGCCCAACTCTTTGATACGCCTCGTTACCCGGAACACAACAATAGCACGTTATTTTGGCAAGATGTAGTGCCTTTGGATGAAGCCAATCCACCCACCGAACAACAAGAACGAAATGCTGGCAGTACGGCACCCTATTCACCTTTAGTGGACAGTCGTGTCCGTTCTACCGATCCAACTTGGATACAATTGAAGGGCGACGCTGAACTGATCAGTAGCATTGATCGTATTGGTTTCCGTATGCCGGCATTGGCTGGATCAGTCGGGGAACGTGTGCCCTTTCCTTATTCCACACCAAGCGGCTTGCCGGGTGATGCTGCGGTTTGGGACGGTCTGGTTATTTCCAATCCTAGATGGGATGCGACGATTGCCGGTGAAACCGGTATCGGGGTCGGCTTTGGTATAGATGAATTTGGTAATGGTGCTGATAAGACGGTAGAAATTGAAGCCGCGTTAGCCGCTACCAATATCGTTGGGCGTTTTGAAGATACCAGCAATGTTACCCCGACCACGGCGGATACCGGAAAAAGAACGCGCTTGTTAGTGACGTTCCCAACTCGCTATCGTCATAATCCGGGAATTAATCCATGCAGTGCATCGGGAGTCACTGGATACAGTTCGCCATTCCAAGCCGGTGGAAACATGAATTGCACGTTGATTGGTTATAACAATTTTGAAGAAGTGCCAGGGGCTATTCCGACACCGGCACCGATTATCACCGGATCACCGTTCTCAGGTGGGCCCACAGTGGCAGCGCCACCAGTGATTACTCCGCCTTCAGACAGCGGTTGCGGCAATTTGAATGAAGTGAATTACTTTATTCCTAATTGGCCTGGCACCGAATTGGCTGATAATGGACAGGTCAAGTCGGGTACCAAGGACTTCCGCTCTGGGTGGTTTAGCATGATTTTCACGCCTGTGGCCGGTTGTGATACTTACTATCCGGGTGCGCCAGTGGTGTCCTTCACGCACAAGTATGTTGACACTGGATCCGGCTTTACCCAATCGTGGTTTATGCCCACCGCCCATCAACCAGTGCGCGAATGTGATGACAAAAATGGAACAGATAGTTGCCCGGGTATGTACTGGTAGTCATAGTCGATAAAACCAAATACCAGAATAAATAAATACTTACCAGCATTCAATCCCCTCTGTTTGTTAAAACAGAGGGGATTTTTTTTGGTTTGATTATTTTGGGGGCAACCATAAAGAATTGCCCCTACGGTCATTGATGTAGGGGCAATCCCTTGTGGTTGCCCCAATCCCTTGTGGTTACCCTTAAAATTCCATTTTTGAGAGTAGATTTAGGGTCAAATTGACTTGACAACGATTACAAAATTCTCTATAACTAAATAAGTGAAGGGCAACCATAAAGGATTGCCCCTACGCAGCCCACCATCTACCCTATATAATCACAGAGGTTTTTTATGAATCACCTTTCCAAAAGTCGTCCCAAAAGCTCCAGACGGAGTTGGGTCAATTTGGCGTTGTTGTCATTTTGCCTATCAATGCCCGCCCAAGGTGCGTGGAATTTGGACTATACTTTACCAGTTAACGCCGATAATTACCCCAGTGCGTCAGGCAGTAAGTTTTCCATCACTGCCGCCTTCGAGGTTGCAGCCTCGGTGCAAAAAGGACAAACTCTGCGCTTGAAAGTCTTGATACCACCGGGTACCTCAAGTGCCAAAATCTCGGCGCAATCCAATTCATGGCAATGTGCCCCGGATATGGTCAACAGTTCCGGTCGCTTGATACCAAGTTCTGAACGATGTCCGATTATGGACGGATTTGACCAGGACCCTGGCGACCTTTGTATCTACAATCCAACCAGCCAAAACCAAGCACCTTGTGGCGGTGGTAACAAAGTCTATCCCCAAGATTTGCATACCGTCACCGCCAGATTACTTGATGTCCTATATCCTACCGAACCGGATTCTCCGGATGAAGTGACTCAATCACGCTATGCCTACTTTATCTTGTATCAGCAGCCACAAGCATTGAACAATTTCTCCTTTACCAGTCACTTAGGGATTTCTTTTGGAATATCAAATGTGGCATTATACAATCAGTGGGTCAATAGCGGGCGCGGCGGGACTAACACCCCAAGTAAAAAAACCTATACGATGACCATCGCACCAACCCCAGAAAATGGTACGATTGGAAGTTCAGACAGTAGTATTATTTGCGGTGGCGGCTGGACAACTTGCCAAAAGAACTATACGGAAGGGCAGCAAGTGAGTTTGTATGTCTCACCAGCGGCGGGTTTTGATTTTGTCAGTTGGGAGGGACATTGCAGTGGTAGCGACGTTTGGTCCTACCAGACGATGAATGCCAATAAGACTTGCACCGCCGTCTTTACTCAGCAGCAGAGTTTTCCAGAAATTGAAGTCTTTCATGGGGCAACAAATCTGATCAATGGAAGTAGCACGCCGATTGATTTTGGCACGACACCAGTGGGTTTACCGGTCACCAAAACATTCACGCTGAAAAACAGCGGTAGCACTGCCCTGACGTTGACCGATATCGTTTTGCCCTCCGGTTTTAGCTTGCAAGGCAGCTTGCCCGGCCCTATCCAACCCAATGGCACTGCCAATTTCATCGTCAAGCTGGATGCCTCAACTGAAGGTAATTACCGCAGCACCGTTAACATTATCAACAACGATCCCGATGAAACGCAGTTTAATTTTGTCATCAGCGGCACCGTGACTTCCAATCGGGACCTGAATTTGGGGAATTTAGAAGGAAATTTGATTTTTGGGAATAACGGCTTATTTCCCGGCAACGCCGAAATCATTGTTAAGATCAGTGTGGAAAATTCCAACGGTATTTTGGAGCCGCTCAGCCTAGCGGATAACCAGCTCGTGAAAACCAATCAGTTAGTGGACATCAATGCCACCATTATCCCAGAATCGAATCACCAGACTGCTGACATTGTGATCGTTGCCGCCTGGGAGTATCAGAATGGCACGAGTTGGTATCAAAAAACGCCTTCAACGGATATGCTCAATGAGACTGGGTGGAAAAAATTATCAAATGACGAATTATCTCAAATTCGCATCACGCCCCTTGGAACTCGCACTGGTGAAACCAGTTACACCATCAACGTGGTAACCGGTCAACTAATACCCCCGTCCAACAATTTAGGTTCACCGAAAAAGGTCAATTTCTATATTGGTTATGGACTCTGGGGAGACAAAGCCAGTAGCGGAAAAGGATTCTCTTATGTGGTGAGTTGGCCTATTACCCTGCAATTTCCGTAGTACAATTGTTGGAGTCCAAAGCTTCAGCTTTGGAAGCTTCACTTAAAAAACCAAGTTTTTTAAACTTGGTTTTTTTTCACTTCCAATCAAATACTCAATAGCAGGAGAGCCGCTAAAAAGCCTCTTCCGTTGCTGAATGTTTAGACCTCCAAGCTAAAACCTCGATAAAAATGGAAAAACTCTTTACTTCATTGAATAACTTTGTCACGCCCGAAAATTGGCCTGGCGAATTGTTTTTGCTTCCTCAAGAAGCCATGCGCTATATTTATCAATTTATTGTCGAACATCAGTGCCATTCTTGTATTGAACTCGGCACCGGTTTTGGTGCCACGTCTTGTGTTATTGGCTCCGCCGTGACGCAATTAGGCGGCGGCCGAGTGATTACTATCGATAAATATCTACACCAACATGTCAATGCCAAAGTCTTAATGCGCCATGTCGGCTTGAGTGACGATAGTATCGAAGTAGTGGCAGATAGACTCGGTTATAATTGGTATTTAGCCGACTTGATTCAACAACAAACTCATAATGGCGTATGTACACCTATTTTTGATTTTTGTCTACTTGATGGCGCACATGAATGGGAACCGGATGCGTTAGCTTTTTCACTGGTATCCAGACTGTTAAAGCCTGGAGGCTGGATTGCGATAGACGATATCAACTTCTGCCTTCGCATGATTCCAAATTGGCAAAAAAGTCATGGCAATTATACTGACAAAGAACTGGACACCTTTCAAATGAGAATGGTTTATGAATTGGTCGTACAACAACATCCTGACTTTGGCGATTTTCAGTTAACCCATGATGGTAGAATTGGATGGGCTAAAAAAAAGAATCTGGCAGCGAATCAAAAAACGTCATCCTGATGGGTTAAAATGTTAAAGCATTTTTCGCGCACACATCTGAATTAAGACTTACGCATTGACAAAAAAAACATTCTTATAATTCATACAGTTATGTATAAACGTGACTCGATGAAATCATCAAATTGAATTATTATTTGTTTTAGTGCGTAAGTTCTATTAATCAGTGATTTAGCTAAGAATTTAATCGCTAGTGCCGGAAGGCGGAGGTTCCATTACCACAATTATTAACCCTTAATTCGTATTAAGGAAGTACCTTCGTTCCTTCGGCCTTTTAAAGATTCCTAATTCACTGGTTGTTCTACGGTTATCTACCAAATTATGAACCAATCACCGAGGTTTTTTATGAATCATCTCTCCAAAAGTGATCTAATAATTGGGCCAACTGGATACTTTTATAGATGTTTTAGATTGATTTTGGTCAATTTAGCTTGGTTGTCATTTTGCCTATCAATGTCTGCCCAAAGCGCATGGGATTTTGAATATACTCTACCAGTTAACGCTGTTAATTACCCCCGTGCATATGGTAGTAAGTATTCCATCAATACCGCCTACGAGGTTGCTGTACTGGTAGCAAGAGGACAAACTCTGCGCCTAAAAGTCCTGATACCACCGGGTGCCTCAAAAGCCAAAATCTCGGCGCAATCCAATTCATGGCAATGTGCCCCGGATATGATTGACAGTTCCGGTCGCCTGGTGCCTAGATCGGAACGCTGTCCGATTATGGATGGCTTTGACGATGACCCTGGCGACTTTTGTGCCAATAATCCTACCCCCCAAAACCAAACACCTTGTGGCAGCGGCAACAAAGTCTATCCCCAAGATTTGCATACCGTCACCGCCAGATTACTTGATATCCTATATCCTACCGAACCTAATTCCCCAGACGAACTGACTCAAGCACGCTATGCCTACTTTACCTTGTATCAGCAGCCACAAGCATTGGGCTATTTCGCCTTTACCAGCAACTTAGGGATTTCCTTTGGAATCTCAAATGTGGCATTGTACAATCAGTGGATCGATAACGGGCGTGGCGGGACTAACGTCCCAAGTACCAAAACCTATACTCTCACCATCGCACCAACCCCGCAAAACGGTACGATTGGAAGTTCAGACAGTAGTATTGTTTGCGGTAGTGGCGGGACAAATTGCCAAAATAACTATACCCAAGGGCAGCAAGTGAATTTATATACATCACCGGCGGCTGGTTTTGACTTTGTCAGTTGGGAAGGACATTGCAGTGGTACCGATGTGTGGACTTACCAGACGATGAATGCCAATAAAACTTGCACCGCAATCTTTAGTCAGCAGCAAAGTTTTCCAGAAATTGAAGTTTTTTATGGAGCAACGGCTCTAATCAATGAAAGTAGCACGCCGATTGATTTTGGCTCCACGCCAGTGGGGTTACCGATCACCAAAACGTTCACGCTGAAAAACAGCGGTAACAGTGCCCTGACGTTGACCGATATCGTTTTGCCCACCGGTTTTAGCTTGCCGAGCGGCTTACCCGGTGCTATCCAACCCAATGAGACTGCCAATTTCACCATTAAGCTGGAGGCATCAGCGGAAGGTAATTACCACAATACCGTTAACATTATCAACAACGATCCCGATGAAACGCAGTTTAATTTTCTCATCAGTGGCAATGTCACTTCCAAACGGGACATCAATTTAGGGAATTTAGGCGGCAATTTGATTCTTGGGAATGCCGACTTATTTCCCGGCAACGCCCAAATCATTGTGATGATCAGTATGGAGAATTACAACGGTTTTTTGGAACCGATCACCCTAGAGGATAACCAGTTAGTGGGTACGGATCAATTAGTGAACATCAATGCAACCATTATCCCAGAACCTGAACACCGAATCGCTGATATTGTCGTCGTCGCTGCCTGGGAGTATCAAAATGGCATAAGCTGGTACCAAAAAACGCCGTCAGAAAATATGCTCTATGATACCGGGTGGGAAAAATTATCAAATGAAGAATTATCTCAAATTCGTATCACGCCCCTTGGAATTCGCATTGGTGAAAACAGTTACGCTGTCAACGTGGTGACCGGTAAACTGATACCTCCCGACGACGGTTTCGGCGAAGCGAAAAAGGTCAATTTTTATATTGGTTATGGATTCTGGGGAGACCAAGCCAGCGGCGAAAAAGGATTTTCTTATGTGCTGAGTTGGCCGATTACCCTACAATTTGTTTGTGACTGCCAGAGGGCGAATAAATGACAGCTCACTTAACTAAGCCATTTGCAGTATAATTTTGGCGTAGGAGTGCAAGGCGTACCTTGCACGATCTTCGGAGACCCAGAACGGTAGGATGGGATTGCTGTCGGAATGATTTTGGAGGATGCTCTGATTTTATCGCCAGCTTGCCCACCATAAGTCTAAAAACATCCAAAACAATCAATACTATCTATATGGAAACAACCCAACAACCCAAAGCCTTATTTTATGTTCTAATGCTTCTCATCACCTTAGCACTGTTATTAGTGATGGGAGAATTACTGGCTCGCTTGTTTGTTACGCCACAACCGTTACCGAAACCACCACCCATCGGTACACAAGACCCATATCAAGAAAATCCCTACATCATCAAAGCGCGTCCTTATATTTATTTTCATATACCCGGTTCAAAGTATATACAAGCACGTTCCTCCTATCAAGTCAACTACGAAATCAACGCGATGGGCATTCGTGGACCGGAAATCGTTGCGAAATCGGAGACCGGCTTGAAGAGATTGATTACGCTGGGCGATTCCATTACCGAAGGGCATGGCAATCACGTTACCGACACCTTTTCTTATCGGCTGGGCGACAGTCTCCGTCCGTATGGTTGGGAAGTCATTAATATGGGAGTGCAAGGTGCCAGTCCCATTTATTATGCCACCAATTTGGAACGCTATCTGTCCGTAGAACCAGATGCCCTACTGATAGTGCTGTTTGAAAACGATATCTCTGATGATCGGACTGGCGAATCCGTGTTTTTTCATCTGCCTTTTTTTGATGAGTTTGACGCGCTGCTGATGAAAACTCCAACCAACGCCTTGTTGTCCAAATCGCGGCTCTATACGTTGCTGCATAGAGGATGGCAATACCTGATTGATTCACCAGTTGAAAACATCATTATTCATAATCGAGATCAGACGTTTACCAACGACGAACAACAAGCCATTCAAGCGTTTGAACAACAACAAGACGATTTTCATCGGCCCAAACATCTGATCGCACCAGCCGTATTTGACAAACACTGGCAGATGACACAAGCCTATTTAGACTATATCGTCTCCGAATGTCATCAGCGCGGAATAACCGTCATGATCACCAACCTGTCGGTTACCGGGCAAGAGCCTGGCTTAAATAAAGCTTACCGTGAACATGCCGCGTTACTCGATCAAAAAGCCGCTCAGTGGGCTAAACAACAAGGCTTACCGTTTCTATCGTTGCTACCAATGATTGCCGCTGCCGTTACCGAACTTGAACCGTTTGAATCCCAAATTGTGATTCAAGATGACGGCCATCCCACCCCACAAATACACGCGAGGATTGAACAAACGTTGCAACCTTGGATCATCAACCATTTATCTAAGTAAAGTTTATTACCGCGCCGAGTAATCAACTCCCCACTCCGATAGGGTTAAATGTTAATAAGCCCAGGATGGGGAGAAAAAACCGGAGAACAGCAAATTGATTAAAACGATTAAATCCAAACCCATTTTATTAGTGATTATTGCGCTGCTGGTTTTTAGCTGCAATGATTCTGATGAAGAAATCATCATCCAATTGCAATTGGGTGGGACAACTGATTTTTTTATCTATGAATCGATGTGTTTCGGTGATGATTATCTGATCAGTGCTTATGCACAATTGGATGAAATAGATACCAATCACTTATTTGGTGTCGTCATCAATACTTATCTTGTCTCCCGATGCAATGTCAGAACACAAATACAATTGTCGAGTACCGCAACCGCAACTTTGGGCGAACATTGGGTCAGAATAAAATTCCTTTATACCTATTATGATGATTTTTTTGAAGAAAGACGTTATGGTACCAAAATAGTTGCGATTAAAATTACGATCAACGAGTCGTCCAGCTAAAACTGGCCGACCAATCATTCCAGTTCAATTTTGGTAGCGTGACTTCAGATAAATCATTTCATAAAAACCCCAGGTTACACTAAAGGCAACAACCCCGATAGGGGTTGAATGTGAAGAGCAAGAGGTGAAACCTGGGGTCGGGTGGGGCTCTTCACATTCAACCCCTTCGGAGTTGGGGGAAAACCTTAGAATAGAAATGTGCCAGCTTGAGTTCCATCATCCACATTGCACCCCTACCGAAAGTGGCATGGTAAAAATAACCAGTATGTTGAGTTTATTTCAACATACTGGTTATTTTTACCAAAAAAGTGTTATTATTAAAAATAATGCTTGGACGAAAACTCTTCAAACTATTCTCTTTTCAAAATAAATGTAGTCGTTTTGTTATGAGACGTATTGACTCCTATTTTCCGGTTCATCCGTTTGATTACACTTATCTTTTTGATCAACTTAAAAATTACCATTTTCCTCGCAATAAGATTCAAAGTCTTATTAAAAAAGGCGATATTATTCGTATCAAAAAAGGACTGTATGTGAGAGGACATAGTGATCAAGGTTACACAGATAGAAAAATTTTAGCCAATCTGATTTATGGCCCCTCTTATATTTCGTTAGAATATGCGCTTTCTTATTGGGGATTTATTCCGGAGCGCGTTGAAGAAGTTACTTGTGTTACCAATAAGCGCAATAAACGGTTTAAAACACCACTGGGCGTGTTTTCCTACCGATATATTCCTACACATAAGTTTAGCGTTGGTGTCGATCTCATCTTCGTCGAAAACGGCTCTATTTTGATAGCCACTCAAGAAAAGGCTATTTGTGATAAGCTTTATTTTTCTCCAAAACTTTCTAATCAACCGGAATTAATCATTTACTTGGAAGACGATTTGAGAATAGATATGGATGAACTTTCAACACTTAACAAGGATTTATTATTAGAGCTTAAGGCCCAGTACAGAAAAAAAACGGTCTCATTGTTTGTCGATTGGTATATGTGTAGTTACTAATTATCAGTCTATCGAAAACCTTTTTAATGAGCCTTATAGGGGGCAAGTGGGCCGAACGGTCATCTAGGTTAAAAGTTTTTGCGTCACAAAAACTTTTAGCCTAGAAGGTTGTTTTTCTCATGAGTACTCGCTTAGCAGCTGGCCCATTTCCATCGAATTTGGAATTTCGCTCGACTGATAATTAATTCACCATTGACCATTTGCAATTCACTAGCGATGTGATGTCCCACCTTGAGTGTGCCTTTAGGGGTGTGCAATCGTCGCCATTCAACGGATTTTCGATGAAAGAAGCGTTAAAAAACCTCCTTGATACTTATCCATTACAAACTCAAGAAAATTATATCAATGCCTTAAGAGAAATCGTTCAACAAATCGCACTGCTGGGATTATGGAGAGCCAAATTTTTTGAGAGCGCTGCCTTTTATGGTGCCACAGCACTGCGGATTTTTTATGGTTTAAACAGATTCTCTGAAGATGTGGATTTTTCGTTGTTAAAAACCAACCCTAGCTTTGACTTGACACCTTATCTTAAAGCCATTCAAGATGAATTAGAGTCTTTTAGTTTCCAGTTTAGTGTCGAAAGAAAAGTCAAATCAAGGGTCTCTCAAATAGAGTCAGCTTTCATTAAAGGCAATACGACAACAAACCTCATTTTGGTTGAAGCACCAGCCAATCTTATCAGCCGTTTTCACCAAAATCAAAAATTGAAAGTGAAATTGGAAGTTGATATTGATCCGCCAAGTGGTGCTAAGTATGAAACGAAGTTTTTACTTCGCCCAATACCCTTTTCGGTTAGATTATACACTCTACCCAATCTGTTTGCCGGTAAACTTCATGCGGTTTTATGTCGTGGTTGGCAAAACCGTGTTAAGGGTCGATATTTTTACGATTTGGTTTGGTACTTGGGACAAAAAACGCCTTGCCATCTTGAACATCTCAAATTGAGAATGATTCAATCAGGGCATTGGGATGACTCAAGAGAATTTAACCGGTCCATATTGCTTCAATTATTGGATGAACGGTTTGAATCGCTTGACTTTGAAAAAGTTAAAGCGGATGTTCGGCCTTTTATCAAAGATCAGGATGAGCTTAGCCTATGGGATAAAACATTTTTTATCGAGATTATTAAAGACATAAAAGTTCAATAGCATTGCGTCTTGCCTTAATGCCTCGCGGCTATTCAGTCTCAGTGTTTTGATGGTGTATTCAGCTCGCCGATAGGTTTGTGTACTCAAACTGGCAATTTTTCTCAAATTTGTTTTATAATAAATTCTTTTTTTAACTGTTAAATCGGAGTGAAGCAACGATGACTAAAAAACTAATTGCCGCGATACAGTGGGGATTGAAGTTACAGATGGCTGACAGTGGCAGCCATTGGAATTACGACGGGGAAACCGGGCCAGATTATTGGCACTGTTTGTCGGAGGACTATGCCTTGTGTAGCAGCGGACAACAACAAGCACCGATTGACATTACCGAAAGCATTAAAACTGACTTACCGCCGCTGATGTTTGATTATCGCCCGTTTCCGCTGATCATTGAAAACAATGGCCATACCATTCAAGTCACTACCAATAAAGCCGGTAGTTTGAAAATCGGTGACAATACCTATCAATTGCTGCAATTCCATTTCCACACGCCCAGCGAAGAGGCGATTCATGGCCAACGGACGGACATGGTGATACATCTGGTACACCAGAATACTCAAGGTGAGTTAGCAGTGGTTGCGCTGCTGCTAAAAACCGGCGAGACCACCAACCCGTTTATTGAAACATTGTGGAACGTAATGCCAAAAACACCGGGCAAACCAGAACAGCATGATGTGCAAATCGATATCAACCGATTGTTGCCAACGGGTCAAAAGAATTATTATACCTTTGCCGGCTCATTAACCACGCCGCCTTGCAGTGAAGGCGTTAAATGGCTGGTACTCAAACAAACCGTGTCCATTTCACCCAAACAATTGGCACAATATAAGGCGGTGTACTCTGAAAATGCCCGCCCATTGCAACCTTTGAATGGTCGCAAGATACTTTCTTCCAATTAATAGCTGAAACAATCGATATTGTGTTGGAGTCCAAAGCTTCAGCTTTGGCACGGCTTCCAAAGCCAAAGTTTTGGACTCATCGGTTTAACGACTCTTTAACGGAAAGAAAAAATGCCAAAACTATACGACGCTTTTATCTCTTATGCCCGCCAAGACAGCACAGCTTTTGCAATAACACTTTATGAGAAATTAACCAAACACGGTTTCAATATTTGGTTAGATCAAAGCGATATGCCTCGCGCTGTCAATTTTCCAGAGGAAATTAAGCAGGCGATAACAAAATCACATAACTTTATTTTTATCATCTCACCGCGAGCGGTTCAATCAACACATTGCCTCGACGAAATTAATGAAGCGGCGAAACTGAATAAACGCATCATCCCATTAATGTATCTAACCGCAACAGACGGTTGGGATAATCTGCCCGATATTTTCAAGAAACTTGACCGTATTTTTTGCCGACAAGATAAACTTGACAACGGTGAAATTGATTTTGACAATAACTGCATTACCGATATAGTGACTGTTTTAGGTCGTCAATCACAACAAATCGAACAACATACCCGCCTGTTAGTCAAGGCAGCAGAATGGAAAAAAAATCTTAAACAAAGCAGATATCTGTTAACCGGTGAAGAACGTAAAGAAGCAGTGTCTTGGCTTCAACCCGCCTCTAAATGTCAGCCAACCGATTTACAGTGTGAATATATTTGCGAAAGCACCATTAATGCGAATAACTTGCTGACCCAAGTGTTTATCAGTTATGCTCGCCCTGATAAAATCTTTATGGAAAAACTCCGTCAAACACTGAGGCGGCATCATATCACCGTTTGGACGGATAAAAACGATTCTCAAATCAATGAGACCTTCCAATACCATGACACCACTCAACAACAACTCAACGAGCGCATTGAAGAGGCCGATAATTTTCTCTATATTGTTTCAACGGACACCGCGTCGTCCACTGTCTGTCAACAACAATTGAAATATGCGTCTTCTGTGAACAAACGCATTATCGCATTGGAGATTGTGGAGACGGACTGGGCACCGCCGTCAACCCTATCCATGCAACTGATTGATTTTAAACAATACGCTGAACACGATTCGGAGTGTGCCAACCAATTACTCCAGGAATTGCTCCAACACGCCGACTATTATGAACAACATAAACACCTATTAGTCAAAGCCCTGAAATGGCAACGACAAAATTATAAAGGCAGTTTGTTATTACGCGGCCGCAACTTGGAAAAGTTTGAAGCCTGGTTTGAAATGGCCCAATCACACCCAACGCATCCACCGTTGCCGCTACAAAAAGAGTTTATTCACGACAGCGGCAATCAACTACCAGAAGCCACGTTGGATACTTTTATCAGTTATTCGCAAACGGATGCGGACTTTGCCCGACAATTGAATGAGGCTTTACAGCTACAAGGTAAAACCACTTGGTTTGACCAAGAAAGTATCTTGGTCGGCGATGACTTCAAAAAAGAAATCTGGCGCGGCATAGAACAGTGTAATAACTTTCTGTTTATTATATCGCCCAGTTCGATTGACTCGCCCTATTGTGAGAAGGAAGTGGACTATGCCCAGAGTTTGAATAAACGCATGACCAATATTTGGTATCGTCCAGTGGCAGTGGACAAGTTGCCGGCCGCGCTAAAAAATATTCAGTGGATTGATTTCAACTCCCCGAAAAATTTTAACACCCCTTTCAATGAATTGAGCCGGGCATTGGAGACTGATAGAGAATACACCCTCCGCCACACAAAATGGATGCTATGGGCACTGGAATGGTCAGAACAAAAGAGAAGTATTGACTTAGTGTTGCGGGGCCAAGAACTTGCTCGTGCTGAAAAATGGTTGTTGGAAGCAGAGCGACAAAATAAACAGCCGACACCAACTACTTTACAACAGGAATTTATTGCTGAAAGCAGAAAAAAAGCTATTGTTGTCCCAAGATTTCAAACGATAAAGATAACTATAATTATCTTTATCTTATTGCTGAGTATAGGTATATTTTTGTACAAAACAGCAGAACCGCCAGAACCAAAACCAGTGATAACCTTTGGCATTTTTCGTGATATCTTCTGGGATGGCACCGAAGGACCAGAAATGGAGTGGATTCCAGCCGGGCTTTTTTTGATGGGTGATATTCAGGGTGAAGGTCATAATGATGAACAGCCCGTACATAAAGTATTCGTCGAACGGTTTGCGATAGGGCGTTATGAAGTGACTTTTGCCGAATATGATAAGTTTGCTGACGCAACCGGTAGAAAGAAACCCGACGATAGAGGTTGGGGACGAGGTAATCTTCCGGTAATTAACGTATCTTGGTCTGATGCTACCGCTTATACCGAATGGGTGACTGAACAAACCGGATATCAATATCGTTTACCCACTGAGAAGGAGTGGGAATACGCCGCACGAGCGGGCACGGAAACCTCACGGTATTGGGGAAATGATCCCGATGAAGCGTGCCGTTATGCCAATGTATATGACAATACCTCAAAAGAAGAGAATCGTTTGTCGTGGACAAATCATAACTGCACCGACGGTTACGCCCAAACGGCCCCAGTGGGCCGATTGGAACCAAATGCGTTTGGTTTATTCGATATGATGGGCAATGTCTGGGAATGGACTTGCTCCGAATACCATAGCCAATATAATGGTCAAGAAAATAGCTGTATGAGTCTGGAAAGCGGCAGCATTTTGGCGTTGCGCGGCGGATCGTGGTACAACAGGCCGATGTTCGTGCGGGCAGCTAACCGCAACAGGAGCTCGCATGGCGGCCGCGGTGTCAACGTGGGGTTCCGCCTCGCCAGGTCTTCCTAAGATTTGGCCTTTGGAATTTTAAATTTTGGTTTGACCGCGCGAAGCTCGGCCGCGAATTTTGAGACATAACCATTTTAATAGCGAAACCCACCGTTTCGTCTACCATTGCATTTTCAATTCAACAACAGTTCCGAATGACTTATGACCGATAATCACACTCAATCACTTCATAAAATTCCGTTGACGCTTGGCATCACCGGGCATCGAGATTTACGCGACGACGATTTGGACATTTTGCGAAAATCGGTTGGCCAGATATTCCAATTTCTTCGCCAACAGTATCCAAACACACCGTTACAATTGTTTTCATCATTGGCCGACGGAGCGGATCGTTTAGTGGCCGAAGTGGCGTTAGAAGAACAAATCCAATTAATTGTCCCATTGCCAATGTCACAAGACTTATATGAAATCGACTTTCAAACGCCAGAATCAAAGGACGAATTTCTGGGCTTATTAAAACAAGCACAGGTATTTGAATTGTCGCTATTGGATGGCAATACCAGCGAAACCATTCGCAATCATGGCAAAGCGCGTACTAAACAATATGCACTGGCCGGTGCCTATATCGCTCGCCACAGTCATATCCTGATTGCATTATGGGATGGCATTTGGTTAGGCAAAGCCGGAGGCACTTCCGAAGTGGTGCAATTTAAACTGACTGGTGAAATGAAGGAACTGCCGGACAACTACCAACCACAACGGGGGCCGCTGGATATCCCTGACACCGGGCCAGTCTGCCAAGTCATCACCAGCCGCCAAAGCGGCCATCCGTTAGATACCGCCGGTGAAATACGAATCCGCTTGCCTAACCAAAAGCACTCTGGCAACCAGTTAAAAGACTTATTATCAAATGAATTGGAAGCCCAGAATCAGTTCAATCGAGAAGTAGAAGCCCTCCCGCCAAAACAACAACGCCGAATTATAAACGGTCAAAAACACCTACTGTCTGAAAAACTCTGGGCCAACTTATTGGAGTTATCGCCCGCCTTTCAAGCCATGCTAGGCGTATACAGCACTGCCAACACGTTAGCAATAGAGGCACAATCTCGCATCAACCACTCGACGATGGCAGTGCTTATCATAGCGGCCGCTATGATGGGCTTGTATGGAGGGTACAGCAGTATCGAAGCCAATCTGACGGTATTAGCTGGCTATCTACTGTTATTTTTAGGAGCCACTGGCATCTTATGGTGGGCTAACAAGCAGCATTATCATACCAAAAGTTTAGACTATCGTGCATTAACGGAAGGGCTGCGCGTTCAAATATTCTGGCACTTGGGCGGCTTAACCGATTCGGTAGCGGATCACTATTTACGCAAACAACGTGGCGAACTGACTTGGATTCGCAGCGCGATTCGGGCAATTAACGTTTATGACTGGGTCGAGAATCGGGAAAGCCTTGATAACGTCCATGAACACTGGATAGAACACCAACGCAAGTGGTTTGCTGCCAATACCAAAAAACAACAACAAAAGACCAATCAATTAAGTTTGTGGGTCAAAGGGTTGTTTATATTCGGCATACTGTTGATTGTGGTCATGCTCATCGGGCAAGCCACCGGAATATTGCAACCGGGCACCTTGTGGCATAGCGGCTTTATATTATCGATTGCAATTGTGCCAACTGCTGGTGCGCTATTGCATCACTATGCCGAAAAAATGGCTTTTTATGAACAGGCCAAACAATATGAACGGATGACGGAACTATTCGCCAAAGCCAGCACCGAACTGAATCATATTTTGGACCAACTGCGAGCCCAAGATTCAGCAACTAACCAATCCGATGAACCGGCTAAAAATATCTTACTTGAATTAGGCAAAGAAGCCTTAGAAGAAAACGGTGACTGGGTGTTGTTACACCGCCAAAAACCGCTGGAATTACCTAAATAACTCCATTGGAGTCAACCACCGGAATTATATTTTAGAAAGGATTAGTTAGAATAGAATTTGAAGATTTTTCTGGAAATGATAAGAATCTAATCCCTTTCTAAAATATAATGGATTAGTTGGAGTCCAAAGCTTCAGCTTTGGAACCGGAGTAAAATAAATGAAAAAACGAGTTTTATATGGTGTAGCGAATTACCAAGAAGTCGTTCAAAAAAACGGTTACTTTGTAGACAAAACTTCCTATCTGGAACAATTAGATACGATTGAAAATCCAGTTTTTTTGCGTCCGAGACGATTTGGAAAATCTTTTCTGTGTTCGATGTTGCGGTATTACTATGATCTAAATTATGCGGATCGCTTTAGCGAACTGTTTGGTCATACTTGGATTGGTCAACATCCGACTAGAAATCATAACCAATTTATCATTCTGTCACTTAATTTTTCCAGTATCGAAGTGAGTTCAACGGTTAAAGACATTGAGCGAAGTTTTAAACAATACAGCAATGCGATTGTCAGTTTTCTGCGGCATGAATATGCCAGCGTGTTAGAAAATATGCCCGAAATCGTGATGAACGATGCTGTTTCCACCAATCTAGCTCAATTACTGCACTACTTGCGAGCCTACCAGTTGCCGCCGATATACGTGATTATTGATGAATATGATAACTTTACTAATCAACTGATTACCGCCCAGAAAGATCCTCTCTATCGTGAACTCACCGGAGATGACAGTTTCCTAAAAACCTTTTTCAAAACATTAAAGGAAGGCAGAGAAACCGGTGCAATTGCGAATGTTTTTATCACCGGCGTATTGCCGATTATGATCGATGACATGGCATCGGGTTATAACATTGCCAGTTTTCTGACATTGCATCCCCAGTTTGAACAAATGTTGGGGTTTACTCAGACGGAAGTGAATCAACTCCTGGATGAAATATACCAAGACTATGAAATTGATCCCACCACTCGTCCAATCGTTGAAGCCGTTATCAAAAATCATTACAATGGCTATCAGTTTGTCACCGCGGAAGGTGAACCGCTTTACAATTCGACTCTGGTGATGTATTTTTTGAATCAATTCATTTCATCCAAAACGATTCCAAAACGATTGACGGATGCCAACTTGAAAACCGACATTTCCTGGGTAAGGCGGTTGACAGCGTCTAATCCGCAAAACACCGAAGAATTTGTGGATCAACTGACGCTGCATAATCAGATTCGTTATGATGACGTACTGTTGGTGGAAAAATTCAACATGTTTCAATTCTTTGACAAAGGATTTTTTCCGATTTCGTTTTTCTACTTGGGCATGTTAACCAGGCAAGACGATTTTTACTTAAAATTGCCCAACCTGAATATG
>Ga0233403_10000292_pt1 | contig 23459 bp, 24 predicted proteins | sample Na_oxic_1_MG_FD_179866 | JGI IMG/M metagenome (GOLD analysis project Ga0233403, IMG submission 179866) | Seawater microbial communities from Saanich Inlet, British Columbia, Canada - Na_oxic_1_MG | ecosystem: Environmental > Aquatic > Marine > Inlet | place: Canada: British Columbia | collected...
TCAGAAACAGTAATCACCCAAATGGCGGCATACCTTTTAAAGGGGCAATCGCATGGCTTTTATCAAACTCATTAAACTGCTTTATTTAGCAGAGCGAAAAGCGGTATCAAAGTGGGGAATAAAAGTTATGGTAGTGATGAACCCGACAATTACCAAACGAAATAGCCCTTTGCTTTTAAGGGAACAAGGATGCAGGTGATTTTTTATAATGTTTAAGTATTTTATGCGTCAAACAGGACGCATTCCCATTTTCACATCAAGATAAAGGAGAAGACAATGACTATTCTTCAACGTCAATTTATCAACGATACAAAAGGTATTCCAATTGGTGTCATTTTACCGTTAGATGAGTATAGATGGATTGAACCCATTCTTAAACAATACACTCAAATTCCAAGTTGTCATACAGACAAACTCAAACAAATGGAACGAGCTGTTGATGATACTCGTTTTATGACAGATTTGCATGAAGTCATGTCAGATTTTGCAGAAGTAGATGCTGAATGGTGGGAGGCAAAAAGATGATCTATCAATGGCATATTTTTATCGCATCACTTGATCCGGGTAAAGGCTCGGAACAAGGTGGCAAACGACCTGTACTGGTTATTAGTAGAGAACAAATTAATCAATTGTTGCCAGTCGTTAATGTTATTCCGTTAACCTCTAAAAAGTTTGACTCAACTGTCATTTATCCCAATGAAGTGTTATTGGCTGCAAATATAGCGGGTTTAAAGATGGATTCTATTGCCTTGTGCTATCAAATTCGTACTTTGGATAAAAGTCGTTTAGAAAAAGATTTTGGTGAATTAGTTGATGTGAATTTACGTCAAAAAATTTTAGAAGCGATTCGATTTCAACTGGATATTGAATAAAAGCAAGCATAGCGTAGGTAAAGTTTCACCACACCCATCATCCAAACTTCAATACGCCCCAAGTCTAAACGACAAGGGGCTTTTTTTATGCCCTATTTTTTTTAATAAGGGAATAAGGATGTCGATGATTTTTTATGATACAATATTTAAATATAAAATGTGTCAAAATAATTTTTTGACAATGTACTACTTATTTCCTATAATCATGAAGAAGATTATGAATACACTGAAACGGTGAAGGAACTGATTGAAAATGATTATTTTTACATTTTTGCTATAGAAAACTAGGTAACGACAGGTGTTTTTTTTAAGGTTTGATGGAGCAAGTGGAGCCTATTCTTCATATTTTGATCTGGCTATCGGTTTAGCTAGACATCAGCGAACTGGTTCTCCTACTCTGTTAGAAAATTTTGCTCGACAGGTTGGCGCAAAAACTTATAGTGACATTTACGGAGCGTGGAAATGGGAAATATTACAAATTGGGAGATTTGGAAAATTTATAGGACTGAAAGATTGAAAGAAAAAACCGTTTTTTACTTTAACGGAAGGCGAATGACTGTTTCAAAATGAGGTAAGTCAGGTAGGGTGGGCAAGGTCCTTTTCTTGCCCACTTTCCTCATTAAAAAAGTGGTGGGCTACATGGCTAAAACGAACAACTTCCAGTAGCAGAATCACATTGTATCGTATCTTGGGGTAAAGAATAGAAAGCGCCATTTCCAATCTTTTTTTCGGACACAATACCTTTTTTTGTCATTTGTTTCAATAACTTTTGAGCGTCTTCAAAAGCCATATCATAAACACAAGCCACTTCTATTGGAGCTACCTTTCCATATCTGGATATGAAATCAAATACTTGTGGTAATCCAGCTTGGAGTTCTTTTTGTTCCAATTGATTTTTCGATAATTCTCGAAACCAGTTGTCGAAGGTTTGATAAGGCGTATATCCTCTAAGAAGTATCTCTTCTCCGAAACCTCTTAAAAGAAAACTCGGGAAACCTCGCACTCCTCTTTGAAGGCACTCCGCAATATCTTCTCTAAAAGCATTTTCGGCTTTTTTACTTTGTATATTCTCTAAAAAAATATCACGATTCAGTCCGATTTCATCAGCCAATGCCACCTGAACATCAGAGTGCTGGATTGCCATTCTTTCCGCAGCGGCAGCTTCACGAAGACGACGCAAGTAGAGCTTCCCCATCTCTTCACTTTGTAGTTTGGCTGCTTCAAACGCTATACAGGCAGGATACGTTGAAAAGACATCATCCTTAATATCATAATAAACTTCCACGTCCACTGGCATCTTGTGACGACGAGACGCTTCAGCCCAATGTTCAGCCACTTGCTTATGCCACTGATCTCCCCCAATACCAGCACCTGGATCGCTGAAGTTTTGAATATCCTCCACGAGTCCACCCATTACAAAACTGATGGATACTTGTTTCCCATAGACTTCCTGTATTTTTCGCAGGATCGGTTCAGAACCCCAACACCAAGTGCAATAAGGATCTGTAAAGCTTACAATTTCTAAAACTTTTCTTTCCATAAATACCCCTTTGTTAAAATAGATGTAACTACTTAGAAAATAAAATTAAAGTCAGGTAGGGTGGGCAACTAAACCAGACCTGGCAGGTTCAAAAGAAAACCTGCCAGGTCAAAATCAAGTTTGGACGCTGCTCTTGACCTGCCAGGTTTTGTTTTAACCTGGCAGGTCTGGTTTTAAAGTTGACTAAATTATTTGATGCACGTTCCTAATCTGAATTCTTCACTCTACAGGGTTTAAAAAACGGGGTTTCTGATACAATTGTTTCTATTTTTAACTCGTTAAAGAAATCCGATTTTTTCAAAAATCGGATTTCTACTACTACAATGACGGTGCCATCGCACTTTTTAAACGAACATCTTGAATTAATTCGAGCGGTACTTCCTGAATAAAGCGTGAGGGGATACATCTATCACGCATTCCATAACGATAGCGGCTTTCACTATGGCAGAGATACAAGTATCGTCGCGCCCGGGTAATACCAACATAACATAAGCGGCGCTCTTCTTCTAGTTTGGATTCATCCAGACTATTTTGGTGTGGAAATAAACCTTCTTCTAAACCACATATAAAAACGACTTTAAATTCTAATCCTTTAGCAGCATGTAATGTCATTAATTGTACACAGTCGTCAAATTGACTACTTTGCCTTTCTCCTGCTTCCAGGGCTGCATGATCAAGAAATGCTGTTAAGAGATTGGATTTATTTTGGTTATGCTGCTCAAATTGACGCGCCGCTGTGACTAGTTCTTCAAGATTTTCTAGCCGTTTTTCTGCTTCTTGTTTGCTTTCTTTTTTGTAATGAGCAATGAAGCCCGTTACGATTTTGATTTGTTCAACTTTTTCATGGAGCGGTAAATTTTTGAGTTGCGCCGTCAGTTGTTCAATCAGGTTTAAAAAAGTAATCAAACTATTAGCCGCTCTCGCTTTTAATTGCTTAGTTTCAAGCACCGCGTAAGCCGCTTGCCACATTGAACTGCCCTGTTGACGAGCAACACTCCGTAAAACGTCAACGGTTCGATTTCCAATTCCTCGCTTAGGCGTATTAACCACTCGTTCAAATGCGCTATCATCATCACGGTGAACTAGCAAGCGCAAATAAGCTAACATGTTTTTAATTTCAAGGCGTTCATAAAAACGTTGCCCACCATAAATGCGATAGGGCATTCCTTTTAGTAGTAATGCCTCTTCAAATTGGCGCGATTGCGCGCTGGTTCGATATAAAATGGCGATTTCAACCCGTTTACCTTGCCAAGCTTGGATTTTTTCAGCGACAAATTGTGCTTCATCAATTTCACTATAGGCAGTGTATAAGTTGACCGGTTCGCCCACCTTATCTTGCGTCCATAATTTTTTGCCTAAACGCCCTTTATTATTGGCAATCAAGGCGTTAGCGGCTTCTAAAATGATACCGGTAGAACGATAGTTTTGTTCTAAACGCATTAAATGGGTTTCAGAAAAATCTTGTTGAATCTGTTGAATATTTTCCAACTTGGCACCACGCCAAGCATATATACTTTGATCATCATCGAACACGACAAACAATTTACCCTGTTTGCCGGCTAGTAATTGTAAATTCTTGTATTGTATCGTATTGGTATCTTGAAATTCATCGACATGGATATGTCTAAAACGTTGTTGATAATATTCCAACAAGGGGGGATGATCACGCAAAAGTTCATAACTTCGTAATAGTAATTCCGCAAAATCAACTACGCCGGTACGTTGACAGGTTTCTTCATAAGCCGAGTAGATTTCAAGCATTTTTGCCATTAGAAAATCATCTTCAATAACAATGTCTTTAGCACGAAGAGCTTCATCTTTACAAGCATTAATAAAATGTTGTGCCCGTTTTGGAGATAAAGTTTCTTTATCAATGTCTAAACTTTTCACTACCTGTTTGAGTATGCGTAATTGATCTTGACTATCCAGTATTTGAAATGCTTGCGGTAAATTGGCATCTTTCCAATGGATGCGTAATAAACGGTGCGCGATACTGTGAAATGTACCTGCCCATAAACCTTTCGCGGGCTTTTTTAATAAAGCGTCAATGCGTGAGCGCATTTCATTTGCCGCTTTATTCGTAAAGGTGACGGCTAAAATATTATGAGGGTAGGTTTGTTCAGTTTTTAATAACCAGGCAATGCGGTGCGTTAAGCATTTCGTTTTGCCGCTGCCGGCACCTGCTAATAGTAAAATGTGCCCTAGCGGTGCCGTAACTGCTTCGCGTTGTGCATTGTTAAGTGCGGAAATGTCCATAAATTGGTGTAAAAGTTAGGAGTAGCATGAATAAAAATCAACTTAGAAAACAATTTTTATCGAAAAGAAAAACGTTGAGTTTAGAAAGTTTACAAGAAAAAAGTCTAAGTATTAGCCAACAATTTTTCAAGCATTTTGATTTATGCCAGGTTAAAAGGCTACATTTATTTTTACCTATTTTGAAACAAAATGAAATCAATACTTGGCTAATCATTGATGAAATAAGGCAACACTACCCTTCTGTCACACTGATAACTTCAAAAAGTAACTTTCAGACTCTTATGATGGAAAGTTTTGTGCTAGAAAGCCATAGCAAAATTGTAGAAAATAAGTGGGGTATTCCTGAACCGATTAATGCGGAAAAATGCCCTGATGATACGATTGATATGATTTTATTGCCTTTACTCTGTTTTGATAAACAAGGTTATAGAGTTGGTTATGGCAAAGGATTTTATGACAGATTTTTGCAAAAATGCCGAAAAGATATAATTAAAATAGGCTTATCCCTATTTGAACCTGTCGATAAAATAGATGATGCCAATGAAAATGATGTTAAAATGGATTTTTGTGTGATGACTGATAAACTAATTGTGAACTGATAACTGATAACTGATAACTGATAACTGATTATGCAACCAATGCTCAATATTGCGGTACGGGCGGCACGCCGTGCCGGTAACCTCATTATTCGCTATATCGAAAAACGCCAAGATTTACATATAGATACTAAAGGGCAAAACGACTTTGTCAGCGAAGTCGATAGAGAAGCCGAAGCGGTAATCATTGAAACATTACATAAAGCCTTTCCCCATCATGCTATTCTTGCCGAAGAATGCGGCGTAATACAAGGTGATGATTATCAATGGGTGATCGATCCTTTGGATGGTACGACGAATTTTTTACATGGCAATCCACAGTTTAGTGTTTCTATTGCTTTAAGATATAAGGGGCGCTTAGAACAGGCGGTGATTTATGATCCCTTACGTGGTGATTTGTATACTGCGTCACGAGGCAATGGTACTTTACTTAATGATCGCCGTGTACGTGTCAGTGGGTTAAGTTCTCTTCAAGACGCATTGCTCGGTACCGGTTTCCCCTTTAGGAAAAGTTATCATATAGATACCTATTTGAAAACTTTTAAAGCCCTATTTTCTGAAATTTCAGATGTTCGTCGTGCCGGATCCGCTGCTCTTGATTTAGCTTATGTGGCAACCGGGCGTTTAGACGGTTTTTGGGAAATTGGTTTAAAAGAATGGGATATGGCTGCCGGCGTTTTATTAATTCAAGAAGCTGGCGGTTTAGTCAGTGACTTTAGCGGTGGAAACGATTACATGAAAACCGGCAATATCGTAGCCGGTAGCCCGAAAGTATTTAAAGGTATTTTGCAAACCATCCAACCACATTTATCTGAATCTTTAAAAGCTTGAAATCTGTTTCCAAAGCTAAAGCTTTGGCACCTACTGATGTTGAATATTAGAAATCCGATTTTTTCCAAAAATCGGATTTTTTATAATGTTCAATATTTTGTTGCTCACTACAAAAACTACAACATTCAATAGCATGGAGGAATTTTTGAGACGATGGCGATTTTTAGATGTAATAAATGTGGATATTTACGAGAAGTACCTAATCAACATACCTGTAAAAAGGTTAAATGCCCTGTTTGCAAACAGATTATGCCGATATATGGCACACTTGCTTTTGTCAAAAAGCTGTTGGATAAGTATTTTAGTGTGCGAACGGAATTGAGTCGTTTGCAAAAAAGTCTGCCCGCTACTGAAATTTCCGATGAAGCAGATGATGCGAATCAAAATGCTGACGACATGGATATTTTTAACACAACGGCGATGACGGAAAAACAACAATATCAACCTATTTTAGATTGGTTTAAAAGTCAAAGTATTCAGTTGGATATTTTCTCGTTCCCACGCGCCGGCGTGGGAACGCAGTCAGGACGCGCCAGCGTCCAGTGCATCATCACAGAAAGAAAGGAACCATGGAAATTCTCCTTTTACACCCGACGCTTTTGCTACGAGACTGCATTCCCACGCCGGCGCGTGGGAACGAGAAAAAATGCTACTCAATTTGAGACTTTAAGAAAGTACTTTCAGAGCGACTTGAAGGTAGTATTTTCAATAAATCATTTTAAATTGACCAAATGGATCCTGTTATGTTAGAAAATAGAGAAGAAGTTGATGGCAAAAGAAAGCAAGATATTACTCCCAGTAATCAAAGGCTTGATAATATAGCTATAAGCGTTAAGTCACATAAGCTTCTTAAGGAACTTTTGAGAGAAAATGCAAAACTCGAAGAAATAATGAGGAATGCGAAAAATGAGACTGAGGCTCTCATTGGCGTTAGAAGATGGGTAATCGAATGTTTGAGTCCAACTGCACTTGAATACTATAAAAACGAACATGCCGGACGAAAAAACTTTGAGTCTTTACAGTGGACTGATTATGCTGGAATAAGACTCCTTGATTATATCGATAATGCCGGGCGGGAATTCAAGGACCTGAATTTGAGAGGTGAAATAGCAGTCAGCAATCCGATTAAACTCATTTGGTTAGCGGTCAGCTATGGGACTGGAGGTGCGAAACCGTTCTTTTTTGAGGACATGCTTCACTTATTTCACCAGTTCACCGGAAAAAGTGAAAGACATTCACCGAAAAGGGCCGAGGTTGAAAGATGGATGGAAAGATACCCCTCAGGACTCGATCCACGAATAATAAAATTGAGAGAAGAGAACCGTGATAGAATTCTCAGCATTATTATTGAGAAGATGGACAAAGGTGAAATAACTCATTCAAAATTCCAATTTGAATTGGGCATGTCTTATGAACAGAAATTCTTGACGGCTCTGGAATGGTGGAAAGACAGTTTTTTTCATCTAAAATTTGCTATTCGTTCTCCTGATCTGCTTAACGAGTTGTTAGGAAATTCCCTTGATCCTGATACAATGAAGTTATTGTATGAAGCTGAAAAAGCTAAAATCCCCTTTTTTGTAAATCCGTATTACCTTTCACTCCTGCACGTCCGGGTTCCCTATTTTGCCATCGGAGCCGATCTGGCAATCAGGGATTATGTTTTATACAGCAGGCAGCTTATTGACGAATTCGGACATATCGTGGCTTGGGAAAAAGAGGATATCGTAGAACCAGGCAAACCCAATGCAGCAGGCTGGTTACTACCTTCCAGCCATAACGTACACAGACGCTATCCTGATGTTGCCATTTTAATTCCTGATACAGTTGGTCGGGCTTGTGGTGGCCTTTGTGCTTCCTGTCAAAGGATGTATGATTTTCAAAGTGGTCACTTGAATTTTGATCTTGATAAACTAAGACCAAAAGAATCCTGGTCCCAAAAATTATCACGGCTGATGGAATATTTTGAAAATGATTCACAACTTCACGACATTCTCATTACCGGTGGTGATGCACTTATGAGTTCGGATAAGTCGCTTCAACAGATTTTGAATGCGGTGTATGAAATGGCAGTTAAGAAGAGGGAGGCTAATAAAACAAGAACAGAAAAATATGCGGAAATATCCAGAATCAGACTTGGCACACGTATTCCTGTCTATCTCCCGCAGAGAATTACGAATAATCTTATAGAAATTTTGACCAAGTTTAAGCAAGATGCTTCTCAGATCGGTATTGAGCAGTTTGTTATTCAAACGCATTTTACGGCACCAATGGAAATTACTCCTGAATCACGTGATGCCGTAAAAAAACTCAGTTCGGCAGGCTGGATTGTAACAAACCAGCATGTTTTTACAGCTGCTGCTTCAAGAAGAGGTCATAATACGAAGCTAAGACAAGTGTTGAATGAGATCGGCGTTCTACCTTACTATACATTCACTGTGAAGGGTTATATGGAAAATTACCATAATTTCGCACCAAATGCCAGAGCTGTACAGGAACAGCTGGAAGAGAAAGTTATCGGAACCATTCCAAAAGAACATTATGAAACGATCAAGCAATTCCCTCTTAAAGCAGAAATGATAACCGAAGAAATTGCTGCACTGCAACAGTCTGAAAATCTTCCATTTCTTGCCACAGACAGAAATGTTCTCAATCTGCCCGGTGTTGGTAAAAGCCTCACTTTTAGGGTGATAGGTATTACTCGCTATGGAAGGAGGATACTTGAATTTGACCATGATGCAACCAGGGAACACAGCCCTATAATTCATAAGATGGGAAAGGTTGTTATCATTGAATCAAAATCAATAAGTGAATATTTAGAACAGCTTGAGGATATGGGTGAAGATTTGTCAGAGTATGAAGGTCTCTACGGTTATTCGATTGGCGAAACCGAAAACCGAATGCCTGTGTACGAATATCCTGCTTATGACTATAAAGTGACGGATAAATTCACAAATCTTGAGATTGGTATACAGGTAAAAAAGTAAGGTAAAAAAGGGCCAGGCTCGAATTATTTTCAACCTAAAATTCAAATAAAATCGAGCCTATAGGCTTTCAGAAAAATCAAAGTTATCAGACCTGACAGGTTTCTGAAACCTGTCAGGTCTTTAGGCCAAAATATTTATCTGAAAAGCTATAGCCCCTTTTTCGCTTAGATGATAATGGTTCAAATAACTCTTTTATATGATATGATATATTTATCGTAAAATCAATAGGCTGCTGGGAGATGATAGCCAGTGTAGGTCGGGTTAGATTTTTTTGCACGGCAAAAAAACGTAACCCGACATTTACCTGCCACTCTTTATGCTTGAAACTTGGACGCTATTTCAAGTAGTTATGCTAAAGGAGCAGTTATCAGTGCTCCCATCAATCATTAATGCTCATAAATGATTTTTAATGATACAGTGAATATTAACATATATCCTAAAAAAATGTCAAGTTTTTTGTGATACGAGGGTGTGATTAAAAGTGCACGGCATAGTATAAGCTATGCCCAATCTATTTTAGACTGCTATCAGCACCTCAGAATGAAAAAAACATGTACTTTTAATTACACCCGGTTAATTGGGAATTATTGACGGTTGTGGACGGGGGGGGTTGCCACTTTTTAAAAGGCGCAGCGCATTGGCAACCACTAATAAAGAGCTAAAAGACATACCAATTGCCGCCATCCAAGGGGTTACCCAACCAACTGCAGCCGCTGGTAAAGCTATCAGATTATAACCAATCGCCCACATCACATTTTGACGGATAATTTTTAAAGTTTGACGTGCGGTGTTAATACCAATCAATAAATTGGGTAAGTGCTCAGTTAATAAAATCATATCTGCGCTGGCACGGGCGACTTGGGTGCCATTGCCCATTGCAATAGATATTTGAGCTTGTGCCAATACTGGCGCATCATTAACACCGTCGCCTATCATGGCGACTATTGCACCTTCCTTTTGTAAGGTTTTAACTTGACGTAATTTAGCTTCTGGTGTTAAAGCAGATCTGACATTTATAATACCAACAGCCCTAGCAACACGCTGAACGGCGATAGCATGATCGCCACTGAATAAACTAACCGATTTGCCTTGTTGTTGTAAGGCTTGGATTAATTCTCGTGCGCCGCTCCGAATTTCATCTCCTAAAATAAAAGCACCAAGGAGTGATTGACGATTCGCCAATAAAACCAGAGTATTGCCCTCCTGTTGTAAACTTTGCATCAGTGCCGTTTCAAGTGTCAATCCCGTTATATCAGCAATAAAAGCCGGCGTACCTATAAAATAGCGTGAACCCGCAATATCTCCTTGCATTCCAGCCCCAGGCTGATTACTAACCGATTTTGCTATCATTTCCTCCATTCCTTTTTGTAAAGGAGAAATTTCTTGCGCTGCCTCCAGCAAAGCCCGCGCAATCGGATGTTCAGAATGACGTTCTAAAGCAACAGCATATTGTAAACATTCCACCGAATTAAAATCGGCATAAGTATGGGTTGCTAATAGGCGTAAACGCCCCTTAGTTAAAGTGCCTGTTTTATCAAAAACAAAATGGGTAGCGCGTGCTAAACTTTCCAAAGCCATTCCCCGGGTTGTCAATAAACCCACGCGAGTCAAAGTACTCGTTGCCGCTGTAATCGCGGTAGGAGTAGCCAACGATAATGCGCAAGGGCAGGTGACAACTAATACTGCCAGTGTGATTGCCAGCCAAACATCAGGGTTGACAGTCCACCAATAGATTGCTACCCCTAATGCTAAGATTAACACCCCCAATACAAACCAGGAAGCAATTCGATCCGCTAATTGCGTCATCGCTGGTTTTTCACTTTGGGCGCGTTCCAGTAAACGTAAAATATGGGATAACACCGTATCTGTACCGATTTTATCCACTTGCATTTGTAACGGGCTTTCAATATTCACCGTACCGGCAATTAATGTCTGCCCTTCACTTTTGCTAATCGGATGACTTTCACCGGTGAGCAAAGATTCATCAACGCTAGATTGCCCCTCTAAAATAGTGCCATCGGCAGGAATATTTTCCCCAGGACGAATCAATAATCTATCTCCAACCAGCAGTTCCGCTACTAATATTAATTCCTCTTTCATTCCATCAGCCATTTGACTTAAACGAGTTGCCATAGTTGGCACTAAATGCACCAAACTTTCCGCAGCCCTTGCACTACTTTGTCTCGCTCGCAATTCAAAATATCGCCCCGTCAATAAAAAAAATACAAACATCGCAATGGAATCAAAATAAACATGCTGAACACTGAACACTGATAACTGAAAATTGATAACAGTATAAACACTACCGAGGAAAGCAAGACTGAGGGCTAATGCAACAGGAACATCCATCCCAATTTGTCCATGACTAACATCGCGCCACGCACTTTTAAAAAAGGGTTTAGCACAGTAAAATATAATCGGCAATGTCAAGATTAAATTAATACCATAAAATAACATTTTAAATTCAGGTGCCATGCCATACCAATCACCCACATAAATGGCAAGTGACAACATCATCACTTGCATTCCTAATACCCCAGCAACGCCTATACGACGTAATTGTTGTTTACGTTCACGATCTAAAACTTCTTGTTGACGGCTGGGATCATAAGGATGTGCGATATAACCAATCTGACTGACAGCTTGTAAAATTTCACTGAAATGAATTTGTGAATCATCCCAACGAACCCGGGCGCGGTGTGTAGAATAATTAATTTTTACATCAATCACGCCAGGCAAAGTACGCAAATGACGTTCATTTAACCAAATACAAGCGGCGCAAGTAATACCTTCTAAAATTAAAGCGGCTTCGCGTATAGATTGACTTTCGGAATGGACAAAACGTTTTTGAATCGCCGGGTTATCATAAACGGTGGTTTGCTTTATAAATTCTGGAACGAGTTCTTGCCCAGTTGGCGCGTTATCGGTGCGATATTGATAAAAATCTTCTAATTTAGCATCAATAATTGCTTGTGCAACCGCCTGACAACCAGGACAACACATCGGTTGTGGTTTACCCTGAATAGTGACAAATAAATTGATATGATCTGGCACCGGTAAGCCACAGTGATAACAGTGGACTTGTGACATATATCATTGAAGTACAATTGAAGTACAACTTCTTTACGAAAAAACGGATTTTTTAAACCAAAAAAAAACCTGACAGGTTTTTAAAACCTGTCAGGTTTGAGAATTAGAAGAAATCCGATTTTTGAAAAAAATCGGATTTCTTGAGGAACCTATTTATTCAGAACCTATTTATTCAGATTTATTCAGAAATAAGACTATTACCTGGCAAACCCGGCAAACGAGGCATCGTCTGTTCAGGAAACTCTCCAGTTAAAGCTTCTAAGAAAGCAACCAATTCTTGCACCTGTTTATCACTTAAATCTTTATTCAACTGAGTCTTCGCCATCACACGCACTGCTTCATCCAAGCTTTTCACAGAACCATTATGAAAATAGGGTGCTGTCAAAGCAATATTACGCAAAGTTGGCACACGCCACTTATACTTATCAACCTCTTGCTGAGTGACATTAAAACGCCCCGTATCTTCTAGCAACCGATACTTTTCATCATATTCACTCCCAGCATAAATTGGAAATTTCATAAACCAGCCCGTACCCACCGGTAAATCTGGACCACTAAAATTAACCCCTAAATGACAAGCCATGCAGCCTAATGCCGCAAAGCTATTCATCCCAGCCGCTTGTTGCGCCGTGAGCGCAGTTTCATCTCCCTTCACATAACGGTCATAAGGTGAATTAGGTGTGATGAGCGTTCTCTCATAAGCAGCGATAGCCTTAGCTGCGTTATCCGCGTTCATAGGGTCTTTTCCTTTAGGAAAGGCGGCTTCAAACATCGGCGCATAACCAGGAATTGATTCAAGCCGTGCCATAACGGCATCCCAATCTTTCATACCCATTTCAATTGGATTCGTCACGGGACCTTTTGCTTGTGCTTCAAGCGTAGGCTCACGACCATCCCAAAATTGCGTCGACAAAAAGGCACTATTGAAAACCGTAGGCGCACTACGTCCACCTTTTTGACCCTCAACGCCCACAGAAACTGGACGACTATCATCACCCCCCGCCATCACATTGTGGCAGGAATTACAAGACACGGTGCCAGTACTAGACAAACGGGGGTCAAAATACAAAGCTTTACCTAATTCTATTTTAGCTTCGCTCTGAAGATTATCGGCTGGAATAGGCGGCGTTTCTGGTAAAGCATCCCATTGCCCATAAACCGGTAATGTTATGAGACTGAATAAGATGACTTGAGATAATTTCATACTTTTCTCACTTCTTTACTTAATTAAGACCTGACAGGTTTTAAAAACCTGTCAGGTCTGTCGTTACCCTAAAAAACTATAAAGCAGCTAAAGCACTATCATAATCAGGTTCATCGGTAATTTCACCCACCAATTGGGTATAAATCACCTTGTTATTCTCATCAAGAATAACGACGGCGCGACCAGCTAATCCTGCCAATGGACCATCTACAAGTAATATACCATAATCTTTGGCAAACTGCTTGGAACGCATCATAGACAAGGGAATAACGTTTTCTAAGCCTTCCGTCGTACAAAATCTGCCCTGTGCAAAAGGCAAATCGCCAGAAATGACCAATACCACTGTATCTGGATATTGCGAAGCCTTTTCGTTAAATTTGCGAGTCGATGTTGCACAAACACCTGTATCTAAGCTAGGTACGATATTGAGCAATTTTTTCTTGCCCGCATAATCGTTTAAACTCACATTACCCAACTTGCCATCAATCAAACTAGCCAAATCGGGGGCAACACTGCCTACAACGGGCAAATCACCACTGGTATGATTAGGATTGCCTTTGAACGTAACATCTGCCATGATTTTCTCCTTTTTTAAAGGGTAACTTCAGTTACCCATAAGTCGTGTTTATTACAGAAACTGGTTGCGTAGAGCTTAGAAACCTGCCCTTCAGGTAATTCATAAGTTGAGACTGCGTCTTCTTCAGAAGGAGAAAACGTTTTTGCACCAAGCACCTTTCCATCCTCAGAAACCAGAGTATGGCGAACGATATAATGCTCATCGCTCATAGCATGGTCGGTCGTGATTGTGACTTTTTTGCCGTCAATGCTCACTTGAGGCACATGTCCCTTCACTTTTTTGGACCATTGTCCAGGAATTTCAGCAGTATAAACAATACCGGCAGGGCATGATCCTGCGGCTGCAAATACGGTGGACGCTTGTCCAAGTGCCATTCCGGAAGCAACAGTTAGCGTAGTTTTAATAAAGTTTCTTCTATCTGTCACAATATACCTCACTTAGCTTAGATTAAAACAAAACGGATTTTAACCTAAGCAGCTAAATTTTTGGCGACGAAGTCCCAATTAACCAAATTCCAGAAAGCTTCCACATATTTAGGACGCGCATTGCGGTAATCAACGTAATATGCATGTTCCCACACATCACAAGTGAGCAAAGGTTTATTTTCACCCGTCAATGGCGTTCCCGCATTACTGGTACTCTCAAACGCCAAAGTACCATCTGGCTTTTTTACCAGCCAAGCCCAACCGGAACCGAAGGTGGTAATAGCCGTCTTAGAAAAATCTGCCTTGAACGTTTCAAAAGAACCAAAATCCCGCTTAATGGCTTCAGCAAGCGCACCCGTTGGTTCACCACCCCCTTGTGGGCTTAGACAATTCCAATAAAAACTGTGGTTCCAAACTTGCGCGGCATTATTGAAGATGCCCCCGGAAGCTTTACGGATAATGTCTACCAAGGCAAGGCTTTCAAATTCAGTGCCACCAATGAGATTATTCAGGTTAGTCACATAAGTTTGGTGGTGTTTACCATAATGATATTCCAAAGTTTCTTCGGAAATATGGGGTGCCAAGGCATTTTTGGCAAACGACAACTCAGGCAATGTATGCATACAGTTCTCCATTATTTAAGAAAATTATCTTTCACAATTCTATAAATAATGATACAGATCAATTTTTCAAGTATTTTTGGCAAAAAAAATAGTATTTCCTTAAATTTTTGGATAGGAACCACAAGATTACCGTTTTAGCCATATCCGAATATTTATACCAATAAACATCAAAAAAATGAGGAAGGACCATTCTGCCATACTAAATCCCATAAACTGCCAAATAATATCTGCACAGTTGCCATCGCCTATAAATAAAGCTTCTAAGATTTCAGTGATTGGAAAACTTTCTAGCATATCTATGAAACTTGGACCACAACTGCTTGGAATTTGATCTTCCGGTAGGTGTTGTAGCCAAACTTGCCTTCCCGCCACCATGACTCCCAGTACACTGACTAGAATAATTAGGGTACTATATATCCGAAGCCCTATCTGCTTAGGATTTTGTAAAACCGCTAACAGTGCAAGCAATCCGATCAATATGTACAAAAAACGCTGCATGAGACAAAGAAGACAAGGTTCTAACAGCAATTGATACTGACAGAAGTAGCTAAAACCGATTATCCCCGCTGCCATTAAAACCATTATCAAATTAATTTGACGTGAAGAAATTGTATTCACTTGTACACCCTTTAAATAGTAAAAACGTTATTTTAACAAAATGCCAATTCAAGAAATACCATTTTTTGAAAAAATGGTATTTCTAATAACCATTAACCATTAACTTCACGCATTTTAAGCTGGTTAAAAAAATCTCTAATTTTTTCATTAGAAATTCGCATTTCCGGCTTAATTTTTTGTAAATCAAAATGAGTTATTTTATCTTCTATTCGTTTATTTTGTCGAAATTTTTGGTGACTTTTTGGACAAAATTGAAACAATATGGGATTATTTATAAAAGATTTTAATTCCAGTTGGCAGGTAAAATAATCGACGGTTTCGTTAGAAAATAATCTGGTTTTGCGATTATTATTGAGTTTCTTGATTTCTAAACCAAGGCGACGCAAATAAGGAATAATTTTAGGTTCAAAAGTACCAATATTCAGTTTATCAACCATAATTTCACTATAAATGAAATCAGCCAAAGCAATAAAAGTATTCAGAGGCAAACGCCCCCGGCGATGATTTGGATTGATATAAAATGAAACTTCGCACTCCATAAGCTTTAAATCAATATTGTGAATAATACTAAAACCAATAGCTTCCTGGCTATAGTTTTTTTCAATTAGAAAAATTAATGATGACGATTTCGTATCCAAGCCATAATCCGCAAGCTTTGAAGCACTATAATAAATATCACTATGGCTAGGCACACAATGAATAAAATCTAATACGCCAGAACTGGACAATAACTGGTTGTAAGCTTCATCATCTTGATTGACATGTTTTAAACTGATGGACTCAAAAGTGATTTTTTGAAGCGTAGTCCCAGGTAGCATTTTAAATATATTTTTCATGATTTTTAAAATCAGTAGAAATCCGATTTTTTCAAAAAATCGGATTTCTTTAGATAGGTAGGGTGGGCAACGTGTTTTGGTTGCCCACCTTCCTTGTTAAGAACCCGTACATTTGATATAAATATCTGAAACGCAAATATTATCGACTTCGCTCATGCGAATATAGGGGTAAGTAGGACCGTCGAACATCGTGTAAAGGTTGCTATAGATCATAAAGAATTGAATCTTTTGATCGGCAAAACCAGAAAGATCGAGATCATCAAGCACCTGGGTAAATCGACCATTTTCAGGAAAAGTACCCTGTAAAAATGGCGTGAAACCAGTGACAACCTCATTTGTATCAGTGTTTAGCACCCGATAGACACCTAAAAAATCCGTGTCGGCTGTACCATATAGGGTAATAGTCAAACTATTATCATTTTGTGGATGCCAAATAATACTGTTGCCGGTAGAACGATCCCAATTATCCGTGGGATAAGTGTGGACATCGCCATAAGGTACAGCTTGCGCTGTATTATTCATACCGAGTAAACCGGCTGTCAAGATTTTACCCGCAGATAATATCTTCGCGACTTTGGTATTGATTGTCATGATTTTTTCCTATTTTTAATGATGTTCCAAAAAATGCTGAGGGACAAAGGTTTTTTAATCAAGTCATAACCATCATAATAAGCACGTCGTCTAAATAAAATATCCAGTATATTATAATAACCCGTCGAAATTAAAATTTTTTGGCCAAAAAGGTTGCTGAAAAATAATTTGATATAAGCTGTTAAGCAATGATTGACTCTACGTACTGGAAATTGATTGGCTAGTTTGCCTTCTTCCACAGCATCATGTACTAATACTTCAAAACTGTGTTCTTGTTTGCTCAAATTATTGGCTATGACAATTCGTTCACCTAAGGGCAAATAGCTTGATAAAATAAAGTGTTCAGAATGAGATACTTTATAGCACCAAAATGCTGTGCTGTCAAGTTTCTCCATTTTTCCACGCAAAAGATCGGCTAATGCCTTATATAAAATATAAACATCTAAAGGTGTTTTACTAAAAGGGCGCGTTAATATCGTCCAAATAATATCATAAATGATAACCCTCAATTTCATACCAATATGTCGGCTATCAAACAAATAGAAACGTAAACTGTTTCGGATATCATAATATCTAACCGTAGGGGAGGGCGGTTGATCATAAGGTTTATGAAAAGCAATGGCGCGAGTATTCACTCTCACTAAAAACCCATGCTGATTGACTCGATAACCAAATTCCATATCATCCCAATGAAGAAAATAGAAATCCTTTAATCCCCCAACCGTTTCTAATACTTGACGAGAAATCAACATACAACAAGCCGGTACATAATCGACTTGCAAGGTGTAATGTTGGCTCACACGTTGTTTTCTTCTGCCAATGGGTGTCGTACCGATATGATCCCAACAAATATTGGCACCCAATTCGACTATAATATTATGATTATTAATATCCAAAATTTGCGCCCCGACAACCCCTGTATCTGGATATTGTTTGAAAGTAGCCAAAGCAAAATACAAATAACGGGTATCTGGATAGGCATCATTATCTAATAGCCAGACATAATCTGGCTTATACTTAAGGGCAGCCTCAATGCCTGTATTAAATCCGCCACTGCCCCCTTTATTTTGCCGATTAATAATCAGTTCTATCTGATGACAATTTTGTAAAATAGAAACGGAATTATCAGTAGATGCATTATCAACCACAATAATAGTTGAAGGTTTTTGACTATTTTGTAAAATCGCTTTGATACATCGCAGCGTATCAAAGGGTTTATTGTAATTGACAATGACGGCAATGACTTTATGCATTTGGTTAAGAATGGTTAATGGTTAATGGTTAATGATCAATAATACGCTATATAACAGACTCAAGAAATCCGATTTTTTTCAAAAATCGGATTTCTACTTATAAAAGCAGATTCAAGAAATCCTAGCAGACTCAAGAAATAGCAGATTCAAGAAATCCGATTTTTTTCAAAAATCGGATTTCTACTATATACTATGCAAATTAATATTCCAATTGAAAAACTAACTTGGGCATTAGTTATTCCGACTTATAAACGTGAAGCCGTGTTACGGCGTTGTTTAGGCTTTGCAGCTGCCCAAACGTACCTCCCTAAAGAAATCATCGTGGTTGATGCCAGTCCAGTTTGGGAACAAACGCAAGCATACATCATGCACGAATTAGCCATCAAATATCCCACAATTGATTGGCAATATTTACCTGCCAAACGTGCCTCTTCAGCGGCACAACGTAATCAAGGTATTGCACTTGCCACGGCTGATATTATATTTTTGATTGATGACGATTCCTTTATGTATCCAGATTGCGCCGAAGAAGTCATTCGTATTTATGCCCAAGATACCGCACATCAAGTCGCCGGTATTATGCCGAAATTAGAAATTTTACCGCCCGATAACCAAGCCCATCCTTGTGCAAATCATGCTAAAAAGGATAACGCTTTCTTTCAGAAATTCAAAATAGTTCAAGTAAAATTGCGAGCCTTTGCTAAACGCCTCATTAAAGACGATGATATTTTTATACCCTACGATTTGACTTTCCCAAAATATACTTTGCCAAACACGCTTAAACATCTAGCTACCCATCCGGTGTCAATGATACATGGAGCGCGTATGAGTTTTCGTCGAGAAATTTTAGCACAAGTTCATTTTGAAGAAGCGTTAGAACGTTATGCCGTTAATGAAGATAATGATGTGTGTTATCGCGCTTCGCGCCTGGGTATGCTTTTACATGCTTTAAAAGCGAGATTATGTCATGTAGAAAGTTCAGAAGGGCGTTTAACACGATTAACGACTACTGCTTTATGGGGACTTAATCAAGCCGTTTTACACCGTTTCCATAGCTCTGATCTTGCTGAATTTAAAAAACGATTTCGGAAATTACTATGGCACAGATTATTCACGCAAACCATTAAGGATATTTTAGATCGTCGTTGGACACTACCCTCAACACGAGGCATAATACTTGCCTTTCGACATTATGAAACCATATTATCTAAAACTCCGGCAGAATTACGCGCCTGGTATCCACAATTTCAACAAACATTAATTAGTCAAGATAAATTTGAAAGAAAATTGTAAATAGGTAAAAAAACACAAATACTATTTCTTTTCGATCTAGTGCCTTCGGGCGGAAATCTTCAAGCCATTGAGAAATCCGATTTTTTCCAAAAATCGGATTTCTTTGCCCTTATAAATGGTCTGGAAATTTCCGCCTTCCTGCACTAGTATTTGTAAATAAATCGTATTTTGTAAATGATCGGGTGAAAAACACACAAACCAAAAAATTGCGCGTTCCAATTGAACTTCATTTGTGGCAAAAAAGCAAAGGGCAAACGCATCAAAAAATAAAAGCTGATAGTGCCTGTTATTTTTTATTGCCTGAAATGAAAATCAAAGTTGCTGTTCAAAAACAAAACTTGATTTTTGTGGATGCGGTGACTAATAAGGTATGCTTATATATACCGACAAACCTGACAGGTTTTAAAAACCTGTTAAGTCTAAAACCCAAAACAGGAAATTATCAATATGGCAAACAATGATCAAAATAATCGTGATCTTGATCAAATCACTGAAGATCAAATCATTACCGGGCTTAGTCTCCAAGGTGCCGACGAATCCGCACTTGAAGACGCGGAACCATGGGAATCATGGGAAACTAAGCTAGTTTTATGGAGTATACTCATTGGTATCAGTGGCTTAGTGGTGTTAGGAACACTGATCAATATCTTTTTATTAAAATAGCAATGAGATGAATGACAATGAAGACCGATATCGATATGAATCTCGTACATGACGGACACAAATGGATTGCACGTCATCCCATTGTTAATGCCAGCGGTCAGGATTTTTCAGCATTGGACGCAAACTTAGTTCATGCCCTACAATCTACTGGTCAATTTTCGGCAGGAACATCGGTGAACGTGTTTATGGGATTTGACATCGACACCATTCCTACTTGGCTCCGCCAATATGCTTCCCATTATTTTAACCGTTATGTTTCACTTGATTTATAAACAAACCAAACAGGAGAACAACTAAACCTATGTCTGTGAATCGCAAATGGTACTCTGGAATGCTCACCACTGAAGATTGGTGGGCAGTATGGCTGGGATTAATTATGTTATTTGCCGGTCTCACCTCAATTTGGGGTGTAGATCTAGTCGGTTGGATGGCAAAAACCAAAACATGGGTATGGGGCGACTTTTCCTGGCAAAATGTTCTAAAACCATCGGGTTACAAAGAATGGCACCCCTTGCTCTCGTTTTTTGTGACTTACCTGGTTTTTACAGCCCTCACCTGTCTTGGTGCCTGGACTATGAAATTAAATGTCAAGAAATTCTTCCTTGGTTGGACGATTATTTTCTTGATCACCTGGGCTGTATGGATTATCGGTCACGAAGCGCACTTCAAAGCCCATACCAATGAATTTGAAAAGTATGGCATCACCTGGAGCCTATCCTTAGGTGGGGGATTTTCCTATATGCTCGCTTTGTTCGTCGGACTGATTATTGGTAACTTCTTTAAAGGATTTGCCGCATTTCTCTCCGAAGCCGCCAAACCAGAATGGTTTATCAAAACCGCTATTGTCTATTTGGGCATTAAAATTGGCATTATGACCATGCAAGACTTTTCCAAAACCATGGACCTTGCCATCGCAGGCATGGCGGCTACTTTTGTCGCTTATATGCTATTTTGGCCCATTATTTACACAGTCGCTAGAAAAATATTCCGCCTCTCGCGGGCCGCCGCCGCGGTACTTTCTTCTGGTATTTCCATTTGCGGTGTATCAGCAGCCATCGCCACCGCCGGGGCCATTCGAGCCAAACCGATATTGCCAGTCATGGTATCTGTACTCATTGTCGTCTTTGCCATGATTGAACTGGTTATTTTACCAGGCTTCTACACTTATATTGCCCCTGATCAACCAATTGTTAATGGCGCGGCAATGGGTATGACGGTCAAAACCGATGGCGCAGACGGAGCTGCTGGGGCAATCTTGGATGAATTGATGCGAGCCAATGCCGTCAATCAGTTTGGTATAGTCTGGGAAGAAGGATGGATTTTAAGTGCTGCTGTGATGACCAAAATTTGGATTGATGTCTTTCTTGGCGTATGGGCATTTATTTTAGCCCTGGTATGGGTGTACAACGTGGAACAGAAAACTGCCGGACAATCCACCGTTCCCGTTTCAGAAATTTGGCACCGCTTCCCTAAATTTGTCGTCGGTTACTTTTTAGCTTGGTTTATCTACTTAGGGATCGCAATATTTTTACCTGACATGATCGAAGCAGCGAAACAGGGTGCTAACATTGTACAAAGTCCCATGCGTAAGATGATGTTTATGCTCACTTTTGTCAGTATTGGCATTATCACCGACTTTAGCAAACTGAAAGGGATGGGACGGTTGACACTACTTTATGCTATTGCGCTATTCCTTATCATTGCCCCCATTGCTTATATTATTGCTTGGATATTCCATCATGGGATGATGCCGCCTATTGTTGGTTAGAGAAACTATAAACGATCAAAAACGTGATAGCTGGAAACCCTGTCAGGTCTTGAATACCTGACAGGTTTATATAAAGACCTGTCAGGTTTCTAAAACCTGACAGGTCTGATAGCTTTGACTTTTCTGAAAGTCTATAGTGTGAATTTATTGAACGTTTACATAACGCTCAAAAAATTAAGCTTCTTGTTCTTGACGAAGAATTTCCCGCGTTTCCATCAAAATTTTGCCGAGCATATTTTTACCAGTGCCATCTTTACCACAACCCCAATAATAATCCTTTGGCGCTTTTTCAACTAATTTGTTATTACCTGTATCAAGTAAGCGTTTTTTGAGATCGTCATAAGCGCGGAATTTTGCCAAAACTGCCTCTCTCATAATATCATCCTTAACGGTTTCCCAATCAGGGCGTAAAGGAACAGAACGAGTGCGACCTAATTGTTTGGCTTTCCCTGGCGATTTTGCAATACGAATACGTTCTTCTTGTGAATGTCCTGGGAATTTTTGGGCTTGAAAGTAATGTTCTACTGTAGTCCAATATTTATTTTTCAAGGTAAAGCCATGCTCTGAAAAATTAGAAAATTCAAAAAATTCATTACTCGTTGAGTAAAAATAAATTGTCATGGTAACCTCTATTGTAATTACTCAGATATAAAAAAAATGACGCTTGACGAGGTTTGCAATTATAGATGTTCAGATAAATAAAAGTTCTCATACCTGACAGGTTTCCAAAACCTGTCAGGTCTTTCCGCCAAAATATTTATCTGAAAAGCTATACAATTCATACCATTTTAACTTATGTATAACGATGAATAACCGATCACTGAGAAAGTATTTTATCCCGCCATGAATACGTTTTAGATTTGATTTCATGTACATTTAGTGATGTCAAAGTACGCGATTTGAGTAAATGTTTGCCGGCGACCCAAACATCAGTGACTTTATCTCGCCCTACTGCATAAACCAGTTGAGATAACGGATTATAAATAGGTTGCGTTTCAATATCAAGCATATTAATCGCAACCACATCTGCCGATTTGCCTGGTACCAGTGAACCCGTTAGAGCTTCTATACCTAAAGCCTTTGCACCATTTATGGTCGCCATGCTGAGTGCCGTTGCAGCAGGTACACTGCTGGCATCTTTACTCACGGCTTTACCTAATAATGCCGCGGTCCGCATTTCTCCCAGCATATCTAGATCATCATTACTAGCAGCACCGTCTGTTCCTAATGCCACATTCACGCCCGCATTTAACAATTTAGTCACCGGGCATAATCCACTCGCGAGTTTAAGATTTGACTCTGGACAGTGAATCACATTTACACCGAGACTCGCTAATAAATTAATTTCTTCATTTTTTAATTGTGTCGCATGGACAGCCATCAGGCGTGGTGATAATAAACCTAACTTTTCTAAGCGTGTTAAGGGCCGTTCACCATGC
>Ga0233403_10000293_pt1 | contig 23450 bp, 5 predicted proteins | sample Na_oxic_1_MG_FD_179866 | JGI IMG/M metagenome (GOLD analysis project Ga0233403, IMG submission 179866) | Seawater microbial communities from Saanich Inlet, British Columbia, Canada - Na_oxic_1_MG | ecosystem: Environmental > Aquatic > Marine > Inlet | place: Canada: British Columbia | collected...
AATTCTCCTTCAGGAAAACGAACCGTTTCACAGCCCCAATCAGCAGGGTAAAAACCTTTTTTGACATAATTGTGAAAAGTAGAAAAAGGCCATTCTTTAACTTGTTTTACCCATCCATGTTTAACCGGATTATAGTGAATATAATCAAAATGGTTATGATAATCTTCTTCGTCACGAATTTGATGTTCCCAAAAACGTCTTTGCCAAATCGTGGTTTCACGATGTTTTTGTTTGGAATCATTCATCCAGTTAGCACGATGAAAACGGGATTTAACCGACTTGGAAAAACGAGATTTTATTAAATTCCAGCGAATCGAAAAATCATCATCCCCTTCAGGCAAAGTCCAAATCAATGCAAGTGCTCCGGTAAAAGTACCCAAGCTTCAATGGTAAAAGGATAATTTTTCCGCGTTTTGGCAATGGCATGATTTAATAAATACCGTGCCATTTCATCATGAAATAAGTGTTGGCGGCGATAGGTGACCACCAAAAAATAGGTGCCTCCCGATACATAAGCGCGGTGATAATTAGACATTGATCCTCCTGCGTAAAAATTTTGTTGTCGGTTCAAGAATATCAAAGGAATGAAAAGGTGGGCAAGCGGGCGGATAGATGGTGGATAAAGTCAAAGATCGTGCCGCCCGCTTACCCACCCTACCTGGCTGTCCCCTATTTTCTATATGAGCATATAAAAGGTGGTCTGTCCCCTATTTTCTCATACGACATTTACACCACCTTCTGTGAGTACACTCATAATGGCTTCAAAAAGTGATGGTCCGTTCAGTTCGTAATCCGCTTTGTTATCAGGTATTTCATCATCATCATTAAATCCATTATTTTCATATAGTCTTGCGCGGGTAGTATCTACTTCACAAGCAGACCATTCGCGCACCCACGCGGCCCGATCTAAGTGGCCACGAGCTACATGGGAGTGATGCCAGCGTAAAGTAAATGGAACCTTCGCCCCATAGTCACCACAGAGGCAATCAGCCAGAGCGTCCACGTTACAACCAAAATAGCCTCCCGGGCCATTGATGGCTTCTCCTATAGCACAGAAAAAACCAGAATAGTCTACTATATGAGTTCCATCTAGATCAAAAATACTTCCGGCTGGTGCGTCTTGAACACATTGACGATTGTGATACAATAAAACTATTTGCAACCAAGATCGTCGCTCGTCAAAGGAAAGACTTGCCCAAAGATTTTTGTGAACGGGAGGCGCAATCCTCCAATGTTCCCAAAGAACTAATGAATGAGACAAAGCCAGCTCTGTAAGGATACCAATTATGACAATCTCAAGTTCACCCTTGGTAAGATTATGCGTGTGCCACCGGATAGGTTCTGCTCTGGCAAAGTAATATGAACCTATTTTCTCCTGTTTGTGATTGAGTATTAGGATATTTGTGTTGCTAGGGTTGTACTGTAACAATTTGCGCCATTTGCGCTGGTGCTTATCTAAGCACCAATTTTTTAAACGGCCGCAAGGAATGCCTCGCAACATGAGTTGATGGTACTGACAGCCGTCAATGTTGACTTGCCGGTTACCCGTTAGGCCAATGATGTTGGAGAAATATCCGTATAACTGTCCATCTTCATCGTTTATCATTGAGAATGGAAATTTTGGGTCTGTTTCATTTGTTATGGGCATTTAAAGCCTTCCTTCAGGATAGTGTCGTCCCTACAAAAAATCACCGGTATTAACAATTATTCTTTCAGTATTTCACGCACTGGCATTGGTTTTAGGGATTACTACACTGGTTCATAAATTTGTTCCACTCCTTGATATGCAAAGTGCGCTTGGAACGAATGAATCTCCTTCGTTCTAGGCGTACTTTGCTTGCACGAGACATCAAGGGGATGGTATGAATTTGTATGTAAGCAGGTGTATTAACTTCCTCTTTGATTTATTTGGTGGTGCAATGTGGGTGATGGAGTCCAAACGGAAGGAAGTGTCATCCAAAACTAAAGTTTGGACTCCTAAAAACATGCATATCACCCACATTTCAGGACTACCATTTATTTTTTTTGCTGCCGCCACGATGGCTCACCGTCTTCAGGATACCATGGGCCAGGAAATAGACAGGTATTGCCGTAATCATGGTTTATTGCGTATCCCAACCTTCTACCTGGACCTGGTAATTCAAGGATCCTGTGCTTAGTACCTGGTACGTCCCATTCTATGGAACCAGCCCATTTATTTTTTTTCTCACGAGCTTGAAAAATTGTCTGTTGGCCAGTATTTTGATCAATTCTGGGAGTTCCGATGCCTAGCTTTATATTTTCGTACGCTTCTCGGATTTCTTTTGGTATCCTGTTAGGGTCGGAAAGTTTATATTTCTTGGACCGCTTACCTATCTTATTTTTTTTGGCATTATGCACCAACACCCCATCCCTACCAACATAGTAATTATGGGTATTGGCAACAGTGAGGTTATACACCTTTTCAGTGCGAACACTGGTATCGACTTCCTCAACAACAACCGTCGTACCATTGTGCAGCACAAAAACTTGCCCAACTTTCAGGCTACTGGCCGGATTCCAGCCTTTGCCCTTGATATAGAATGGATGTTCGGCTGTGGCTTCTATGGACTGGCCAGAATCAAGCGTTATCTCAATCAGGCGATACGGCTGCTCACTCTGAATCAAATCCGTCACCGGTTGATAGCGGGTAGTTTCCGTGTTTTCGTCCATTGAGAGGACTTTGTCGCCTATTTTGATTTCTTCAATCGGCTTAAGTCCCTCGTCGGTGAGAACCAACGTGCCCGCAGGAAAACTGTTCCGCTTCAACTTCAGCGGGCAAGGGTCTGACTTCGGTTTGGGGGACTTTTTCTTAGGCTTGCCTAGTTTTGATTTGCGGCCGCCCCAGTTAAAGGGGTTGAAGCAAGAAGTCCAGCAGATGTCTTCGACGAACCCGCAGGCAGCCCCACCTATTGCGTTGGCTATCACGTTGGTGGCCGCGCAGGTCGCGACACATCTCGCATATTGTATGCCTCCCCACACGACCGGTGCCAGTTCACCAGTGGGATCCGATAAGTTCACCGGATTACTATCAACATAAGCATAGCCATTCAAACCGCCACTTAAGCCAATCGGATCAAATTGTAGATAGCGTCCCGTGGCCGGGTCATAATCCCGTAAGTAATTGTAATGCAACCCGGTTTCCGAATCAAAATATTGGCCCGGGAAACGCAGGGGGTTGTCTATCAAAGCGGTTTCGACTTGGGTCTCACCAAACGTGTTGTAAAAAGCCTCCCAAACCACATTGCCACTTGAGTCAGTGAGTTTTTGTGGGGTGCCCAACTCGTCATTTTGGTACCAGTAATAACCCCCACTCGTTTTCTGAAACAACGGATCGGTTGTCCACCCAGAATCCGGGTTATAACCATAACCCTTGATTTCTACACCATTTTCATCATACTCCCCGACTAACCCCTCGTCGGTGTACAAGAAGTAACTTTTAACACCATCGACTTCTTTGAACAAACGGCGGCCAAAAGGATCATAAGCATACTGGGCAAGCGTATTGCTATCACCCTCTTTAACCTGTGCTAACTGGTTCTCAATATTATACGCATACTGAGTGACTTGGCTGCCAACTGTCTTTTTAACCAAGTTATGGTTGAGATACTCAAAGGCCGCACCATCATAACTCAGCATCGCATTATTGGCATCATAGCTACCGCCTTCGGCCACATTGCTCGCAGTCAAACGATTTCCCAGCGCATCATAAGTATAATTCTCATCCTCAAACACCGGATTTATCGCTTTGATCAAGCGATCTAACTTATCATACTCATAAATGTACTCACCATGCTCAGTGACCTTTTTCGTGATGTTGTCTACCGGCGAGTACTCATACTTGTAATCCATCAAGACATTTCGCCGTGGATCAGTAACCACCTTTGAGGTTAAACGCATTAACGGATCATAGGCCAAATCAATTTGACTGCCACCGGGCAACGTCATTTTAGCCACACTATTCCACTGATACCGGTTGTAAGTCACCTGCCCGACATCAGGAATGGAAATAGCACTCAAACGATTGTTGTCATCATACGAGTAGGTTATTTTAACGCCTGAAGGGCCGGTAAAAGACTTCTTCAAACCGTTGGCATAATATTCGTAGGCATAACTCAAGCTAAACGGCCCATAATCTACCGTTTTACTCAAGTTTCTGCCTAAAGCGTTGTATGTATAAGTTGCCGATGTAGTGCCATCAGAGTATGACAATAAATTACCCACGACATCATACGTGAAACTGACGGTTTTCACGGGCGTGTTATGATCACTCGCCGCATAATAATCAACCTGCGTCAAACGAGACAGGGCATCATATTGATAAGCGATTTTCTGGCCAGAAGGAGAAAACTGGGCCGTTTGATTATCGGCCGCATCATACTCGTACCGCGTTACCTCCTCATTTGGGCGGATCACTTTGACAAGATTATCGTTCTTATCATGTTCATAACGAGTGATACCCTGATTCGCATCTTGAATCGCGATCACGTTGGAACGATCATCATAGCTATACTGTGTCACGCCACTTGTCGCGTCTCTATGTTTGATTGGCCGATTTAAAGCATCGTACTCAACCTGTGTCGTACTGGATTCGTCCTGAAAGGAAACCACATTCCCGGCTGCATCATATTTATAACGGATTGAATGACTGGTATTTTCGTCAACAATCTCCGTTAGTTGGATCAACCGGAATAACTTGTCATAGTACAGACGCTGACTGTAGGTTGGGTAGTCAATCCTCACTGGGATATTAGAACTCACATAACTGGCCTGCGTTTTCTCATAATGATGCACAATTTCATTGCCCGCACCATCAATTGAACGAATTAAACGCCCCTCATTGTCATAGACGGAAGAATAGCTGTGGCCTTCTTCGTCAATGACTTGAATAAGCCTTTGATCCAAATTGTAAAGCCGTTGACTTTCATACCCCAACGGATCAATGACTTTGCTTAACTTGTCATGTAGGTTATAAATCAACGTCCAACGGTTTTGGGCCTTATCAACCAACGCCGAGAGATTACCGGCAGCATTGTACTCATACGTTTGTGTCTGGCCCAGCGGATTCTTCACAGACTGAAGTTGTTCCTTGGCATCATAACTGTAATGCCAGATAAAACCCCGGTAATCCTTGATTTCCAAAGGATTGCCCGCCACATCATATTGCAGGATTTCTAAACGATGACCCAAACCATCCGTAATAGAAGCAATATTGTCCGTTGAATCATAAGTGAAGCTTATGGTTGTGGCTTCGGTGTTAGCATCACCATTTTGGGTGATCGTCAGAAGCTGATGCTGATCATCATAAGTAAACGTTGTCACCCTTTCAGCCGACGTACCAACCGCTTCCGTTGTTTGCACCAAATTCCCATATTCATCATGTTGGTATTTCGTCACATAACCCCGGCGATTCACGGCCCGAACCAGACGGTTAAAGCGGTGTTCATATTCAAATGAGGCTGTGGTTTTATCTGGGTAAACAACGCGGCTAAGATTACCCCACTCGTCAAAACTTCTGCGTGTCACATTGCCTTTTTCATCCGTGATGAGCACATCCCGCCGATCTTTGCTCAGCGTTTTAACGGTTCTGCCATTGATATCGACGCGCTTGGTTTCCCCATCCTTGTTATACCAAACCTCTTTGACTTTCCCGCCAGAACTGGTGATGCGGCCGTAGTATTCCTTCTTACTGTCATCATAACCATAAGCAAAAAATAAACCTTCGCCATTGCCATCCAAAACTGCGGTGGGATGATTAGAGTTATCATATTCAATCCGCGTTATTCGGCCACCGGTGTCAACTTTCTTAATTAAATAGCCCTGACTGCTATATTCATAAACAGTCTCTTGCCCAAGCACGTCTTTAACGCTGGTGAGGTGTTCACTGCTATAGCTATATTCCACCCGGCGATCACCCAAATCACGCGCCGCGGACAATAACCCGTCTGAGTTATATTCAAACCAAATCACTTGCCGATCATTGCGATCCGCAATACCAATGGCGGAACTATTAGGATCAGTGTCCTGATAGCGCAATTTGCCAAGCGTTCCCTGGCGAGTACCAAAGGCCGTCAGACGGCCGTTGCTATCGTATTCCTTCCATTTACCGGTGAGGCTCTGCCATCTATAGCCATCGGCCAATTTGAGAATCTTGGCATTATCTTTGACATAAACCGGGTTTTCTGGAACATCCCAAACAGTGCCGGCTGAATCTACAGATAATCGGTATATAACGCCATCTTTTTCTATAGAAGCGAGATAATCACCCAGCACATTCCAGTTAAAGTGCAATTGATTGCGGGTATATTGCCAGTGCCACGCATTCGCATAAAACCGGCGTTCAATGGCGATTAGGCCGCCCGGCACTTTCACGCTGAAATCGGAAGCTTTATCGTTAAACGCCCGTTGTATCAGACTGACAGAACTCCCCACCTTCTCAGAACTATCATTGCGTGTCGTGGCCTTTTCGTTTCCACAATCATCTACCTCGTCCCATCTTTCAGCAATAGGCCAACATTTGACACCATCAATCGGTTTGGGGTTTGGAGAAATTTTAGGCGGCACATAAGTTTGGTTGCCACCACAGCCGGCACCAACGCAACCACCACCACTTGTGCTGCTGCCACTACCGCTGCCACCACCACCTGTTCCCCACCAGCCCCAGCCGATACCACCGGTACCTGTACCAGTACTACCAGTACCAGAGCATTCACCTTCACTCCGAAGGAAAGTCACTGTTTTAGAGTCCTGTCTCTTAGTACCATCTGCACATTGATAAGTATAAGTGACCAGAAATCTTTGGTAATAGTACTGGCATCCACCACCACTACCGTCGGTACTTTGATCGAGGCGTTTTAACGCGGTGATTCGATAGGGAATCGTGATCCGTTCTTTTGCGCCCAAGCTAATCGGCAAATCACCCAATAACTCATACTTAAAGTATTGGTCACTCGGTAACTCAAACGCCAAATCATCGGCCCGAATCAAACCGTAGTTGGTCAACGTCAATTCGCCATAAAACACTTCGCCCGGCTGCATATCCGGCAAATTGACGGACAACGGCTCTAGTATGACGACGGGTGCAGGGACATTGGTTTCATAAGTCGCTTCTAACGTGATTTCATAACGATCTTCAATCGTGATTTCCGTGACTGACCATTCCACCGTCACCAAGTTATAGTCGAGGAACACCCTTTCTGATAGAGTCACGCCCGGTTTAATCCGAAAACGTCCAATCACTTCTTGATGATTTCCAGCACTGGCTTTGAATTTATAGCGACCGGCCGGTAAATCACTAAACAAGGCTTCCCCGGCATTATCGGTGGTTAAGGTTTTATCGACCGTCAATACCTTTTCATTTTGGATATGAATCTTCGCGCCGGCTAAGCCTTCAATCACATTGCCTTGATCATCTAAGGTTGCAGTATAAATATCAGCCGCCTTAAACAAGACATGGCCTATGCCAGACTGAGTCACCGTCACCGACACATAAGTATCCAGTGCTGCATGGTTATCGCCACTGGCTCGCACTATAAATATATAGTCACCTTCGCTGACAGACGCAGACGGTGAGGCCATCAGTTGAATGTCACGTTTGTCACCGATAGCCAAAGTGCCTAACGCTTCCGGCGTGGTGAGATAAATCCAACTGGGAGCATTGGTCCCATTTTCATTCAGCAATTCGACGGTGAGGCCCGTCAGAGCGGCCAACCCCTGATTTTCGAGCGTCAAGGTTTCGGTGACGCTGTTCTCTAGGCTCACGCCGGTTTCAATAATACTGGGCGATGGGAATAAGGCCGGTTGCGCTATCGAAAATTGATAATTAACGATAACTCGGCCGATAGGCGTATCACTACGCTCATCACTGATCAGCTTTAAAACCAGCGTACCCGTAGATTCGGCGGTGTTATCGGCGTTGACGGTAAAGCTTAACAGGGCCTTTTCGCCGGCATTTAACACGGACAACGCCTTTCCCAAATTGACTTGAACACCCGTCGGCAATTCGCCTAAAGGCTGATCAACGGCCTCGAAAACCAGACGGACATTATGTTCTTCGGCACTCGCGCCGGCAGTCACCGGCACATCAAGACGTTGTTCATCATTGAACGGCATGCGTAAACTAAGCGTGTAGTCGCCACCTGCCACAGTAGCCGAATCGTCGGTGCCTAAATCAACCCGCTCAATCACAAACTGCCCCTGCTCAGGGCGCTCGGTCAGATCAGGATGGAACACAGAAACGTTATAATGGCCTGATTCTCTTGCTAAAGGCGTAAAGGTGTGGGAAAACGCCCCGTTCTGATCGGTATAAACCTTATAGCTGCGCTCAAAGCCCCGAAGATTAATCACCAGTTGCAACGGGACTAACGGGATCGCATTAGAAGTCGCACGTTCTAGCGCATTGCCGGTAATCACAATAGGTTCATCGCCATAAGAAGTCGCCGGGCTGATCTCGGTGATTTCACCATAATAAGCCGTGTCAATCAGTACCACTCGTTGACTGTTTTCAATACCCGCAATACTGACAGCGTCATCTCGGCCCTGATGATAATGAATCTTATCAATCGTTAATTGTAGTTTGACATCAGAAGGCGCTGAAGCGGGTACTGGCATGTTTATCCATACCGACTCAAAACGACCACCGGCCGGAATACGTGCGACGGTTTTACCATTGGCTAACGCGATAACATGCTCGCCTAAGGCTTGCTGAAACGCTTGCACACTCAGCACATTGTCATCTTCATCCAGCAACATAAACTGGATTTCATTTGACGCGGCGGTGCCACCGGCTGTGGCTATCACAATATCAATAGCAACCGCACTGGTATTTTCCAAACTGAACTTAACCTGACCATTATTGGTACCACGAGTCAATTGCTGAGATTGCACACCGGCAACCAAACCGCCATCGGTCACCTCTAAATCCTGTCTGCGTATGAGGCGTGTTATTTCCCCAGTGTCAGGACGGATTTCTAAGGTAGTGACAAGCGGACTGAGATCAGCCAAGTCGGCATAGCCCCCCACGACAACCGACACTTCTTTTGTTTCACCGGCGGTTAGCGCAAAAGTGTGTGAATGATGGGGGTGAGTATCCAGTTGTGCTTGAATGGAAATCCCGGTGACCGCTTGCGCCGATTGATTCTTTACCCGATAGACTAGGGTATTAAATTGTGAACGCTGAATGGGTGTGGTATTTTGCAATTCAACGCCCAATTGGGGTAAAACCACTGTGCGTCCAAGGCTCTCTATCCCATTGCTGTCTATCGCAACCACTGTATAAATGCGATCTTGCTGGTTGTAGCCATTATCGGTATAGGTTGAACGTGACAGGGGGGTTGCGTTGACTTTAACACGTTCAAATTCGGCACCGAGATAAACATCAAACCCGGTCAGATTGGCAGCGGCGTGGCTCCAACTGAGTACGGGCGGGTTTTCATCCTGTTGAACCACTTCTAACGTTGCTACTGGCAACAAGTCAAAGTTCAAATAGGCCGAATCCGACACTGGCGATTCATTGCCAACCGCATCTATCGCAACAACGGCATAATAGTGTTCTGTTTCGGACGGCGCGTTATCTATGGCTGTGAGTTCCGTAATGCTGGTTTTTATCGCTGTCAAGCCGGTGATGGCAACTATTTCATTTGCAGCGCGATACAAGTTATAAGTCAGGGCTTCGTTACCAGCGGGCGCCTCCCAAGTAGCGCGAATGCCCGCACCCACTAATGCCAGTTGGAAATTGGCCGGCACCGTGGGCGCGACAGAATCAGTCGTGGCTTCCACAACATTTCCATAAACGCTGATCGCTTCTTGAGTATTGGCGGCGCGAATACTGGCAACGGCATAATGGTATAAGCCATCTTGGGGTTTTGTTTCATCAGTCAACGTTAAAGCACCGCTGCTCCGTTGATACGGCGATAATTCGGTTTCGCCGGGGGCTTGCCGAAACAGTTGATAATCGGTGGCTGCTGTCACGGCTTGCCAACTTAACAGAACACGCCCGCCGGGCAACGCGGTGCCGACTAATCCAACCGGAACGGTGAGCGGTGGTAAGTCGCCTTGATAGACTTGGAAATGGTTATCGGGCTGTATTAACTGCCCAATATTGCCTAACTCATCGGCCGCACTAAATATAAAGTATAGCGTTTCGTTTTCATTCAAACCGGCATCGGCTGGCAAGCTAAAGCTTGCACTCCACACGAGAGGACTATTTTGAGTTAATGGAGTAATGGCTTCCGCACTACGCCCGGTACCTGAAAGGCGGTAAGACAGTTCAGGGACTTTTCCAGTCGGCAGTGCCTCATTGAGTTCAATCGAAACCTGCACCGTCACTGGATTCGTCTGATCATTGCGAATCGGTTCGGCCGGGGACAACGTTAGTTTGGTAATAAATGGCCCATCGCTATCAATATTGATGGAGACCCCGGTGTCAATCTCTGTGCCACGATTGCCGGCGAGGTCTCTCGCCGAAAAAACGGCGTAGGCCGTCCCAGAGGGTGTGAAGCCGGTAATCTCAAAATGGCCTTGGTATTGGCTGTCCGTGACCGGCGTGAGTTCAACCGCTATTGGTATGCCGCCATCCGGCACCATCGTCAGAAACGGTGTCGTCAGTAGCGGTTCGCTCACCGTAACCGTCACATCGATTCGGCCTTGGGTGTAGGTGGTTAAGGCCGGCGTATATTCAATCAAGGTCGCACGCGGCGGTGTCGCATCCGCAGAGACGGAGACTTCGTTGGACAATGCACTGGTGGTGCCCACGGTATTGACGGCCACAACGCGATAGTAATAGCGGCCATCGGTGACAACTAAATCATTAAAGCGCGTACCGGTGATGGTTTCGCTATTGACTTTCTGGGCCTCGCTAAGGGCCGTAAATGACTGTGAAGCGCGATACACGTCATAACCGGCAATGTCGTTATCAGTGGCTTGCCAAGTTAAGCGGATTTGTCCATCGGCTTGGGCTTCGGCCAATAACGCGCCCGGCGCGTCTGGGACACTGCTATCCAATGTGATCAGTGTTGTGCTGCTGACTGGCCCCATTCCGCCGCGGTTACGCGCCGCCACTTGTAACTCATTTGGGCCGGATTGTAAGGTAACGGTGGTTGAGAAAGTGTTGTTATCATCTAGGCTGAGTGGACTGCCCACCTCGGTGCCATTGTGAGATAACACCACGTCGGTGCCCGGCTCGGCAGTGCCTGTTACCGTGATTTGAGTTTGATTGGTGACTAAGCCATTGACGGGTTGTGTTATCACCGGCGTAGACGTTGGCGCGGCTAACGCCACTGAGACGGTTAATGTCGTTGAACTGACATTGCCCAGCGTGTCGTAGGCTTTGATTTCAAGCGTATGTGTACCATCCGTCACGGCCGTGAGCGGTAACAACACACTATATTGCGTAGAACCATTGCTGTCGGTATGGAACAACGTCCCGTCCAGATAAAACTCAACGCGGCCGATGCCAAAGCCATCATTCGCCGTTAGGCGGAGGGTGCCCGACTGAGAAATCGTGCCGCCATCAGTTAATGGATTGCCTTCAAATTGAATCTCACTGACTATCGGCCCACTGGTATCGGCCTCTGGGGTGGCTGAGACGGTAGTGACAGTGGTTAGTTCACCGCCCGACTGATTTTGGGTTGTGACGGCTATATAATAAGTTGTGCCATTGCTCAACCCTGATAGCGTGGTTGTTGTGACATCGGCTTCAACCTGTTGTAGCGGTGTCATCCCCGCCACACTCGTAAAGTCATTAACCGCCGCATAGATGGCGTAATGGCCTACCAACGCGGCCGGTGACACGGCCTCCCAAGTCAGCAGAATTGATTGATAGCCAGCCGTTGCCACTAAGTTGGCTGGATTCGGTAATAGTGTTACCGCGGTGAGACTGGCCCCACTACTTTCATAGCCGTCGGTATCAAAAGCCGTGACTTTAATCGGATAGGCCGTCGCGGCGCTGAGTCCGGTTAACTCAAACGTATTGGTTGTCGCCGCTAGTGTGTCTACCAAGGTGGTGTCTTGATAAACCTTATAACCACTCAAATCACCGGCACTGTTGGCAGAATGCGTCCAACTGAGTAACAGCTTGTCGGTAAAAGACTGCGCTTGGAGTTTGGTTATGTCTTCGGGCGGTGCGACATCGGACAGGGTGGCCGTCACCGGCGTGACTGAGGTATTGAGATTGCCATTCACATCCACCGCCACCACCGCAAAGTAGTAAGTTTGGCCGTTGGTTAGGCCAGTGACGGTATAGGTTTGTTCGCCAGCGGCGAGTTTGACAACCGGTACCATCGTTGCGGTTTGGGTAAACAGGCTGTTAGCCGAAAAAACCCAGTAACCGGCAATATCACCGTGCGCCGTTTCATCATAATTGCTCCAATCCAGCACCGCGCTGGTGCCATTGCCAGCACCATTGACGGTTAACTCAGCAACCGGCAACGGCGATATCTCATCAAACACTATCGTTGCGGTAATGACATCACTCTGATTGCCGGCCGGATCGCGAGCCAACAGCTCAAAGGTGTTGGTACCATTGGACAACGTGACGACAGAACTCCAACTGGTTTCGTTATCCGCCGACACTGCCTCTTTATTATTGATCCAGATCGCATTACCAGCCTCTTTGTCACCCGACAAGGTTTGGGTTTTGTTATTCGTCGGGCTAGTGACTGCGTTTAGGGTAAATAGACTGGGGGCCGTTGCGTCATAAGTAAAGAGACTATTAACAGCCGTGACATTGCCGGCCAAATCAGTGACATCGACGTTGATGGTGTAAGCGCCATCGGCAAACGCATTGTCTAGGGTAAAAATAAGATGTTGCTCCGCACTGATCGTCCAACTGCCCGCAATGGCCCCATCGACACTGTGCTGAACCGTCGCACTGTTCAGAGTAGTGGTCTCATCAATACCACTGCTGGCCTCGTCTAATGCTATATCAATCTTGCTAGGTGCTTGATTGGTAAAGGTATTATTGGCCGGCGTGATCGCCAACAGTTTCGGCCCGTTGGTATCTAGCGTGATGCTGGCCGTGATGGGTGTACTGTTATTCCCGGCCCCATCTTGGGCCACAATGGCAAGATTGTTAGCACCGGCTTGTAAGTCGAGACTATATTGCCAAATGGTGTTGTTGTCAGGCGCGACAACTTGAACACCATTGATAACAATGGCGGTGCCGGCCTCCTTGGTGCCCGACAACAATTGTGGCGTAGTGCGCGTTGGGGACGTAACCGCCGCCAAAGTCACCGTTTGTGGTGCGCCGGTATCAATGGTAAAACTCATTGATGCGGTGGCACTGTTAGCGAGCGGCGTATCTATCGCCGTCAATGAAACGGTATAGGTTTCATCGGCAAAGGCGGTATCGGCGGTAAAGCTGAGCCGATTGAATTGACTAGCCCAAGTGCCAGAAATAGTGGCGTTATTGCTATTGGTGACGCTGGCCGACGCAACCGATTGTGCTAAGTCAATCGCGGTGGACTCATCATGCAAAACCAGATCAATCGTATTAATCTGGGTATTGAGCAATGCACCAGCGGCTGGCGTGGATGAAATCAAGCCGGGGGCTTCGGTATCGCGGACAATCTGGGCGGTAACGGTATCACTGAGCAAGCCTTCGGCATTAAAGGCCGATAGACTGATTGGATTAGGGCCTTCTTGTAACGTGAGTTCGGCCGTCCAACTGGTTTGGGCATCAACCGCGACGACTTCTACACCATTCAGCATAATGCCGGTGTCGGCCGCTTTGGTGCCGGTTAAGGTTTGGGTGGCCGCGGCGATGGGCGATGCAACCGCAACCAAGGTAGGCACAAGTGGCGTGGCATAGTTTTGCAGCCAAGCACTGTAGTCTACGCTGCCAAGATTGCCATTATCAAAGTTGTCATAGAGGCTAGACAAATTACGCGGATGGCTGCCGGTATTAAGTATATTGGTGGTGTTGATACCCCACCAGTTGCCCTGAGCGTTGACCGCATAACTGGACTGATTGCGGATATCAAAGGAATTGCTATACAGTTCACTATTCTCAATGGTGGTGTCGGCCGTCGCGTTGATAAATAGGCCGGTGCCATTGTGGTGAATGGTGTTACCCGAGAGCGTCGGTACTAAAACGGCAGAGCTGCCACTGTGATCTAAATGAATACCAAAGTCGGTATTGTCATGGAGAGCGTTATTGGTAATGACCGGCGATACATCAGAGTATTGGTTGTAATAGCGGATGCCCGCATTACGATTACTATAGATTTCATTGCCAGTAATCGTATAAGAAGAAGTATTGGCTGCTGAATCGTTGTTAATATATAAGCCATCACCACTGACGGTGGAATAGATTTGGTTATCACGCACCTCCACCACGGATTGGGCACTGCTTCTGGTATAAATATAAACACCATACCCGGGGTTTTCATGCACCTGATTATTCAGCAAATTGGCTTGAATTGAACCGCCGTAGGCCTCCAAGTAAATACCATACTCGCCATTTTGGACGACTTCATTGCCAGTCAGACCTAACTCAATTTGTGTGGTTTGTTGAGTGGCTTTGGCATAAATCCCATAGCGACCATTTTGTTGAATAAGGCTATCACTGATAGTAATTTGGGCCGTCTGGTTGTTATCAGCATAAACGGTGATACCGTCGCCATTCATTAACTGGAGAGTCGAGTGTTGAACATCACAGTTGGCTGACGTGGTTTTAGACTGACAGTACAAGCCATAAGCACCATATTCGAGCGTAGTGTAGGCCATTTCCAACGTGCCAGTGACTTTGATACCGCCCCAATCGCTTTTGTTTTTGGGTGTCAGGGCCGAAGTCATCGCCACCGGTTCGGCTGCGGTGCCTTGAGACAATAGGGTGCCCTGCACGATGATCTCAATGCGATTGGGATCGTCGCCACTGTGCATACTATCTAATAAGCGGTCAAAAGTGACAATCGTGCCGGGCAATAGGGTTAAACTCACGCCTTCAGGAATGATAATGTCGCCATTCAGGTGTACGGTGCCGCTCCAAGTTTCGTCCGCCAGTAAAATGCCGGCATTGTTGGGCAAACTGTTGTCGATAGTAATACTATTGTTGGCCGCCGTGGTTTGAGTGGTGCCGTCAGTGGATATGACTCGCGATTGGAGCTGATAAGGGCCATCACCGGGGACAGTCCAGTCATAGTGCCAATGCAGCGTGCCGCTTGCAACGTTCCAACTGGTGCCACCGTCGGTACTGACTTCAACGCGCTCTATCCCGGTTGGGGCCGTTGCCGCACCTTCAATGCGATAGGTGGCCGCTTTCAGAGTTTCACCATCAGCCGGGGCCGTTATCCAAGAAGTCGCGTCAGTTGCGAGGGTTTGGGTGGCACTGAGCCAGTGGCCGTAATCTACGGGGCCTTTATTGCTATCGTCATAGATGTCAAACAGACGCGTGATGTTTTTGGGATTATTGCCGGCATCCATCTCCAACGTTGGTGCCGCATCCCACCAATTGTAGCGGGCATCGACTAACGCACTGCTGTTGTTGTACAACGCATAGTTGCCACTGTTGCCATAGATGTTATTAAAGTTAATGCGCGACAGTTCACTTGCGTTGGCAAGATAAATACCGTTGTTGGTATTGTCGTAAATGCTGTTATGCACCACCGTGGCCGATTGGTTTGTACTCATGTATAAACCGTGCCCACCATTATCATGCACATCATTCAGACTGATTTCGGGTTGAAAAGCACTTGAGTAGCTGTGGTCAAATTGAAGACCGTTCCCCCCATTGTTGTAAACGGTATTTTGTCTGACATGAGGTGGAGTACCACGATTGTAAACATAAAGCCCGATTCCATTGTTATCACGCAACGTGTTGCGTTCAATCAAGGAAGTGAGTGTGCCACTGCTTGAGTAATTCTCTAAATAAAGGCCACCGTATTGACAGCCATAAACCGTGTTATTGACAATTTCCAGACGCGGGGTGCTGTTATTGTTGGATACATCAATTCCCCAATAATAGGTAGTGTTGTAAACCGTATTCCCAGTAATCTGTACGTCGTTTGTGGCACTACGATTTTCTACTTGTATCCCATAATAGCGGCTATCATGTATCTCGTTGTTGCTAACCGTCGTGGTAAAAGTCGAATTGGAGCCACTAGGACTATAAATGTAAAGCCCTGATTGGTTGTTGGTGTGAACTTCGTTATCCGTCACGGTGGCCGTTAGGGCGGTGTCAGTGCCACCGTTATGCTTGATATAAACACCGGTACCGGTATTGCTATAAACCTGATTACCAGTGACGGTTGCGCTAACGGCGGTATTAGTGTCGGTTGCTGACAAATAAACGCCGTCACTTGCATGGTTATGGATGACATTGTTTTGAATAGAGGCCGTTAGATTGACACCACCTTTGCCCTCTATATAAAGCCCACGCCCATTCGTGTGACGAATGGTACTGTTTTCTAGCGTCGGAGAAACGGTAAACTCACCGTCCACTCGATAGTCCACACCAAGGCTGGCGTATTCTATCGTGACATGGCGCAGCGTCAGTTGGCCTCCAGCCGTCGGCGTTTGATAGAGTCCGCCCCAGTCACCGGCCGCGGCGGTGCCAGCACCACTGCGGGTGAGTACGATGGGTGCCTCGGCGGTGCCTTCGGCTATCAATGAACCATTAATCAGTAATTCGGCGCGAGCCGGATCATGGCCCCCGGCGGTATCGTCATTGAGGGCAAGGAATTGGACGGTGGTGCCAGCCGCTATCGTGAGCGTGACTCCTTCAGGCACTGTGATATCACCGGTGATATTGACGGTGCCCGTCCAAGTTTCATCGGCCGCGAGTACGCCCGAAGTCGTTGCAAGACTGTTATCTATGGTAACGGTATTGCCAGCGGCGGCCGTCTGAATGGTGCCGTCTGTGGTAATTACCCGCGATTGAATCAGATAAGTGCCGCTTCCGGGCACTGTCCAGTCGTAATGCCAGTGCAACGTGCCAGTGGCAATGTACCAAGTGGTGCCACCATCGGGACTGACTTCGATGCGTTCTATTCCACTGGGCGCAATGGCTGAGCCTTCGATTCGATAAGTGGCCGCTTTCAGGGTGGTACCATCGGCTGGGGCTTTCACCCACGAAGTAGCGGTTGCCGTGGATAATGTTTGCTGTGTGCTTAACCATTGGCCGTAATCGACGGTGCCTTTATTGCTATCGTCATAAATGTCAAAGATGCGAGTAATGTTTTTGGGATTATTACCGGCATCCATTTCCAGCTTAGGCGCAGCATCCCACCAATTGTAGCGGGCATCCACTAGCGCACTGCTATTGTTGTACAGCGCATAGTTGCCCGTGTTGCCATAGATGTTATTGAAGTTGATGTGCGACAGTTCACCCGTGCTGAGAGAAATACCGTTGTTGGTATTGGCGTAAATGTTGTTATGTACGACAGTGGCGGATTGGCTAGTACTGATGGACAAACCATGTCCACCGTTATCATGTACTTCATTCAGGCTGATTTCGGGTTGAAAAGCACTTGAGTAGCTGTGGTCAAACTGAAGGCCGTTGCCACCATTGTTATAGATGGTATTTTGTCTGACTAATGGTGTATGAGTGCCTCGATAGTTGTGAACATGAAGTCCGGTACCATTGTTATCACGCAAGGTGTTGCCTTGAATCAGGGGCGTGACAGTGCCGTTAGAGTAATTATTATAGAAATAAAGGCCACCCCCTTGGCCGCTATGAACGGTGTTATTCACTATTTCCAAGCGGGGGCTATTGTTACTGTTGTTAACATAAATTCCCCACGCGGAAGAGTTAGTGATGTTATAAACGGTGTTCCCCACAAGCTGGACATCATTGGTGGTACTACGGTTAGAGACATAAATTCCATAATAGCGGCAATCATGGACTTGATTATTGTTCACCAAAGCAGTGAAGGCGGAATTGGAGTAACTAGAGCCTTCAAGGTAAATCCCGTAGTTGTTGTTACTATGGACTTGGTTATTGGTGACGGTTGTGCTAACGATGGTATTGGTGTCGGTTGCATACAGATAAACGCCATCCTTACCGTGATTATGAATGACATTGTTTTGAATAGAGGCCGTTAGATTGGCTCCGCCTTTGCCCTCAAGGTAAAGCCCACGTCCATTCGTGTGACGAATGGTGCTGTTTTCTATCGTCGGAGACACGGTAAAGTCGCCGTCTACTCGGTAGTCCACACCGAAGCTGGCATATTCGACGGTGGCATGACGAAGGGTGAGTTGGCCGTTACCGGTTTGACGAATGCCTCCCCAGTCACCCGCGGCCGGGGTAATGGCGTTGCTGGTAAGCACTATCGGCTCCAAAACCGTGCCTTCGGCAATTAAGGAGCCATTAATTAATAATTCGGTTCGGGAGGGATCATTGCCCCCAGCGGTGTCGTCATTTAAGGCAAGGAATTGGACGGTGGTGCTGGCCGCTATCGTCAGCGTGACTCCTTCAGGCACGGTGATATCACCGGTGATGTTGACGGTGCCGGTCCAAGTTTCATCGGCCGCTAATACGCCTGACGTAGTGGCAAGACTACTGTCTATCGTGACGGTATTGCCAGCGGCGGCGGTTTTAATCGTGCCATCGGTGGTAACAACGCGAGATTGGACAACATAAGTGCCATCGCCGGGCACTGTCCAGTCGTAGTACCAATCAAGTTTGCCGGTTGCGGCGTTCCAAGTGGTGCCACCATCGGTACTGATTTCTACTTTGTCTATACTGGTTGGCGCAACGGCCGAGCCTTCAATACGGTAGGTAGTCGCTTTTAGGGTTTCACCATCAGCCGGTGCTTTAACCCACGAAGTGGCTTCGGTGGAGAGTGTCTGTGCCGCACTGAGCCATTGGGTGTAATCGACGGTACCTTTGCTACTGTCGTCATAAATGTCAAACAGGCGCGTGATGTTTTTGGGATTATTGCCAGCATCCATCTCCAACGTTGGTGCGGCATCCCACCAATTGTAGCGAGCATCGACTAATGCACTGCCATTGTTGTACAACGCATAGTTGCCGGTGTTGCCATAAATATTATTAAAGTTGATGTGCGACAGTTCACCGGTGCTGATAGAAATACCGTTGTTGGTATTGGCGTAAATGTTGTTATGTACGACAGTGGCGGATTGGCTAGTACTGATGGACAAACCGTGTCCACCATTATCATGTACCTCATTCAGGCTGATTTGGGGTTGAAAAGAATAATCCGAGTAATAGTGGTCAAATTGAATACCATTACCACTATTGTTAGAGACCGTATTTTGTTTGACTAATGGTGTATGAGTCCCACGGTAGTTATGAACACGAAGCCCTATCCCAGCGTTATCACGTAACGTGTTGCGTTCAATCAGCGGCGTGACAGTGCCACTCGAATAAGAATTATATAAATAAAGGCCACCCCCTTGGCCGCTGTGAACGGTGTTATCAACGATTTCCAAACGTGGGCTATTGTTACTGTTGTTAACATAAATTCCCCACGCGGAAGAGTTAGTGATGTTATAGACGGTGTTTTCCACAATCTGGACATCATTGGTGGTACTACGGTTATTAATATATATCCCGTAAGAAGGGTTATCATGTACCTGATTGTTGCGAACCAAAGCGGTGAATGCAGCCGAATCCGAGTAACTGGTGCCTTCAAGGTAAATCCCGTATCGGTTATTGCTATAAACTTGGTTATTGGTAACGGTTGCTGTGACGGCGGTATTGGCACCACTGGCGGATAAATAAACACCATCCCCAGTATGTTCATGTATGGTGTTGTTTTGTATCGACGCGGTAAAAGTGGCCCCGCCTTTACCCTCAAGATAAAGTCCACGTCCATCTGTGTGACGAATGATGCTGTTTTCTATCGTTGGAGACACGGTCAAGTCGCCGTCCACTCGGTAGTCCACACCGAAGCTGGCATATTCGACGGTGGCATGACGGAGGGTGAGTTGGCCGCTACCGGTTTGACGAATACCGCCCCAGTCGCCGGCCGCTTGGGTACCGGCACTGCTACTGGTAAAGACGATTGGTTCAGAGGCCGTGCCTTCGGCCACTAATGAACCATTAATCAGTAACTCGGAACGCGCCGAATCATTGCCACTGGCTAATTCATCATGTAAGGCGCGAAACTGTACAGTTGTTCCAGCGGCTACTGTAAGTGTGATGCCTTCTGGCACGGTAATATCACCGGTCAGATTAACGGTGCCCGTCCAAGTCTCATCGGCTGCCAATACACCCGACGTAGTGGCAAGGTTGCTATCTATCGTGACGGTATTGCCGGCGGCGGCCGTTTGAATGGTGCCGTCAGTGGTAATGACACGGGATTTGATCAGATAAGCACCATCGCCGGGCACAGTCCAGTCGTAGTGCCAGTGCAAGGTGCTGGTGGCCACGTTCCAACTGGTGCCGCCGTCGGTACTGACTTCGACTCGATCTATATTGATTGGGGCCGTCGCTGCACCTTCAATGCGATAGGTGGTGGCTTTGACGGACTCGCCATTGGTTGGGGTTTTAACCCAAGACGTGGCGTTAGTGGCAAGGGTTTGTTCTGAAGTCAGCCATTGGCCGTAATCAATGGTGCCTTTGCTGCCATCGTCATAGATGTCAAACAGGCGCGTAAGGTTTTTTGGGTTATTGCCGGCCGCCATTTCTTGCGTCGGCGCGGTATCCCACCAATTGTAGCGGGCATCGACTAACGCGCTGCTATTGTTAGACAGCGCATAGTTGCCACTGTTGCCATAGAGGTTGTTGAAGTTGATGTGCGAGACTTCACTGGTGGTTAGATAAATACCGTTGTTGGTATTGGCGTAGATATTGTTATGTACGACCGTGGCAGATTGGCTGGTGGTGATGGATAAACCGTGTCCGCCGTTATTATGCACCTCATTTAGAGTCAATTCGGGACGAAATAAATGGGTTGAAGCGTAAGAGGAATTTCTATTACATACAATACCGTGGCTGCCATTGTTGTAAACCGTATTTTGTTTAATCAATGGGGTGTTATCACCAGAGATGTAACGGCGGCTGTCATTGTAAATATAAAGCCCTATGCCACTGTTATCATGTAACATGTTGCTTTGAATAAGCGGCGTTATTGTGCCACTGGCATAATTCCTCAAATAAAGGCCGCCCCCTTGGCTGCTATGAACGGTGTTATTCACTATTTCCAAGCGGGGGCTATTGTTACTGTTGTTAACATAAATTCCCCACGCGGAAGAGTTAGTTATGTTATAGACGGTGTTTTCCACAATCTGGACATCATTGGTGGTACTATGGTTGGTGACATAGATTCCATAATAGCGACAGTCATGGACTTGATTATTGCTCACTAATGTGGTAGATGCCGAATTGGAATAACTGGAGCCTTCCAGATAAATGCCATAACTATTATTGCTATAGACGTGGTTATTGGTGACGGTGGCGGTGAGGGCGGTATTATTGTCGGTCGCAGATAGATAAATACCTTCACTACTGTGTCCATGTATGGTGTTGTAGGTCACGGTTGCGGACAGATTCACGCCGCCTTTGCCTTCTAAATAAAGTCCACGCCCGGTACTATGACGAATAATGCTATTGTCTATAATCGGAGGCACAATAAAACCACCGTTCACTCGGTAGTCCACACCCAAACTGGCATATTCTACTGTGACGTAGCGCAGCGTGAGTTGTCCATTGCCGGTGTGACGGATACCGCCCCAGTCGCCGGCCGCTGGCGTAGCGGTGCCACTGGTCAACACGATTGGTGCCTCGGCCGTGCCTTCGGCCACTAATGAGCCGTTAGTAATAATCAGTTCACTGAGTGCCGTCTCATTGCCGCCACTGGTGTCATCACTACTGGCTTGAAATTGAATTACGGTGCCGGCATTAATGGTTAACGTGACCCCCAAAGGTACCGTGACATCGCCAGTGATTAAATAGACATTGTCATTCGTCCAAGTGGTATCCTGAGCGAGTGCGCCAGTCAATTGGGTAACCGGTTTCACTTGGAGGGCAACCGTTGCCGAGGCCGAACTGCCAGAACCATCGGTTATGGTGTAAGAAAAACTATCACCGCCGGTAAAACCACTGGGCGGTGTGTAACTTAATATGCCATTGCTATTATCTGAGACAGTGCCGCCCTCAGTGGATGTGCTATCGAAAGACGAAACCGTTAACTCATTGCCACTGTCGGTAGTATCATTAGCAAATACTAATATACTGCTCGGCAGCGATGCGCCGGTAATGAGATTATCGTTATTCGCTTGAATAGCGGCGTAAGCAGCCGGGACTATAAAAGTCCATAGAAAAAATAATGACAACAGTTTTTTGAACATGGTTAACCTCTTTGGTTATTGGTCATTGAATAATTATCAAGTTTTTTGTAATTTTTTGATTCCCGTCCAAAATATGGCCTGGGGATAAATCCCAGGCTAATAGGTACTGTCTGCTAAAGCAGACTCAAACCAATCGTTGCTGGGTTTAGATAATAATTGGTCATCAGAGTAGCTACACAGCCAATCAATTTTGTTTCTAAAAAGCCTCATTGACTTGATGAAACCGAAAAAGTTTAAGTACTTATACGCCGTTCTGGAAAAAACATAACTGATTGATTTATAAGTTTAATTAATATTTTTATCTCAATCACATCACATACGAGTCGGCTTGGGGGTAATTGACTAAGTTGTTGTTATTAAAAGAATAACCAAACAAATTGGTTATCAGAGTAGCTACCACCAATCAATTTTCTAAAAAGCCTCATTGACTTGATGAAACCGAAAAAGTTTAAGTACTTATACGCCGTTCTGGAAAAAACATAACTGATTGATTTATAAGTTTAATTAATATTTTTATCTCAATCACATCACATACGAGTCTGATTGAGGGATAATTGACTAAGTTGTTGTTATTAAAAGAATAACCAAACAAATTGGTTATCAGAGTAGTTGCACCAATCCGAAATTGGATATTAGAAATTTAACAAATTTTTTGACCCCTACCCACCCTAGCAGCGAGCATTTGAGCGATGGCTTTTGTTCAACGGCTTACCTTGCTTCGCTGGTTGTTTTGGTTTGGAAATGATGACCCATTTATTTTATTTCAACTTTTTTAATGATAGTTGATATTTCGGGAAAATGAAATAGCCAAACAGTTTTTTCAGCAATTTCCGCTCTAAAACCACTTTGAGCCTCTTGCAAAATTTCTGAGCTATTACGGTAATACAATAACTTACGATGAGCTAATTACTGTAAGTTATTGATTTATAGTTTCATGGTCGGAGTTTTGCCAATTTTTTGGACAAAAAAAAATAGGGTCCGCACTTGGTGCTGACTAAAATCAAAAAGATAAAAACCCCAAAACCCCCAAATCCGTTGTAAATCAACATAAGTTATGATAGCCGCAGCGGCCTTGCCTTCCTGCTCAATGATGATTCGTTCTCCCATCAGGGTTCGATTAACGAGCTCCGGGAAACGGTCATTTGAGAGATGCACATTGACTCTCATCATGATTAATCATA
>Ga0233403_10000294_pt1 | contig 23343 bp, 13 predicted proteins | sample Na_oxic_1_MG_FD_179866 | JGI IMG/M metagenome (GOLD analysis project Ga0233403, IMG submission 179866) | Seawater microbial communities from Saanich Inlet, British Columbia, Canada - Na_oxic_1_MG | ecosystem: Environmental > Aquatic > Marine > Inlet | place: Canada: British Columbia | collected...
TCGGTTTCGTCAAATAATCGTTAGCGCCCATTTCCAGTCCAATGACTAAATCTTCCACTTGGTTTTTAGCCGTCAGCAATAAAATCGGCAATTCGGTGAGTTGCCATTTGTCACGTAATTTTTTGGTGGTTTAACAGCAGAGCATATTGCCAATATGCCTCCGGAATCAAGGGCTGGTTTAACAGCAGATGATATGGCCAATACGCCTCCTGAAGCTATGGCCGGTTTAACGAGAGAACATATTGCTAATACGCCACCCGAAGCTATAACCGGTTTAACACCTGAACATTTTAAATATCTTCCCAAAGAAGCAATGAGAGGTGTAACACCTGAACAGGTTGCTGTCGCACCCTCTGAATTTTTTGGTAGATTAACTAAAGAAGACATGCCGTATGTCAACCAAGAGGGTTTTCAACAAACCTCGGACTATGATAAAGCTCGGATACTGGCTAACTTGAGTCCTGACGAATTTACTATGGAAGACATGGCACCAATGATGCCTCCAAATTGGAATATAGAAAGTGATGGGACAATGAAACCGCCACCGGGTATTATCCTTGCCGTACCTTTCAAAAACTTACCAAATTCCTTACCAGAAGGTCTTAAAATGCCTGATGTATCTGATTTAAGTAAAGGTTTTGGTTTAGGCGGAATGGCACCAAGAAGTGTATTACAAGGACTTGAACAAGGACTTGCAGAAGCACAATTGTCTGAATTGAGCTTAAATCAAGACGAGAATGGTATCTTAAATGTCGAAGGCTCAGGTGGATATGCCGGAACCCGTTTCGCTTTCATTCCTGATAATCGCGGTATGAAGCAAGGACCTGAAGGAACACCCCCAGGACTCAGTTTGAGTGAAGATGGTAAATATGTGATCATTACCCCAGATGGACGTGAAATTCCTGTTATTCCTGCTCCCAAAAATCCAGAAGGGGTATTGAATGTATTGCCCGATAATAGCGAAGTTGAAATGGAAGAAGATGGAAATGTCTCAATAAACACGGGCGATGAAACGCTTTCATGCCTATTTGAGCCACGAGTGCAATCCGAAAGTGACAAGACTCCTGGCTTTCATCGCCCGCATAAAACTCATGGCGTTTTAGTTTATGAGGATGGCACCTTCCAAAATGTAAATGCTGCTTTTCATTCATCAGACGCATTTCTTGAAGCGGCAGCTAATTTCCCCGGTGTAACAGAAGTGGCCCCCAATGCTATGATGAATGGTATGGTCAAGATCAAATACAATAATGTGCCTTTCCATTTAAAACCCTGGTTTACTGTGGAAAAAGCAGAAGAAACTGGTCCCAAAATTGAGTTCATTGAAGAAAGCTCTGAAAGTGAAGGCGTTGAACTTGTCTTCATTGATGAATCTGGTAATGCCCAGATTTTCTCTGCCGTTCCAGAATAAGTAGCCTTAGATTCGATGTTCAAGTTTTTATTTAACTCTGCCAAGCTCGTGAAAAAGAGTGAAATATTTGAAATTCCAATCAAAACCTAAAACTTGAACATTGAGTTTAAATCAAATTATAGTTGAAAAGACTGAATTAAGTCTATAAAATAATTATAGCAGTTTCATAAGTTTCGCGATGGTGTTTATATTTGAACATCATTTAAACCAAAGGATGTAAAAATCCTTTAAATAACGGAAAGTTAGCAGATGCGAACTGTGTCCTTTCCTCAACATTAAACAGCGGAGTCTAATATGTGTAGCGGCTTTCTCCCCCATGATGATCATAGCTTGACCTTACAAATCAAGTCTGCCTTTAAATCATTTGTGAAGCGTGTTAAATCGTTCATATCAGGTAAATCCGAAAATGTTATTGTGGCTAAATCCAACGATAACGAATTGGCTATTGAAAATCCGGTTGGAAATGTTAAATTTAGCGTATAAATGATTGTTAACGTAGTGGTTTATATAGCTTGAAATTGTCCGCAGTTAAGTGGAATTATAATAATTTGGAATTGTAACTACCTACCGTCTATGAAAAATTTTACGTTATAAAACAGTATGATACAAACAGTAAAAAATTATAGATGTATTCATTTTGTACCTTTACTCATTGATTTTATAGAGAAAAAACTTAGCATAGAATACGTAGGTAGTTATTTGGGATTAATGTTTACTAAATGGGATTAATGTTTACTGAAACAGACTACGAATTTCATTGGCCAAAAATTATAGATATTATTGATTCATATACGAAAAATGAATCAGCGTTGAAACAGATTGTTCAATATCAGTTCAAAAATCCCGGCAAAGGATTTAGGTCTATACTATCGATACATATTTGCGAAGAGTTAGGCGTTTCTCTATCTAAAATTTATCCGTTATGTGCAGCCATAGAATTGATACATAATGCGTCACTTGTTCATGACGATATTGAAGATCATGATGAATACCGGAGAGATAATCTTGCGGTTTGGAAAAAATATGGCATTTCAAATGCCATAAATCTTGGAGATTATTTATTTGCAACTGCTTTTGAAATACTGAGCCAAAAATCGTCAGAACTCATTGAAATACTGAGTTTATCAATAAAGAGTCTTGTCGAAGGGCAGATAGATTATGGAGATAAATTCTAATTCATTTCAGTTAGAAGATTATCTGGAAATTGCAAGAAAAAAGAGCGGCGCATTATTGACTTTACCAATACTTGGGGCTTATCGGCTTAAAGGAAATGCCATCGACATGAAAACCCTTATCTCTTTCGGCTACAACCTTGGTGAAATCTATCAATTGCGAGACGATATTATTGATATGATGGGTCAAAAAGAAGGCAGACCAAAATACAGTGATATCAAAGAGGGAAGATTTTCTATATTAAATATAATCACTTATGATGACATTGAGGATAAGAACAGTTTCAGTGCAATGCTCCTAAGTGGTGACAACAAAGATAAATTACTGGAGTTATATAAAAAAAATTCAACGCTTGAAAAAGCTTATAATTTATATCATAAAAAAATTTTAGAATTGAAAGGCAGAAAAATTTACTCCGAGATCAAACCGGTGATTGATGCTTTTCTTGAAAAATTATCACTGCCGCTTATGAATGATAAATATTATGGAATTTAAAACTTTTATAATCGCTACAAGAATGCCATTTGTCGCTGTATCACTATTAACGATTCTATTCACAGCCGCTTATGTCAGGAAGCTGGGCATTGATTATTTCTTGTTTGCATTGCTTATTATCACTGTTTTTTCGTTGCAGTTATGTGCTAATACAATCAATGATTTTTTTGATTGGGATAATGATGGTATTAATAAAAATGGCAGTAAATTCAACGGTGGCACTCGACAATTTGTCGAAAATGCTATGGGAAAACAGCAATTTAGAACCATCTCTGTTATATCTTTATTGATTGGGATAATAGGTATTGTGGTCATGTCTTACTTTAGACCTTATGCAATGATACCTGGGATCGCTGGAGCCTTGATCGCCTATTATTATTCAAGCCCTCCTTTTAGCTTACAATCAAAAGGGCTTGGAGAATTAGGGTTATTTTTTGCGTTTGGCCCTTTGATCACATTTGGCACCGGTTATGTCCTAACGGACACATTATCACTGAACCATTTTTTAATAGGCATTCCACCCGGCTTATTAACAGTATTGATATTATGGATAAATCAGTTACCAGATTATGAGGCCGATAAAAAAACGGGGAAAAAGAATTGGGTTGTGAAGCTTGGACTTGAAAAATCTTTTAATATCTTCGTTTTAGGTCAAATATTCGTCTATATTTCCATAGCACTTCTTATCATTGCTGGCATTCTTCCAATAATCGCATTCTCTCTATTTATTCTTGTTCCATTGAGTTTTCATATCATAAAGCAAGCCAAGGAAAATCTCGACAATCCAAAGAGGCTTGAGCCTGTCCAAGGAAAAACTGTCATCCTACAGAACGTTACGATGATAGCAATGACGATACTTATATTTTTTTAGTCGTGTTTTTCTCAATAGTGAAATCAACAAAGTAATAATCAGCGTAGAATGTGTAGGATAGGTCAAAACCTTTGGCTTGCTGATGACGTTTAAAAGTATCAATTCATAAAGGAATGCAAAAAAAAGCCCCAAGGCATACGCCAAGGGGCTTTTTTTTATTGTCTGAATCAGGAATGAGTACAACGAATTGACGACATGAACGAATTATCTCTCAGTTTTTAATTCGTTTTTTTCGCTAATTCGTTGTACTTTTTGTCTGAATCAGAATTTGCTGGATTTTAGGATTCTCAGGATAAAACCAAACGCTTATGATGTTAATCCTGAAAATCTTGTAAATTCTGATTCAGACAAATGGTGGGCAAGCGAAGCGGGTAGAAAGGTGCCCAAATGGAGAATCGTGCTGCCTGCTTACCACCCTACCTGGCTGTTTGACCTACGTATTATACAAGTTGTTTTATTTAGGAGGAGAACCCAAATTTACATCATCCAAACATTGTTTGAGTGGCAATGACTTACCTTTTTTATGAATTCTCGTGATATAACCTCTGGTTTCTTCAAGTTCATGAGAATACCTCACTTGGGTTGTCACATGAAGGCAAGCACAGCTATAACCATAATTGCCATTCAGATTGGTACTCACAAATTGACTCTGCTTAGGTGTGGGTAAAAAATCCCAATATTCATCAGCAAGCGAATACATACCCTGCATCGAAATGATCCAAGCTCGATCTCGATCTGTTAACCACCAATTACCTGGTGTTGGATTTTCTAACCAACCACAACGATATTCCGCCATTGAAGGTACACTCATCGTGGCTAAAAAAATACCACAAATAAATGAATAACGTATTGAATGTTTCATAATTAACACCACGCGATGCTCAACTTTTTTAACTATCTGATTTCATTAGCTGATATTCTTGGTGGAGACGCTACCGCTTTATCCACCCTACAACTACCATAAAATCCTAAAAATCCTTTAATCCGTGTAATCCTGTTCAAAACAAAGGGATGCCCATAATAACACATAAAAATAGGAATGGCCAACTTTTTTTATGGGCCAGATTGGTGAAGATGAGATTCAAATATAATATGGGGTTTCAGAAATGACTATATCATAAGATTGCAATTTATTGGCCAAATTATGGGAATAATTGGTGATGATTGGATTTTAAAATCATGACACATCAAATCGGTTAATTTCTACCAAAGTTAAGCCAAATACAAAATACTTGCAAAATACGTCAATGACGTATATGATAATGTTCCGTCCTTTCTAAGGAACTGTACATGAAATTTAAGACAACAAGCGTTTTTGATAAAAGGATTAGTAAGTTACTTCATGAAGAAGAATATACCCAAATGCGTCAAGCTTTAGCCGATAATCCCAAACTGGGTGCAATAATGAGAGGAACGGGTGGTGTCAGAAAAATGCGGTGGGCTGTTGGAAACCGAGGGAAAAGTGGTGGTGCAAGAATTATCTACTATTGGTATCATCCCGAAAGCCAAGATGATGAAATATACTTGTTGTTTGCCTTCTTAAAAAAGGAACAAGACAATTTGACTGGTCAACAAAAATCTGAACTCAAAAAATTCATTGAAAGCGAGTACCAAAATGAATCAAACCATGAATGATGAAACTTTTGCTGAATTAATGCAAAGTGTTAAAGAAGGGGCTAATATTATGCGCGGTGAATTACCCCCAGCCAGTGAATTCGTTCACACCGGCACAGATGTTAAAGCCACCCGCGAAAAAATTGGTTTATCTCAACAAGAATTTGCCAATTTATTGTGTATTAGCAAACGCACCCTAGAAGGATGGGAACAAGGACATAGAAAGTTAACCGGTCCAGTACGTGCGTTACTCACCATTTTCAAAAATGCCCCCAAACAAGCCATGAATGCACTGCATGGTCATCAATATTAATATCTTACGCACCAAATTTATCAATGCTCGGAATGACAATTTTTGAAGCACAGTGCATCACATGAGCTTAAAAAATTTTACCCTCAATTTTGTCTAATTTCTAAAAGCATTAGCTAATGAAAACTATAAAATACTAAAGCTTTGGAAATCACATCCAAAATAAATTTTGTACTCTGCTTGAACCTGTCCAAGGAAAAACTGTCATGCTACAGAACGTTACGATGATAGCAATGACGATACTTATATTTTTTTAGTCTTGTTTTTCTCTAGTGAAATCAACAAAGTGAGCGACTAATGACTATACAACAACAATTTGAGCCAATGGTTTGTCAAGGTGAGTTCGGTGAATTTACGATTAACCAAAGTGATCGGCAAGGTATTATCATCTATCGTATAGGACTGTTTATATCAACCTTGAGTTTTATTACGGGTAGTTTTCTTATTCTCTGGCAAGGGGCAACGCCTTTTATATTGCAAATTTTTTTAACGCCTCTGCTTGCTGTTTTTTCTTTAGGTTTAGCTATCAGTTTACTCACTACTCGTATTTATTTCATTTTCTTACATAGACTGTTGCAAATATTTTGGTTGATAGGTACTGTCAGTATGACTGTTTTAATTTGGCAAAATCCTAAGCCCCTTGCCTTGTTAATTTACGATGATTCCTTAGCTTTATTCGCAACTTGTTTCAGCTTTGCTACATTGACCGGCATCTATTTAAAAGAAACTTTCTGTTATCAGCAATTTGAAACAATATCATTAACTATTTTAGTGCCAGCCCTATTTGTTGGGCATGTCAATGACCTATTTTCCCTAACGATGGAACGAGGTTTATTGATAGTCTGGACGATTCTCTCTCTTATATTCATTGTGCGTAAAGTCGTACAACCTCTTGCACCCGATATTGGTGACAAGTCAATATTCGCCTATTTAGAGCAAAAACGTTTATCTAAAAAGGTTGAGAATAATTAATCACCCATGTTATTAAACCTGACCGGTTTTGAAAATCTGTCAGGTTTATTTCTAAGAAAACAACAATTTATAATTATTTATGTATCAATTTGAGACAATCTACCAAGAAATTCCTAAGGAAACGCGCTTATCCTTGTCAAAGTTTTTCATTCATGAATTTATGGGAGAGATTGCTTTAGAATGGGCTGAATTAATTCGAGCGGTGGTTAAAGAGGGACATGAAGTTGTTGTTTTCAAGATATACAAGGAAGAAAAATTGATAGGAATCGCAATCATTTCTATTGTCAGAAAACTCGAACCAGCGAAATATTTATGGAAGCCTATCGCCCAATTTCTTAAAATTTTTGCACAATTCGATGTCGGTTTCTTAGAAATTCCGCTTTTGAATCAGCCAGGATTATTAACCATAGCAGAGATTGATGAATTTGAACGGGGTAGTATTATTCACGCACTACGCAAACATATCAAAGCATTATTGAATCTGAACGTATTATGTATCAAGGTGGATCGCTCAATTAAACCTTCAGCCATTTCCCCCTGTTTTGAAGGAATGTTTCCTTTATCATTTTATCCAAATACACTATTAACTTATCCATACAAAAGTTTTGATGAATATTTACAAAGTTTGAGTAACAAAAAGCGGCGTAAATGTAAGGTAGAAAAAAGGACATTAGAGAAACAAGGGGGACACATTGAAATTTGTGATGATATATCAAGCATTTCTTCTCAGATTTACGCCTTATATAGGAATACCGGAAGAGAGGTTAAAAAAAGACCGAACTATGTCGAAATGCCGATGACAATTGATGAGACGTTTTTTTCTAAAATATCAATTTTCAACAAATTAACGCCGCGTTTAGTCGTGGTTAAAGTAAACGATATTATTATTGCTGATGCACTATTGCTGAAAAGTGGCAACACACTTTTTCTAAAAGCCATCGGTTTAGATTATGACGTGAGCTACCGAACTAAAGCCTACTTTAACCTTTTTTATGCCACTTTGGAATATGCTTCCCAACAAAATTGCGACAAAATTGATTTAGGGATTACCAGTTATCATTTCAAGGAATGGCTTGGTTGTGAATTGAATCCGGCTGCCTATGTTTGTGATGTATATAACCCTTTTATTTCTTTTTTGGGTAAACCGTTAGTCTATCTTGTTGAACGTCGAATTGGAACCAGACAGTATATGAGCCGTTACTGAGTTCCTCAGTGCTTTAGGAGAGGTAATGGGACCCATCTCATCTCCCCCCAAGAACCCCACCAGATGATCGAAGGCTGATGTCGGTCAGGAATCGGGCTACCGGGTGCGTTTTTCAAGGTTGATTATCTGATTCGTTCTATTCGCTAAAATCCTCTAATAATTAATTACAAGGATTGTTTGCTTATACTCGGCACGGGCACAAGCATTTTCCGATTGAGTGAACTACAAAACCATAACATAACTCCCCAACCCCGATATGGGTTGGGGAGATGTAGTTTATTCAATCGGTAAACGCTATATCGGACTCCAAAGCTTTAGCTTTGGGATCATCACGATTTAATCCGTTTCGCCAATACCATCCTGGTTGTTATTGCTGTATTAACACCAGTAACGTAATATCATCAAAAATTTTTTGCTCCCCAATAAATTGCCGCACGTCATCAATCACGGCTTCTCGGATTTGTTCGGCGGTTTGTTGCCAGTTCTGTTTGACCACTTGACAAAGCCGTTCTAAGCGATATTCTTCTTGTTCCGCATTAATCGCTTCGGTGATGCCATCGGTATAAAGTACCACAACATCGCCTGGATTTAATGGCACCGTGACTTGATTGACAAAGGCGGCTATGTCTTCCTCTAAGCCCAGGTAAAAGCCTAAATCCAGGGTGTTGATTAATTCTAATTCCCCCTTTCGCACCACAATCATTTCTTCATGTTGCCCGCTTAAATAAAGTTGGTTCTGTTGATAATCGACTAAAATCAAAGTCAAACATTTTTCCACGTCCATTCGCTGAACGTTGTGGAAAATCATTTGGTTAAGCGCACTGAACAATTTGACCGGTTCAGTTTCATTATTGGCGAGCAGAGTGCGGATTGATGATTGTACCATAATCGCCAATGCTCCACTTTCTAAGCCATGCCCGGTGACATCACCGATACCGAACCAAATCCGTCCGTTGTGTTGGAGAACATCGTAGTAATCGCCACCGACTTCATCCGCCGGTTCCATAAAGCCGGCAATGTCTAAACCGTCAACAGCTTTAAGTTCGTCGTCTTTTGGCAGTAGCATTTGTTGAAGTTGACGAGAAATATCTAATTCGGCACTCATGCGAAAATTTTCTTCTCTAAGGCTTTTGATACTCAAATGCGTTTTAAGACGAGCCAACAATTCATCCTTAGAAATCGGTTTCGTCAAATAATCGTTAGCGCCCATTTCCAGTCCAATGACTAAATCTTCCACTTGGTTTTTAGCCGTCAGCAATAAAATCGGCAATTCGGTGAGTTGCCATTTGTCACGTAATTTTTTGGTCACTTCATAACCGGTCATGCGTGGCATCATCACATCTAACAAAATCGCATCCGGTTTCAAACCGGTTTCTATCAGTGTGAGAGCTTCGATGCCAGAAGTCGCTTGAATAACATTGTAATTAGGTAAAGATAAAAAGTTAGCGACAACTTGTCGATTCACCGGTTCATCATCAACAATTAATATTTGAAACTGTCCATCAATACGGGTTTGGTTGAACAAAGAGGGCTGAACCGCCGTTTCAATCTCCAAATCGCTGGCCGATTGAATTTCAGATAATTGAGAATTGATACCGGCTAATTGATCCGAGACCACTTTTTCAGAAATCGGTAAAGTCAAGGTAAATTGTGAACCTTTTCCCAGGGTTGATTCAACCCCTATTTTTCCACCATGCAATTGAACCAGTTGTCGAGTCACCGCTAAACCTAAGCCAGTACCACTATATTCTCGCGCCGCGCCGCCTTCAACTTGTTCAAAGGATTCAAAAATTCTCTGTTGCTTATCTTCTGGAATACCGATGCCGGTATCTGAAACCGTGAGAGCTAAACAGCGACGGTTTTGAATATCTTCAAAATCTTCAATCACTTTGGCCGAAATAGCAATTTGACCACGGTCCGTGAACTTAATCGCATTACCGATTAAATTGTATAGAATTTGTTGTAAGCGATTCTCATCAGCTTTTGCCGGTGGTAAATCGGAGGTAATGGTATTGTGCAATTCCACCGGTTTCTTAGCAACTAATGGTTGGCTCAGCGTGACGACGACTTCAACTAATTCTCGTAGCCCAACCGATTTAAGCTGTAATTCAATCTGTTGGTGTTTCAGTTTGGAAAAGTCCAGAATATCATTGATTAAAGCCGATAACCGTTTGCCACTTGAGACAATCATGGTCAGATTCTTGTTGACCGGGTCGGATAATTGACCCGCGACCCCGTCTCGCAACGATTCGGCAATGCCAATAATGCCATTTAATGGGGTTCGCAATTCATGAGAAGTATTGGCCAAAAATTCATCTTTTAATTGATTGGCTTTTCGTAATGACTCTTCACGCGCTTGCACTTCAACACTCATCGCGTTAAATGATTGTGCTAATTGGCCGATTTCATCTTGCCGTGTGGTATCCAATTGAATCTGGAAGTTTCCAGCCGCAATTTGTTTGGAGGCCACAAGAAGCGCATGGAGCGGTTTGGCGATTTGCCGACGTAGGACCAAAAACAGCAGCGTTATTTCAATCAATAATGAAAGAATGCCTAAAATCAGGATAAAACGGGCCGTCTCAAATGCTAACTGGGCTAACAATGATTTCGGATAAACGGTCACCAAATACCAATCTGGTCCATAAATCTTAGCAACCGCAAGATATTCTTGATCGAGCTTATTTTCCAGAGCGACTACCCCAGGTTGCCGAGATTTTATCGTTTGAAAAATATTCAGTAAATGCTGATCATTTGAAGTCAGAATATTGAAGTTACCGCCGGCGGCTATAATTTGATTCGTGTAATCTGGATGGGCTATGAGACGGCCATCTTCACGAAAGATGAGGTTATAAGTTCCCTCTATATGTTCATTAACAGTTCGATCCATGAGTTCATTTAAAATGATATCGTGTCCTACGGTAGCGATATGCTGATCGGCTAGATAAATAGGCGTTTCGCCAGAAACCATCCAAATTTTAGTCACCTCATCAATGAAAACGCCAGTCCAAGCAGTTTTTCGGGTTGGGTTATGTTGTTGGTCTGCCACCCAGATATATTCCTCATCTGGCATATAAAGATCAGCGGTTGCATCAATAGCCCAAGTGGCTCCTTCGGGCCAATAAATAGCGGCAATATTTTCTGGCATTGTCAGGTAGGTATTCTGAAAACGATTATGCCAGGCGGGTCCATAGCGCATAATTAGGTGATAAGCACTCAACACCCGACGACGAATATCAGCATTGATGACGGGCAGTTTACCGCCTTTAGTTTTGCCTATATACAAACCGACTTGCCGTGTGCCATCAAATATTTCTGGGCGATTTCTAACGGTGCCATCCTCCCATCTCACAAACAAGCGATCAAATTCGGCTTTTGGATCCTGATCGCCCAGTTGCTCAAGTTGCCACAAAAATTTCTTTTTGAACACCGCATGGTTATCTTCCTCTAACATAAACAACTGGCTTTCACGTTGTCCCCGTTCCACAATGTATTTTTCGAGTTGTTCCAGCGTCTGTGATTCTAAAACGGAAACCAGATGCCAATAACTGAGCAGCGTCACAACAATGACGATAAGTGCTATTCGGATACCCATGTTAATCAGGGTAGTACGAGTCAGCGATTGTTTGGAAGAAAAAAATGAGGCCATTTAATAACCTTTAAAGTGAAATGAATAGTATATAAAATATAGCGTTTACCGATTGAATGAAGTACAAAATCCATTATGTGTTAGGGATTATTGAGAAACCCCGATAGGGGTTGAATGTGAATAGCCCCAGGTGAAACCTGGGGCCAACCCCGATAGGGGTTGAATGTGAATAGCCCCAGGTGAAACCTGGGGGGGATGGAAAAACTTCCCAACTCCCCAACCCCGATAGGGGTTGAATGTGAATAGCCCCAGGTGAAACCTGGGGGGGATGGAAAAAACCTTCCCCAACCCTGATAGGGCTTGAATGTCGTCTCGTTTGAACGAAAATAAATGAGGGGCCATTTGGGGTTGGATCGTTTCCTCCCCCAGGTTTCACCTGGGGCTATTCACATTCAACCCCTATCGGGGTTGGGGAGTTATGTTATTTTTTTGTACTTCACTCAATCGGTAAACGCTATAATACAGGTAGTTATTGCTGTTTTAACACCAGCAACGTAATATCATCAAAAATTTTTTGTGTACCAATAAATTGCCGCACATCATTAATCACGGCTGCTCGGATTTGTTCGGCCGTTTGTTGCCAGTTTTGTTGAATCACTTGACAAAGCCGTTCTAATCCATACATTTGTTTGTCAATATTTTCGGCTTCGGTAATGCCGTCGGTATAAAGCACCACAACATCTCCTGGATTCAATGACACTTGAGTTTGTGCAACGAAATCAGTAATATCCGGTTCTAAGCCAATATGAAAACCTAAATCTATGGTGTCTATCAATTTAACCTCGCCCTGTCGCACTATAATCATTTCTTCATGCTGTCCGGTCAACAATATTTGCCTATCCTGGTAGCAAAGCAAAGCCAAAGAGAGGCTTTTTTCGGCATTCATCCGTTGGACGTTGTGATAAACCATTTGGTTAAGGGCCGTTAAAAACTTGACCGAATCTAATTGCTGATAAGAAGCCAGTAAGGTTCGTATTGACGATTGCACCATAATGGCTAACGCACCGCTTTCTAGTCCATGTCCGGTGACATCGCCAATTCCAATCAATATTCGCCCATTTTGAGAAAGTACATCATAGTAATCACCACCTACTTCATCGGCCGGTTCCATAAAACCGTTGATGTCTAAACCATCAATGGCTTCAAGTTCTTCGTCTTTGGGCAGTAGCATCTGCTGTAGTCGGCGCGACACATCCAACTCAGCACTCATACGGAGATTTTCTGATTTCAGTTGTTCGTTGAGGGCAGTAATTTCTTGATTGGCTTGGGCGAGTTGAGCCGTTCTTTCCTCAACTTTTTGTTCCTGTGTCCGATAGAGTAGTGCGTTTTCAATTGAAATAGCGAGTTGCGAGGATAGGACTGTTAGCACTTCTAAACGATTCTGGGTAAACGCGCCAGAGGTCAAGTTGTTTTCTAAATACAAGATACCGGTGAGTTGACCCTGATTTTTAAGCGGCGCACATAGCACGGACTTGGGACGCTGTTTGACGATGTACGGATCGCGGGTAAATTGGCCTTCTTGGGTCGCATAATTTAATACGACGTTTTCTTGAGTTCTTTTCACATAATGGATGATGCTTTCGGCAATCGGTTGATTATTAATTGGATGTGATTGCAACACGTTGACATCCTCACGATCAACCTGTCCTTTGGCTTCGATAAACCAATTATCGTGTTGAGGAAGCAGTAAAAAACCTTTTTCAGCCCCAGCATTTTCAATGACAATGTGCATCATTTTTTCCAGCAAGCGGCTCAACACGATTTCTCCTGATAGGGCTTGAGCCGCTTTCATGATACTGTTCAAATCGAGCCACTCGGAACTGCCTTTGGTCGAAGTTGAAGCCATTCGCGTTGCTGAAATAGTCGCTTTCGTTGGAATGGCACTGGCCATTTTGGAGGTCAAAAAGTGCGGATATCGGCTTTCTAAATCCTCTGCTTTGACCAAAGCGCCCCATTGTTGATAACAATAATGTGCGTCTTTCAGGTAGGTTTGGGCAATTTTCTTCATACCTTGCGCCAAATAAAATTCAGCGGCTAATTCGTAAGCGATGGCTTCTTCATGGAGATATTGATTTTCTTTGGCCCCGGCAATGGCTTTGTCATACAGCTTGGCTGCTTGCCATTCTTGTCCCAACACTCGCGCTTTTTCAGCTTCGACCAGATCATATTTGTGCTGAAAATTCATTGGTGCATGGAAAGCCAAGATTTTCATTTTCTGTTGATGATCGGCAACTTGTTGCAAAAATTCGGTTTGTTCCGATTCAGAAACTTCTGGATACTTTGCTAATAAAACCAGAGAATGATAGAAATAGGGGTAAGATGTTGTGAACAAGCCGGCGGCGGTTTTGGCATAATCTTCTAACGGTGCCGCGTAGATGAGTGCTGTATCATAGTCTTTAAACAGATAACTTAACAGCGTTTTTCCCAAATAGAGAATAAATAATAAATTCTGATTGTTTTTGAGTTCGGGATGATTAACAAATTCGGTTTCATCAAGCCATTCACCAACTAATTTCAATTTATCCGCCGTTTCCTCGCTAAGATTATGGGTCAATTGTCCCCATATTTTGATGAAATGCAAATGAAAACCTTGTTTAATGCGTTGCAGCAACTCAATATATTGCTGTATGGCTTGCTTAACCGCATTTAAGGATTCGCCACTTAAAAAGAGATTAGAGCAATAATGTGTCGTGGCATGACCACAAAATTCTAAATCCCCAATTTCCAATCCGACTTGAATCGTCTGACGCAACGGGAGCAAAGTATCTCTCACCGGTTCCTTCCAGCATCGGATATGCGAATTAAAACAGTTGTCCAGTTTGCATTTGAGTTTTTTCGCGTCAAATTGTTCGTAGACCTTTAAAGCCAATTGACCAAATTGATATCCTTCTTCAATCTCTAACTCATTTATTCTGAGGACACCATAACAACCATAGATAAAGACAGCCGCTGGTGAATTTCCACCTTGAAGACAGAGATGGAGCATGGTAAACGCCAGTTTAGGTCCTAGCGGCGGTTCAACCATAAAAGCCGGCACATAGATGGCTAATATGATTCGTTGAATTGCTAATTTCAATGGATCAACCATGACTGGCAGACGAGATAATTGATCAACTTGCAAATTCGCCGGTGGTGATTCTAATAGAGACACGTTTAACATTTGAATAACGTGTAGTCCCGTATTTAAGGCCAATTGCATTTGGTTTTGAGCGGCATAAGCTTGTATTTTTATTTCGTAAACCTTGACTTTATCCAATTGGGTTTTAGCTTGTTGCAAAACCATTTCCGCAAGCTTTTCGGCTTGTTCATAGTGGGTATTTAAGTATTCCACCTCCATAGCCTCCATATAGAGGTTCCGGATTAAGTCATATTCTTCTGTTTGCCAACTGTTTTCGCTCAAATATTTTTGCCCAACCATTAAATATTGGGCGGCCACATCATAAGCCGTTGCAGCCTTTGCTTTTTGACCGGCGGTTAAATTCAGTCGTGCTAATTCAGTCTTCTCCGCCGAATGATTGACTAATTCACGACCTAAATTGAAATGTTCAACGATATCAAACAGATTGGTTGCTGAATTGTCAGTACCGGTATTTTTGAGCAATAATCGGCCAATTTTCAAATGCACCGCTTTTTTCTGATCATCGTCACGGCCAGCATAAGCGGCTTGTTGTACCCGATCATGTAAAAATTTCCAGTGATTAATAATAACCGATGAGGTGCGAATATCATTGCCACTCATTTCCAGTTCTGAAGTTGGCAAAATAAACCCGTCCGTCAGTGCCGGCATCAAATCTTGGAAAGTTTCCAAAACCGATTTTTGATAAATAATCGATAGGATTTTTAAATCAAAGTGATTACCCACACACGCTGCCAAGCGTAAAACGTGTTGGGCTGTTTGAGGCAATTTTTTCAATTTGCCAATCATTAAGTCCACCACATTATCGGTCATATTTAGGGTCATTATTTGATCAACATTCCATTGCCATCCACCTGGAACAAAGCGGAGCATATTTTCCTGATAGAGGCTCAGGAGAAATTGATTCACAAAAAATGGATTGCCCCCGGTTTTACAGATGACTAAATCGGTCAATGATTGCACGGCGTTTAAATTTTGATGTAAACTATCAGCAATCAATTGATTGATATGCTCATACGTTAACATTTTTAACGTGATTTGGTTAATAGTGACGCTTTCTTGGCGTAGCTTATCAATCGTCATCATTAACGGGTGGGTAGGATTGACTTCATTGTCTCGATAGGCACCGATGATAAATAAAGTCGCAATCTCCTTATTAGTCATCATCCGTTCTATTACGGAAAAAGTGGCTAAATCAGCCCATTGCAAATCATCTAAAAAAATCACCAATGGATGTTCTGATTGGCAAAATACTTGAATAAAGTTTTGAAAAACTAAATTAAAACGGTTTTGGGATTCGGTTGTCCCTAGCTGAGGAACGCTTGGTTGACTGCCAATAATCCATTCAATTTCTGGGATAACATCAATAACGACTTGTCCATTGGTTCCAACGGCGGATAACAATTTTTCTTTCCAAATCGAAAGTTGTTCTTCATTTTCGGTTAACAGCTGTTGGACTAATTCTTTAAAAGCATTGACAACCGCACTGTAGGGAACACTACGCCCTAATTGGTCAAATTTGCCGGCGATGAAATAGCCTTGTTTTTCAGTCAGTGATTGATAAATTTCCTTAACCAGTGCCGATTTACCAATACCGGAATAACCGGCAACCAACATCATTTCAGCCGTTCCAGCACTCACTCGTTCAAAGGCTTGCAATAACGTGTTGATTTCATTGTCGCGCCCATAAAGTTTTTGTGGGATTTGCAGCTTGCCAGAAAAGTCGTGTTGTGCGAGTTGAAAGTGAGTAGAAAATAATTTATTGCCAAACACTTTTTTGCTTAACGCTAAACAGTTCTCCAAATCGGCTTTTAAACCAAACGCCGATTGATATCGATCTTCGGCATTTTTCTCCATCAATTTCATCACGATGTCGGAAACAATCGGGGGTACGTCGGGATTGACTTCACCAACGGGGATGGGGGTTTTTGCCAGATGACAATGCACTAACTCCATTGCGTCGGCAGCCGTAAAAGGCACCAATCCCGTGAGCAATTCGTAACAAGTGACACCCAACGAATATAAGTCGGTACGATAATCCATACTGCGATTGATGCGCCCGGTTTGTTCGGGGGATAAATAAGCTAAAGTCCCTTCTAATTGTTCCGGATTTTTTAGGGTGGGATTTTCACGCGGCAAGCGGCTGGAAATACCAAAATCAATTATTTTCAATTGCTTAGTGTCAACATTCACAACAATATTACTTGGGTTAATATCCTTGTGAATAATATTAGCGGCATGAATATTGCCTAAACTGTCAGCGATTTGAATGGCAAAAGGCAAAAACGCTTTTAGCGTCAAGGGTTGATTTGCGATGAATTGTTTTAAGGAATCTCCCCCAAAATCTTCCAAAATAATGACGAGCGTATTTTGGTATTTTTCAAGACCATACACGTTGATAACCCCGGCTAACTCCAAATCCTGCGTGATTTCATATTCTTGCCGATAGCAGGTGAGTTCCGCTGGGGTGGGGTAGTCAAGTTTTAGCATTTTTAGGATAACCGGTTGATTATCCGTTTTTCGATGCCCACGATAAACGAGCGAATGAACGCTTTCGTAAATCTGACTACCTATTTGATAGTTAGGTAGAGTCAACATAGTGAAAATTTCTCCTAAAAGTAACTACAAGGATTATATTTTAGAAAGGATTAAAATGGAGTCCAAAGCTTTAGCTTTGGGAGTATCATATAATCCGGGTAGTTATTGTTGTTTTAACACCAGCAACGTAATATCATCAAAAATTTTTTGTGTACCAATAAATTGTCGCACGTCATCAATCACGGCTTGTCGGATTTGTTCGGCGGTTTGTTGCCAGTTGTGCTTGATTACTTCACCCAGCCGTTCTAACCGGTATTCTTCTTTTTCCGCGTTAACGGCTTCGGTAATGCCGTCGGTGTAAAGTACGACCACATCTCCTGGATTCAATGGCACCGTGACTTGATTGACAAAGGCGGTTATGTCTTCCTCTAAGCCCAGGTAAAAGCCTAACTCCATCGTGTTGATTAATTCCAATTCCCCCTCTCGCACCACAATCATTTCTTCATGTTGCCCGCTTAAATAAAGTTGGTTGTGTTGATAATCCACTAAAACCAAGGTCAAACATTTTTCCACTTCCATTCGCTGAACGTTGTGGAAAATCATTTGGTTAAGCGCACTGAACAATTTGACGGGATCAGTTTCATTATTGGCGAGCAGTGTGCGGATTGATGATTGTACCATAATCGCCAATGCACCACTTTCTAAGCCATGCCCGGTGACATCACCGATACCGAACCAAATCCGTCCGTTGTGTTGGAGAACATCGTAGTAATCGCCACCGACTTCATCCGCTGGTTCCATAAAGCCGGCAATGTCTAAACCTTCAACAGCTTCAAGTTCTTTGTCTTTTGGCAGTAGCATTTGTTGGAGTTGACGAGAAATATCTAATTCGGCACTCATCCGGATATTTTCCGATTTCAGTTGTTCGTTGAGGGCCGTAATTTCTTGATTGGCTGACGCAAGCTGTTCAGTGCGTTTCGCCAGTTGGGCCGTTCTCTGAGCCACTTTTTGTTCCAGTGTCCGATACAACAGCGCATTTTCAATTGAAATAGCGAGCTGTGAGGAGATGACTGTTAACACTTCTAAACGCGCTGGGGTAAACGCGCCGGTTGTCAAGTTATTTTCTAAATACAAAATGCCAGTGAGTTGACCTTGGTTAATCAGCGGCGCACATAACACGGACTGGGGACGCTGTTTGACGAGGTACGGATCGCGGATAAATTGGCCCTGAACACTCGCATTATTTAAAACCACGTTTTCTTGAGTTCTTTCCACATAATGGATAATTGTTTTAGCAAGGGTTTGATTCTCAATTGGATGCGATTGCAATACGTTGACTTCATTGCTATCAACTTGACCTTCAGCTTCAATAAACCAGCTATCGTGTTGAGGAAGCAGTAAAAAACCTTTTTCAGCCCCGGCATTTTCAATCACGATGTGCATCATTTTTTCCAGCAAACGGCTCAAAACGATTTCTCCTGATAGGGTTTGAGCGGCTTTCATGATACTGTCTAAATCTAACAATCTCGAAGTCGTTATCCTTTGACTGGTAGAAGCCATAACTGTTGCAATTGAGGTGAAGGTTTCCGGTGTGGCTATCGCAGAGGTGGTTTTTTGGGTTAACCATTGGGGATATTGTTTTTCTAAATCCGTCACTTTAGCGAGTGCGCCCCATTGTTGATAGCGATAATACCCTTCCCTAATATAGGTTTGGGCAATTTTGTCCATGCCGCGAGCCAAATAAAATTCGGCGGATAATTCGTAGGCTAGGGCTTCTTCTTGAAGATATCCGTTATCTCGCGCCCCAGAAATGGCTTTTTCATACAAATCGAGTGCTTCGGCAACTTGGCCAAAAACTCGTGCTTTCTCCGCTTCCACTAGGTCATATTTGTGTTGAAAGTTCATCGGCGCATTTTCCGCCCAAATTGCCATTTTATGCTGGTTTGCAGCTATTTTTTGGCGATATTCGGCTTGCTCACCACGAGCTACTTTGGAATAGCAAGCGAGAATAGCTAGGGAAGAGTAGAACGGATGTTGGCTAACTGGCATCAATGTTGCCATAGATTGTTGGTACTGTTCTGCTTGTATCGCATTAGCAACTGCCCCCTTGTAGTCTTTGAACCAGTAGCTGAGCATACTTTTGCCCAAATAAACGCAAAATAGTGGCGTAAAATTATTCGCCTCTTGTAAAAAAGGTATATTGGTTTCATTAAAGAACCGGCCATTCAAGCAAAACTTATCCTCCGTTTCACTGCTTATATTTAAAACCAATTGGGCCCATATTTTCGCGTAATAAAGCGAATATTCCTGGTTATTTTGTTGGAGCTTGGTAATATATTGCTCATGTTCTTGACGAACTTTTTCCAGTACTTCTCCGGTTAAAAAAATATTAGAGCAATAATCCAAAATACTGTAACCGGCAAATTCTATATCGCCGATTTCCATACCCACTTGAATGTTGTCACGCAATGCCTCTATGGAATTTCCGGCACATTCGTTCCAGGGCCTTATTAACGCATTGTATAAGTGATGCACTTTACATTGAATGTTTTTAGCATCAAATTGTTCCAATATCTCTAAGGCCAATTTGCCAAACTGATAACCGGATTCAATGTGCCCCATCTGACACAAAAGGGTTCCATAAAAAACATAAGCAAACGCGGCTTGAGGTGAATTTCCACCCGTGACACACAGATGAACCATCGTAAAAACCACCGGCGGTACTAATGACGGTTTAGTAATCAGGGCCGGGGCGTAGAAAGAAACTAATATTTTTAAAGCCGCTAGTTGAGAGGGATCAGTCATTTCAGGTAATCTATCAAATTCTTCAACGGCCAATTTTTCCGGGGGGGTCTCTAATAAAGGAATATCTAACATTTCTAAGACTTGTAACCCAGTGTCTAGTGCCTCTTGCATTCGGTTTTGGGTAATATAAAACGGGATTTGAATATGGTATATTTTGACTTTATCTAACAATGTGTTAGCTTGTTGTAGGACGATATCAGAGAGCCGGTTGGCTTGTTCGTGATGGCCATTGATATACTCCGCTTCCACTGCTTCTACATACAGATTGAGCGTCAAGTCATATTCGGTTTTCCAGCCGTTTTTGGTTAAACATTTCCGTCCAATTGTTAAATAGTTGACCGCAGTACCATAAGCCGTTGCCTTTTTCGCTTTTTGCCCGGCCATCAAATTGAGCTGAGCCACTTTGAGTCGCTCGGCTTGATTATTGATCAATTCAATACTGTTGTTAAAGTGTTCTACAATATCAAATACTTTTTCTTCTAATGCGTCGGTGGGGGTATTTTTCAACAGCAAACGACCTATTTGTAAATGGACAGCTTGTTTCTGCTCATCATCAATCATTGCATAAGCGGCTTGCTGTACTCTATCGTGCAAAAACTTGAATTGGAATTGGGAATAAGCCGTATCAAGGTGTTGGTAGTTTTCATTCGTAGGCGAAATAAGTCCTTCGATAAGTGCCGGACGTAATACTTCTAAGGTGTTATTTTGGCACTGCTCAGAAATAATAGCCAATATGGACAAGTCAAATTGATTACCGATACAAGCCGCAAATTGTAACACCGTTTTTGACGGCAATTTGTCAATCTTGTTGGCCATCAATTCAACGACGTTATCGGTGATATTTTTGGCGGTTATCTGTTCAACATCCCATCGCCATTGATGTTGTTCAAAATCAAAATGCAATAGTGCCTCGTCATATAAGGTTTGCAAAAATTGATGGGTGAAAAAGGCATTGCCTTGGGTTTTCTGGTCAATCAAGTCGGCGAGTGGTTGACTCCATCTCGTTTCACACGTCAGGCTATCTTGCAATAGATGGTTGATATCGTTGAAAAGCAAATTGGACAGGTAAATGGTGTTAATGATGGCATTGGCTTTTTCCAGTTTATCCACCGCCATCATCAATGGGTGACTGCTGCTCTCAACTTCATTATCACGATAAGCCCCAATAATGAACAAGTGCTTAATTTCATCATCAAGCAGAATGCTTTTCAGTAAACCCAATGAGGCGGAATCCGCCCATTGCAAATCGTCAATAAACAGAATGAACGGATGCTCTTTATTAGATAACACCTTAATAAAGTTCAAGAAAAACATCAGGAAACGATTTTGCGCCTCAGTAGCACCCACTTTGGCAACGGCAGGTTGTGTACCAATGACTAATTCCAAATCAGGGATAACGTCAATAATAATTTGGCCATTCTTGCCCACCGCCGCCAAAATTTGGCGTTGCCAGTTTGCCAAGGTTTCGGCACTTTCCATCAGCAAATAGCGACAAAATTCATTAAACGCTTGCGTCATGGCGAAATAAGGAATGTTTTTCTGCAATTGGTCAAATTTTCCAGCCACAAAATAACCACGCTTTTCGGTCATCGGTTTATGCACTTCATGCACTAACGCGGTTTTGCCCACGCCAGAATAGCCCGCGATTAGCATCATTTCGGTGGTGCCTTCACTGACACGTTCAAAGGCTTGTAATAACGTATTGATTTCGTTTTCGCGCCCGTAAAGTTTTTGTGGGATTTGTAGCTTGCCAGAAAAGTCGTTTTGGGCTAATTGAAAGTGAGCAGAAAATAACTTATTGCCAAACACTTTTTTGCTTAACGCTAAACATTTCTCTAAATCGGCTTTGACACCAAACGCGGATTGATATCGATCTTCAGCGTTTTTTGCCAGCAGTTTCATCACGATGTCGGAAACAATTGGGGGTACGTTAGGATTGACTTCACAAACGGGGGCTGGGGGTTTTGCCAGATGACAATGCACTAATTCCATTGCATTGGTAGCCGTAAAAGGCAACAATCCGGTGAGCAATTCGTAATAAGTGACACCCAACGAATATAAATCGGTGCGATAATCCAACGCACGGTTCATACGCCCGGTTTGTTCAGGAGACATATACGCCAGTGTGCCTTCTAACACTTCTGGGTTTTTAAGTGTCAAGTGTTGCTTTGATAATTGGCTGGAAATTCCAAAGTCGATGATTTTCAGTACCTTGGTATTGGGATTCCAAATAATATTTGACGGGTTAATATCTTTATGAATAATATTTTGCCGATGAATTTGTCCCAAGATATCGGTGGCACGAATGGCAAGCGTGAGTAATTCATCAAGACTCAAAATGCGCTGCTTGTCTAGCCAAATTTTAAGGGACTCTGCGTCAAAATCCTCAACGCACATCACCAACGTATTTTGGTGTTTTTCAAGTGTATAGACGTTGATAACACCGTCCAAGTCGGCAAGACGTTGCGTGATTTCGTACTCTTTACGATAGCGTGTTAATTCATCGGGCGTGGGATAATCCTCTTTGATGACTTTCAGGATAACCGATTGCTGATCTTGGTTTCGCACTCCCCGATAGATGATGGAGTTGGCACTTTCGTAGATTTGAGTGCTGATTTGGTAATGGGGTAATGTCAACATAATCTCTCCGAAAAAACGATGATGATTATACTTAGCATGGGATCGTCTTGCAAAATCCCAGGTTGACACCACTTGCTGTTAAAATTCAACCCAGTTGGGGTTATTTTTAAAAGTTAATTGCCAGTGGTGAAACCAGGGGACGCTTTGGTGAAATTATTTATCTATCTGAACATCTATAGAAAGGGGAGCAAAGCGGATTGCCCCTACAATAAATAGGTCAACGTAGGGGAAATTCTTTATAGTTGCCCCGGTTCATGGGCGCATTCCTTGTTTAACGGAATGAATGCGCCCTATATCGTTTGCCCTCCTACTGAAATTATTTATTTTTCTGACAAACTATTTTTTTAATATGATCACCATTTGAACTCACTTTTTTAAGCCATCGAACTCACCCTAAAGGCAGAGGGGGGGGATTCAGCACCATCAACCAACATAACATCATCGGCATGATCACCAATATGATGTTTTTGTAAAATAAGTGGTAATTGACTATGTAACATCGTTTTATCAAGGCAATCCGTTGCTCCCATC
>Ga0233403_10000295_pt1 | contig 23334 bp, 17 predicted proteins | sample Na_oxic_1_MG_FD_179866 | JGI IMG/M metagenome (GOLD analysis project Ga0233403, IMG submission 179866) | Seawater microbial communities from Saanich Inlet, British Columbia, Canada - Na_oxic_1_MG | ecosystem: Environmental > Aquatic > Marine > Inlet | place: Canada: British Columbia | collected...
AACAATCTTTTAATGGGAAGCCCGGAACACGAGCCGGGAAGATACACTGATGAAACCCGGCATCAGGTGTTGCTGATGCTGGCTTTTCATATGCAGACCACCGAGGTTGACTCAGAGACAGTGGGAAGCGGTGATGTAACTGGCTGTCCCACCTTGATTGCCGCTCTCCGAATCACGGTCTTTGAGAAAAAACTCATCACAAAAATATTAGGAGGACAAATAACTATGAATCTGACATTTACGCTTTTAAGCGTGATATCAATTTGGAGCATTGCTGTTATCACACCCGGACCCAATTTTTTCATTACAGCGCAGACAACGGTTATGCACTCACGTTTGGCTGGAATATTTGTCGTTCTGGGCACCTGTACGGGAACAATCATTTGGTCAGTTGCAGGGTATTTCGGCATTGCATATCTTTTTATCATAGCACCATGGATTTATATCACTTTGAAAATGGCGGGAGGAAGCTACCTTATTTATCTTGGAATAAAGCTGATGATAAGCTCATACAAGCATGGTGCCGGACCGGATAACTCGCAGGAAAATTCTCAAAGCCTTTTTTGGAACTGGTGGAAAGGATTGATGACCAATCTCTCCAACCCCAAAACCGCCATGTTCATCACAAGCCTGTTTGCATCAGTTTTGCCAAAAGAACCTACAATATCTGTTGGCATGCTGATCGTAACCCTGATGGTCGTAATATCCCTGATATGGTATTCATTTGTTGTTTTTATATTCTCATCCAAAAAATTCGGTGGCTGCTATAACCGGATGCAAAAATGGGTGGAAGGTTTTGCCGGAATTATTTTTGTGGCTTTCGGTGCAAAACTGGTTTTTGAAAATAAATGATCCGGTAAAATCTGTCTGAAACGGATATCCGTCCCATACCCGAGCCGCTGTCATATTTCCGGTTCCGGAATGGCAGCCTCCCCTGAATCCGTTATAATCAGTTTTTCTCAAAACAATATAAAATAAATTTGCAATTTGTCTCAAAACAATGTATAACAAATTTGCAATTTGTCTCAAGATGTAAAACAAATTTGCAGTTTGTTTCCTGATTATAACGGATTCAGGGAGGTTCCGCATATTTGCGATATTTGCGGTCACAGACAGCGGATTTCAGGATGAGACGGATATCCGTTCCATCCCCGAGCCGCTGTCATATTTCCGATTCCGGAATGGCAGCCTTCCCTGAATCCGTTATAATCAGTATAAACCGGCTACGGAACAGCCTGAACTTTTACAGGGGAGGATAAGCTATGCTGGAAAAGAAAAAAGGAATTGACATTGTTGTCGAAATCGGCGGAATCCGCACAGCGGAGGCAGCGAAGCAACTTTTTGAGGACAAGCTGGACAAAGAACATCTGGCAAGGATACGGGAAATCGCAAATCCCGAAGTTTTGCTGAAAATCGCAAATGCCATTGCCATGTGCAAACCGGATACTGTGTATATCAACACAGGTTCCGAAGCCGACAGGCAGTTTATCCGGGAACTGGCTCTGAAAAACGGAGAAGAGGCCAGGCTCCCCATGAAAGGCCATACCATCCACTACGACCTGAAAGAGGAGCAGGGACGGATTGTTGACCGCACTTTCTACATTGCCAATGAGGACGAGGTCATAAGTTCTCTGGCAAATAAAACTCCCAGGCCCGACGGACTGGGGGAAGTCCGGGAGAAGCTGGGCAGCATTATGAAAGGCAAAACAATGGTCGTGGGCTTCTACATCCGGGGGCCTGTGGGTTCGCCCGTGTCCAACCCGGCACTGGAAATCACCAGCTCCGCGTATGTGTCCCACAGTGCGGAAATCCTGTACAGAAATATTTTCTCGGCTTTTGACGGAGAAGTTCAGCGGCTCGGACATTTCTACATCAATATCCACAGCGAAGGCCCGAATCGTACCGAGGACCTGCCCAATGCAAGGGTGTTCATGGATCGGAGTCATCGGACAACTTACAGCATGTTCTGCACCTATGCTGGCAACACACTGCTGATGAAAAAGGGAAATCACCGCTTCTCCGTTGACAAGGCAGTGTATGAGAACCGGGCAAACGAACTGTCCGAACATATGTTCATCACGGGCATTGATGGCCCGGAAGGGCGGATTACCTGGTGTACGGGCGCGGCTCCCAGCGGATGCGGAAAAACCACGACCGCCATGGCCGGAGATCATTTTGTGGGTGACGATCTTGCCCAGATGTGGATTGCTGAGGACGGCACCATCCGCTCTGTCAATCCGGAATGCGGTATCTTCGGTATTATTCAGGACGTGAACTGGGAGGGTGATCCCCGGCTCATGGAGGTGCTGAGAAGACCCGGAACCGAGGTCATCTGGTCCAATGTGCTGATTGACGAAAAAGGGGTGCCGCATTGGACAGGAAATGGCGAGACACCGCCCCTGAAAGGAAAGAATTTTCAGGGATTCTGGGAAAAAGACATGTCTGATGAGAATGGAAAAGAAATTCCCATTTCTCATCCCAACGCGAGATGCACCCTGTCTTCCACCGCGTTGGCGAATTATTCCGAAAAAGCAGAGGACGGGGCAGGTGTTGAAACCCGGATCATCACTTACAGCGGCAGAGACAGCGACACCATGCCGCCGGTATGGGTGGCGAAAAATTCGGACCAGGGCGTGGCCATCGGCGCATGTATTGTGTCCGCGGCAACAGCCGCCGAGGTCGGCGCCACAGGTGTGAAACGTGCGCCCTGGGCCAATGCGCCCTTTATCCCCGGCTCTCTGGGAGATTATATGGATGCTCAGTTCAGGTTTTTCGGCAGTGAGAAAATCGCAAAGGACAGACAGCCCATCATGGCCGGCCTGAACTATTTTCTCACCCATAAGGCCAGAGGCGGCTCCTCCAAACAACTGCTCGGCGAGAAGAAGGACGTGAAAGCCTGGTTGGCCTGGTTGGAAAGACGGGCGCATGGCGAAGCGGACGCTATTGAGACACCCATCGGCCTTATTCCCAAATTCGAAGACATGAGAAAGCTGTTCAAAACCATCATTGACAAGGAATACACACATGAACTTTATGAGAAACAGTTCTCCCTGTATGTTGACAATATTCTGGGGCGGACAGACCTCCAGATCGCCGCATACGGAAAGGAGGAAAACATTCCGCCCAAGCTGTTCGAGGTGCTGAGGGAACAGCGGGAAGGACTGACAGCCCTGAAAGCAAAGCATGGCTCTGTTGTGAAACCTTCCGACCTTGAGACTGCTTAGTATAATATCAGGTTCGGATTTGCCAATCCGAGCCTGAGTAAATGGGCAAATTTCCGGATTGCCGGACTTCCCAAGTCTTCAATGCCAAAATTCCGCTCAGTCGTCGGAAATTGCAAATTGCCGGGAATTGGCACTCCGGAATCGGCTCACTTCTCATTTCTCACTTTGGAGCTTCTCATATGACAGATAACAATATCAGATGGGTAAAAACACACTGCGCCAGAATGGACCACGGCGGTTGTGCATTGCTGGTGCAGGTCAGAGATAATCAGATTGTTGGAATCAAAGGAGACCCGGAGGGATATCTGAACCGGGGCTATGTCTGCCCAAAAGGTTTGGCATCACCGGACAAACTCAACCACCCGTCCCGTCTCAGATATCCTCTGAGGCGAGTCGGAAAGCGGGGACAGGGAAAATGGGAACGCATCTCCTGGGATGAGGCCATTCAGAGCATTTCCGAAAATTTCATCCGAATCAGACAGACATATGGCGCGAAAGGCGTGGCCTTCTGCCAGGGAATGCCAAAGGGTCTGGAACACTTTGTGCTGATTCGTCTGGCCAATATCTTTGGTTCCCCCAATGTTGTCGCGGTTCAGGATGTCTGCCACGCGCCCCGTGAGATCAGCGGCATCCACACCTGCGGATTCTATCCGGTGGCGGATTTTCACCATCAGAGCAGGCTGGTCATCCTCTGGGGCAGCAATATCATGGCCACGAATGAGGAGGGAGAAATATGCAGTCTGCTGTTGGAACAGATAAAGTCGGGAACGAAACTGATTGTCATTGATCCGAAAAAAACAGAGCTTGCTGGAAAAGCGGAACACTGGCTTCAGTTGAAACCCGGAACAGACGGCGCGCTTGCACTGGCATTTCTCAACGTCATTATTGGGGAAAAGCTGTATGATTCGGATTTTGTGGAAACCCACACTTACGGTTTTGAGGAACTGGCGGCCCATGTGAGGGCATACACACCTGAGAAAATGGCGGTAATCACAGGCGTTTCACCGAAACTTATCCGGGAGAGCGCAAGGCATTACGCCGCATCCTGCCCCTCAGCCATTCAATGGGGCAATCCCATTGAGCAGAACGCCAACAATTTTGACACAGCGCGGGCAATTCTCTGCCTCATGGCCATCTGCGGAAATCTGGATGTGCCGGGCGGCAATATTCAGGCCAATGAGCCGAAAATTCTAAGTCTGGGAAAATTTGTGCGGGCGGATCTGATTCCCTCAAAGCCAAAGGAGATGATTCACGCACATCATCACACCATTCCCCGGCTGATGACGGTTCCGCCGGCTTATTTCAGGAAAGCCGTGCTCACAGATGTCCCCTATCCGGTTCGGGCAGCCTATATGCAGTACACCAATCCCCTGCTGGGCTATGCGGACACCCGGGAAACCTTTGACACACTCATGCGCCTTGAGTTTTTCGCGGTATCCGACATTGTGATGACACCCACAGCCGCACTCGCGGATATCGTTCTTCCCGCGGCAACCCAGTTCGAGTTCAACGATATCGGTCATTACGGACTGGGTCACGGCTGTATTCTGGCCCGTCCCAAAGTTGTTGAGCCGCCTCCGGAGTGCTGGCCCGATATGAAAATACTGAACGAACTGGGCAAAGCCCTCACCCCCGCGGAACACTGGTATGAGGATTATGAGGATTTTTTGGAACTTCTGCTGAAACCGGGCGGTCTGAGCTATGCACAATTTGCTGAAAAAGGATATCTCAGAGGCGGGGAGCGTTTTCAGAAATATCTTTCCAAAGGCTTCAGAACCCCCACGGCCAAAGTTGAGCTGTGCCTGAGCAGTGCGGAAAAAATGAAACTTCCCGCTCTTCCCCGATTTGAGGGGCTCCCGGAAGAGACAACAAAAGATTTTCCGCTGATACTGACCAGTGCGAAAGATCGCCACTACCTTCATTCATCCTATCGCTGGCTTGAGAAACTGCGAAAGCGAAGTCCTCATCCCATTACGGAAATTCATCCTGAAACTGCGTCTGCACACGGCATCGGAGAAGGCGACGAGGTGTTTGTTGAGACCCGGTTCGGAAGCATTGTCCAGCGTGCCCATGTCACTCAGAAAGTGGCTCCCGGAGTGGTATATGCAGCTTACGGATGGTGGTTTCCCGAGAGAAAAGCAGACCCGCTTTACGGATGGGACATGGCAAATTTCAATATTCTCACTGCCGCTGAAAAACCGGGCAGGGCATTCGGCACACCCAATCTCAAGGGCATTCCTTGCAGAATTCGGCGGAAAGTGAGAAGTGAGGAGTGAGGAGTGGGAAGTGAGAAGTGAGAAGTGAGAAGTGAGGAGTGAGAAGTGAGAAGTGAGGAGTGAGAAGTGAGAAGTGAGGAGTGAGAAGTGAGGAGTGAGAAGTGGAACCGACGCTCATGGGGGATTGACAAATCCGGCAGCATGGTTCGGGTGGCTCGGATTTGCCAATCCGAACCGGGCGTGGTCTTTTTTGTCCTGTACACAGAAGTCATGGATACGCCCGATGGGGATGTTCTTTTTTCATTCCTCTTTCTGCTGAAGCGGAAGTTCACTCTTCCTTTCCTCATAAACCAACATCAGAAACACCGTGGCCAGCGGCTCGGTGAAAACCCAGCCGATCACAGTGCAACTTCCGATCCATGATATTCCCATGAATAAAATAACCACGATGGCATGTTCCGCGGGATTGCCTTTCAATGAGAGTGAAATGCTTTCCCTCACCGCATCCGTCAGTCTGAGATTTTTGTCCGTCATAAGGGGAACCAGATAAAGACATCCGTAGGCAATGGCCAGCCCGATGAGGAGACCGGGCAACACCATCATGGCCGTTCCCACAGATATGACGATAAGTGCCAGAAGGCTGAAACCCAGCAGTGGCCAGAACAGCCTCATCTGGGAAAATATATCCTGAATCTTTGGTTCACGCCCCTCTCTTGTCATCAACAGAATTGCCTGCATATATCCGGCCATGATAACCGGGGCAAATATTCCCAGCGTTATAATGCTTGTGAAGACCATCACAATGGTCATCAGAATCAGCGGAACGATATGCTCCAGCGTCAGATGCCATGATTTCTCAAGATGCTTCTTAAAATCCATTTCTCACTCCTTTCAATGTCAGTAATTGGAACTTGGAACTTGAAACTTGAAACTTGAAAACTTGAAAACCTGAAAACCTGAATTCAGGTTTTCTCCATTATTTTCTGAAGCTCATCCAGTTCAGGCTTCACATGCCTATCATAACAATCGGGACAGATGCCGTGGCTGAACAGGAGATCAGAATAGGCTGCGAAATAAGTTTCCAGCTGCTGCCAGTAATTCTGATCATCGCGGATCTTTTTACAGTAAGAGCAGATGGGCAGAATTCCCTGAAGGGTTTTTATATGGCCAAAGGCCTGCTCAAGCTCTTTTATGCGGTCGGCCAGTGCTGACTGCAACTCAACCATATTTCTGCCAACATTGACCCGCCCCCGCAGTTCCTCATAATCAAAAGGCTTGACAATATAATCGTTTGCCCCGGCCTCAACCCCCCCCACAATATCCTCCTTACGTCCTTTGCCAGTGAGAAAAATGAGATAGAGAATTTTTCCATGGGGGAGCCTGCGAACCTCTCGACAAATCTCAGCCCCGTCCATTCCCGGCATCATCCAGTCAAGAAGCACCAGTTTGGGACAGTTGTCCGACTTCAGTATGTCCCAAGCCTCATTACCGTCACAGGCTGTCACAATCCGATATCCCCATTGAGTCAGCAGAGCCTGAATTATCTTGTGGGTGAGAATATCATCATCTGCAACTAACAATCTCATTATCATATCTCCTCATTTATTGCCTTCATCAGAAACCGAATCCCACCACCGTCACATCATCCCGCATTTCGTTTTCGCCTTTGTATTCGTTAAAAGTGTTCAGAAGGATTTCTTTCTGCTCCTCAAATGACCGGGTGCTGTTTTCCATTATGAGTTCTTTGAATCGCCTGGTGCCGAAGCGGCGGGTTTTTTCTCCGCCCAGCTGATCTGTGAAGCCGTCACTCAGTATATAAAAGGACATTCCTTCTTCAACAGAAATCTTCTGATTGGTGAAATTGAAATTCAGGTCAGATCTTTTGTATCCGATACTCTGTCTGTCTCCTTTGACAACACAGATTTCCCTGTTGCGGACACAAAACAGTGGAATTTTGGCACTTGCAAAGGTGACCGATCTCTCTTCGCCATGGCTGAAATGCGGTATGAAACAGATGGCCGCATCCAGACCGTCATCGGAAAGCGCATATTCCGTATCCTGCTGAAGTGTTGTCTTGACAAGAAAATTCAGGCGTTTCAGAATCTGGGCCGGATCATGGAACCCCTCGCTGTCAACGATCTTTTTGAGACCGAAACACGCTATGAGTGTCATAAATGCTCCCGGCACACCGTGTCCGGTACAGTCTATCACCGCGAGAATAAACCCGTCCTCAAAACAGTCTGTGAAAATAAAATCTCCGCCCACGATATCTCTGGGCATCCAGATGAAAAAGCTCTCCGGAAGAAAGCTTCTGATATTTTCCGGGTTCGGCAGCAGGGAACTCTGAATCATCTGAGCATACCGGATGCTGGCTGTGAGACTGTTGTTGGCATCTTCCGCTGTTTTCCGGGCATTTTCAGCTCTTTCCCTGCTTTCACGCAGGGCTTCCCCGGCTTTCTTCCGTTCCTCAATTTCCTTCTGAAGCTGTTCATTGCTCTGCTTCAGGTCATCTTCTATTTGCTTCCTTTTGGTAATATCCGTCAGAAAAACTGTCAGACCGATAACTGTCCCATGTTCGGTGACGATGGGATTGTAATGATTTTCTTTGTAGAGGCGTTGGGAATGTTCACCTATCTGCATTTCAACAAGCACAAAACAGTCTCCCCGAAGGGTCCGGTCAAAATTATGTCTGACCCTTTCTCTGACTTCCGGATCTTTTATCACGTCAAACTGACTCATCCCGATTTCGATGTCCACGCCCCAGCGCGTTTCCATGCTCTCTCTGTGCTTCTGATTGAAATTGATATAGCAATATTCACGATCCAGAGCAAATATGGCAATATCGCTCGGGCTTTCCATGACAGAGCGCATCAGGGCATTGGCATTGAGCAGTTCCCTCTCATGTTTTTCCAATGCGATTTTTTGCAGGTTCAGTTCCAGAAAAATTCTGATTTTTGCCAGCAAAACCTTGGGATTGAAGGGTTTTGTGATAAAATCCACAGCGCCTGACCCATATCCCTTGAACACATGGAAGTCATCTGAAAAGACTGCTGACAGGAAAACAATGGGAACATATCTTGTCTCCTCCTCATCCCGCATGAGTTCCGCAAGCTCATATCCGTCCATGCCTGGCATCTGCACATCCAGAATGACAAGGGCAAAGTTATGGTTCAGAGTTGCAATCAGGGCATCATTGCCATTGCCTGCCTTTATGATCTCCGCATCCACACCCCTGAGAACATTTTCCAAAGCATACAGATTCTCCTCTCTGTCATCCACAATCAGAATTTTGGGCCTGTATTCCATTACACTCTCCCGGCACCGGAATTACGAATGATGAAATTTCGGGTGTGCATTCCCTGCACTCCCAGCATGAGGGACAAACGCTGCCTGCAAAAAAATCTGCGCTCCCACCATGAGACTTCCGGTTACCGACCTGCCTTCCATTCAGACCTGCCTGACTGACTGCCTGAAGTTTCCCTGTTGCTTCCAAAGCGGGTTTTGTGAGACTGGCGGGACATAAATGGCGATTCTGCTTCCGCAGGGCACCGGACAATCGGTCAGTCCCCTGTTTTCTCTGATCAGACTCAGTCCGTATGCGCCCCATCATTGTTGGCATCTGTCAGAACAATGCCTGTCTGCCTTCCGTTCAGGTCTGCCAGAAGCTTCCCTATTTCTTCCAAAGACAATATATGGTCGGGTTTTGTGAGACTGATGGCTGCCAGGGGCATAAAAGGCGATTCTGCCTCCGCAGGGTCCTGGACAATCGTCAGTCCCCTGTTTTCTCTGATCAGACTCAGTCCGTATGCGCCATCATTGTTGGCACCTGTCAGGACAATGCCTATCAGATGGGAACCATAGGTGTCAACTGCGCTCTCAAATAATACGTCTATGGAAGGCCGGGAATAATTCACCTTTTCATCCGCTGATAATGAAAATGTTCCATCCTCCTCAATCAGCAGATGATAGTCCGGCGGCGCAAAATAAATATATCCCGGCCGAACAATTTCTTTCTCGTCAGCCTCCTTTGCTGTCAGTTCAATTTTCTGATTAAGATATTCAACATAAAAATGGCCCTGTTCCGGATGAAGATGCTGGACAATGACAAGCGGCAGGGAAAAATCCGAAGGGAGCATGGACAGCAGTTTGATCAGCGCCGCCATTCCTCCCGCTGAAACACCTATGACAACTGCCTTATATTTCATGATGTTCAATGCCCCGCCGGGAATGCACATTTAAAGGGTTAAGGAGTTAAGGGTTAAGACTGGGCTTCTTTTGCACCTTAACCCTTTGTCCTTAATCCTTTGTCCTTAACCTTGTCCTTAACCCCTTTCACAACTTTTTCTGATATATCCTCTTTTTTTCATCAATTGCCTTGAAATCATCAGTCACTTGGGAAAACATAAGGCTTTCCTTGCTGCCGAGACAGAGAAAGCCTCTGTGGATCAGGCTGTCTTCAAACAGGCCAAACACCTGGTTCTGAAGTATTTTGTCAAAATAAATCAGGACATTTCTGCAAAGAATCAGGTGCATTTCCCCGAATACGCCGTCTGTCACCAGATTATGATTGGCAAATGTGATTCTCTCTTTCAGGGATTTGTTCATAATGGCCGATTCATAATGGGCGTGATAATAATTGGAAAAGGAATTTTCCCCCCCGCTCCGCTGATAATTCACCGTGAAATTCTTCATGTTTTTGATGGAATAAATCCCCTCTCTTGCTTTCATAAGGGCGGAATCATTGAAATCTGTGGCAAAAATGGTTGTTCTGTCATAAAGTCCCTCCTCTGTCAGCAGAATAGCCAGAGAATAGACCTCCTCGCCTGTGGCACATCCGGCATCCCATATTTTGATAAAGGGGTAGGTTTTCAAATAGGGGATCACTTTTTGTCTGACCACTTTGAAAAATTCCGGATCACGAAACATCTCCGTAACTGTCACGGAAAACTCAAACACCAGACTCTTAAAAAAAGATTCATTATACAGAACCTCCGGAATCATCTCACTCACCCTTTCATAGCTGGTTTTGAGCAGAAGATGCCGCACCCGCCGACGGAGGGAGGCTTTTGCATAATGCCTGAAATCATAGCCGTAGCGGTGACAGATGGCCCTGATAAACAGATCAATTTCTATTTTTTCAATTTCGTTGGATTCCATCTGTATGACCTTACGGAACAGGAGAATCTGAGCGTAATGCATAATGCGTAATTTATGCCTCACGTTTCTTACTCAAAAACGGCACCCTGTTCAGAAAATTTGAATGATATGTTTTTAAATTCGTGAATTAGCATGACAATTCTGAAAAACGGGGACCGGATTTACAAAACACTGTCGTTTCCGAGTTCTTATGCATACAGCCACACCCGCATCATTGAAAGCAGGCGTTCCATGTCCACAGGCTTTGTCATGTAGTCATTTGCACCCGCGGCAATACATTTTTCCCTGTCCCCCTTCATGGCTTTTGCCGTCAGTGCGATGATCGGCAGTTTTCTGAAGCGCTCCTGCTCCCTGATCTTTCCCGTGGCCTCATACCCGTTCATCACCGGCATCATGATATCCATCAGCACCAGCGCCGTATCCGGATTCATATCCAGCATGCTCAACGCTTTTTTCCCATTTTCCGCCTTAATCACCTCAATATCTTTTTCTCTCAGTATCTTTGACAGGGCAAAGACATTTCGCATGTCATCATCCACCAGAAGAACCTTTCTGTTCTTGAATACGCTGTCCTTATCCTCAAAATTTTTTATCTCCCCCAGTGTGTCCCGGGAAGGAGCGGACACAAGCTGATGCAGAAACAGGGTTGCCTCGTCAAGCAGGCGTTCCTCTGATCTGGTCCCCTTGATGATAATGGAATCCGCATATCGCCTGAGTTGTTCCTCATCCTCCCTGTTCAGTTCCTTTCCCGTATAGACAATTACCGGCGGAATCCGGATATCCTGCATCTCCTCCAGCAGATGAAGCAGTTCAAGCCCTGTCATGTCCGGCAATCCCAGATCCAGAATCATGCAGTCAAACGCATTGTTTTCCAGAGCATCCATTGCCTCTCCGGCATTTGCCGCCTCAGTTGTTTTCACGTCCTGCTTTGCGATCAGACCGCATATGCTCTCCCGCAATGCCTCATCATCCTCCACAATCAGCAGTTTCCTTATATTCCTGTCAATAAAGCCTTCCAGCTTGCGGAACGCTGATTCCAGGTCCTCTTTTCTGACCGGTTTGGTGAGAAAACCGATTGCCCCTTTTTCAAAGGCATCGGAGCTTTTATCCTGGGCAGACATCACATGCACGGGGATATGACAAGTTTCGGAATTGTCCTTCAGGCTGTCCAGCACAGTCCAGCCGTTCATGTCCGGAAGTCTGATGTCCAGAATAATTGCCTCCGGCAGATATCGCCGTGCGAATTCCATACCCTGTCCTCCCCCGGGACAGACCAGACCTTTGAAACCTTTCTCACGGCACTGATTCAGCAGTATTCTTGCAAAATTGGGGTCATCCTCAATGATCAGTATACACTTGTCCCCTGTTTTCAATGTTTCCCGATCATCAGAAATCTGAAATTGGAAATCGGGGATTGGCCTGTTTTCATAAGATTGGGGGGGCTTGGGTCCCGGGTCCCGGGGCTTGGAATCCGGGGCTTGGGGCTTGGGGCTTGGGGGTTTCGAATCCGACATTTCAGCGGACAGATAAAACGTGAACGTGGAGCCTTTGCCCTCCTCACTCTCCAACTGTATCTCACCGCCCAGCAGTTTGGCCAGTTCCCGGGAAATGGAAAGTCCGAGTCCGGTGCCGCCATATTTTCGGGAAGTGCCGCCATCTGCCTGCTGAAATGCCTCGAAAATATCAAGCTGTTTTTCATGGGGGATGCCGATGCCGGTATCTGTCACGAAAACGGCAAGCGTCTTTCGGTTGTCCAGACCGCTGCGGGACAGGTTGTCCCCGTCGCCTCGCCGAATCCCGAAGGTGATACTGCCCTCCTCCGTAAACTTGATGGCATTGGATATGAAGTTTCGGACAATCTGTTCCAGTCTCTGCTGATCCGTTTGCATGAATTCGGGCAGGTCCTTTTCCATGCGGATGTCAAAGGATAGTCCCTTCTCCTCAATCACATATTCAAAACTCATACGCATGCTTTCGGCAATCTCATCCGGACGAATATTTTCAATGTTGACGGTCATTTTTCCCGCCTCAATCTTGGAGAGATCCAGAATCTCATTGATCAGATTCAGCAGTCCGTTGCCGCTGTTATAGACGATCTGCGCTGATCTGACTTCGTCATCGCTGAGATTTCCCTCCTCATTGTCAGCAAGGCTCCTGGTGAGGATGAGCATGCTGTTCAGAGGGGTTCGCAGTTCATGGGACATATTGGCAAGAAATTCGGATTTGTATTTGCTTGCAATCCCCAGTTCCCTTGCTTTCTGCTCAATATCATTCCGCGCTGCTTCCAGTTCCAGATTCTTCTGGCTGATTTCCGATTTCTGTTTCTCCAGATACACGGCTTTTTCCCCGAGTTCCTCATTGGCTGTCTGCAAATCCTCCTGTTGTCTGATGAGCTTTGTCTCGGAGTCTTTCAGGACATCCCGCTGAACTGAGAGCTCCTCATTGCTTGCCCGGAGTTCCTCCTGCTGGGCCTGAAGCTCCTCTCCCTGGCGCTGGGATTCCTTCAGGAGATGTCTTATCTTGTTGGCAGACTGGGCGGAATGAATGCCGATGGCAATGCTTTCCATGGAATTCTCCAGAAATCTCACCTTTTTGTCACTGAATTCCTCAAGCGACCCCAGTTCTGTCACCCCGATCAGTTTCTCCTCATACAGAAAAGGGGAGACAACAATGTTCCGGGGAGCCGTGTCACCGAATGCGGAACTGATGCGGATATAATCCTCCGGGATATCACTCACGGAGATCATTGTCTTCTCAAAGGCCGCCTGTCCCGGCAGTCCCTCCCCCATATGAATGATGCTGCCCAGTTTTTTCCGTCGGGTGAATGCATAACTCGCGGTGAGGCGGAGTTCCTCGCTTTCCTCATCAAAAATATACAGAGCGCCGATCTGCGCGCCCAGATATTTTGAAAGATAGGTGATGATATGCCGGGCAAGGGTCTGAACATCATGGTCCCCGCGCATCTTCTCATTCAGTTTGTTCAGCCCTGTTTTAAACCAGTCCTCTCTTTCCGTATCCGCCCTCACCTGGCGAAGCGCACCGGTCATCTGATTGAATGACTTTGCAAGGGTTCCCATCTCCTCTTTGGTCTGAATATCCAGATGCACCTCAATATCTCCGTCCGCCACACGCTTTGCAGCTTTCTCCAGCTGTCTTACCGGCTCGGTGATGGTCCGTACCAGTATAAGCGATATGAGTATGGAGAGAAGTGCGGTGATCCCGAGCAGAACAAGGATTATCTCATAAGCAGACTTATATGTTTCTTCCGAATTCAGGGCGGCTTCCCGGAAGCTCTTTTTTTTGATCCGGATCAGATTTTCCAGACCGTGTCCGATATCGTCGAATACCTTGCGGGCCTCGTTGTTGAGCAGTTTCAGTGCCTCCTCATCCTTGCTGTCCCGGGAAAGTTTCATGAACTGTTCATGCAGATCAATATATTCCTCCCATTTTTTCCGGAACTTGGAATAGGTTTCCTCCTCCTCATAATCAGAAATCAGAGGCTCGTAGATAGCCTGATTCTCCTTGATCTTTGCCCGGAGCCTCATCATGAGCTGCTCCTGCTCCCGCATCTTGTAGCCGTAATATGTCAGCGCCAGCTGCAGTTCATTCAGACGATATCTGGAGGTGTCCAGATGCATTTCCGAAACAGCGATCATCCCGGGAAGCCGGTCTTTTGTCAGCCTTTCAATCTCATCTCTGAGAGATGACATTTTCACCAGGGAAAAAATGATGACACCTGCCATGATGACAAGGATAAGGCCGAAGCCGATCCCCTGTTTTGTGGTTAATTTAAAGTTGCTGAATTTCATTGTTCACTCCGTCGCTGTCTGAAAAAAAGGGGTTAAAGGGTTAAAGGGTTAAGGGGTTAAGGGAAAACAGCAGGTGCAGTGGGTTCTGTTCACTTCCCACTTCCCACTTCTCATTTCCCACTTCTCACTTCCCATTTCTCAGTCTCTGAAACCGGCTTTCTGAAATGCGGTGAAAAGTTTTTCAGAGGCATGTTCCAGTCTATTCATAAGCAAATCCGCCTTTTCCACTTTTCCCTCTCTGCCTGCCGTTTCAATTTCAAGTGCGACCTGCCGCACTTCCGAAGCCGAAATATTGGCGGCCATGCCTTTGATGCTGTGCGCATACATCCGTATCATTTTTGGATCATGGTTTCTCACCGCTGCCCGCAGTTTTGCAAACTGTTCAGGCATGGTCTCTGTGAAGACCGCCACAATTTTTTTGCAGATATCCTCCTTGCCTCCCAGACGACCGAGCAGTTCTTTCCGATTGAAAATCCGGGATGTCCCGGTTGTCACAGGAACCCCTGTATGTGAACCCGGGGAGGCAGTTCCCTCCGGAGCTGTTCTGCTTTTCCCTTTGGCAATTCTCAGCCTCAGTTGTCTCTCAATGGCTCTGAGAAGCCTTTCGGGATTGACAGGTTTGGACACATAATCATCCATACCCGCCTTGATACAGCGCTGCCTGTCTCCTTTCATGGCATGGGCGGTCAGGGCAATAATCGGTATGTCATGGTCCGACACCCCGGAATCGGGGTCCCGGATTATGCCGCTTGCCTCAAACCCGTCCATCTCCGGCATCTGTATGTCCATCAGCACAATATCATAAGGCTTTTTCCTGAGACACTCAACCGCCTCTCTGCCGTTTTGGGCAATTTCCGCGTCAAGACCGGATTTGTTCAGGATCGCCAGTGCCAATTCCTGATTCATCAGATTATCCTCTGCAAGAAGTATGCGGACATCGGAAGCCTGCATCCGGAAGCCTGCATCCGGGAATTGGAAATCCGAAGGTTCTGATCCTCTGATTTCCGGCAATGCAGGCGACTGCTTCCCGCTTTCGGTTTTCTGTTTTTCAAAAACCGTTGTGAACCAGAAGGTGCTTCCCCTGCCTTTTTCGCTTTCAACTCCGAGTTCCCCGCCCATCATTTTGACCAGATAGCCGGTGACAGCCAGTCCGCGTCCGGTGTCTCCGTATTCTCTGATGTCTGCCTGTGAACAGGGAGTGAAGATGCTTTCCATGTCATCAGCGGAAATGCCGATGCCCGTATCTGAGACACTGAAACGGACAATCCGATGGGAATCGTTTCCTGATTCAAGGGCGGCCTCAAGTGTCACCCCGCCTTTCTGTGTGAATTTGACGGCGTTATCCAGCAGGCTGAGGAGAATCTGATACAGATGCCCGGGATATCCCCAAAGCTCCGGGGGCAGGTTCGGAGAAATATGGAACGTGAGGTCCAGCCCCTTCTTCCCGGCTTTCTCCATTATGACAGGTCTGAGTTTTCTCACCACTTCTCCGATCTCAAAATCCTGCATTTTCATATCCATCTTTCCCGCCTCAATTTTGGAGAGGTCAAGGATATCATTGATCAGCAGGAGCAGGTTTTCAGATGCGGCCCGGACAGTTTCCGCATACATGCGCTGTTCCGGATTCAGTGCGGTGTCCAGCATAAGTCCTGTCATGCCCATAATTGCGTTCATGGGAGTGCGGATTCCGTGACTCATATTGGCCAGAAAGCGGCTTTTCGCCATGCTGCCACATTCAGCGGCTTCTTTGGCTTTTCTGAGTTCCCCCTCCATCTTTCTGAGGTCACTGATATCCATGATACATTCCACAACTCCCTGAATGTTTCCCTCGTCATCCCAGATGGGTGCCGTATATATTTTCGATGCATATCCTATGATTGCATCATGCCGGGGCTTTGAAATCCGGGTGACGAGTCTGCCGTTTTTCATCACATGAGCCACCACACATTTTGAGCATACGGCATCTCGTTTCTTGAAAACCTTGTAACACTTGTCTCCGATAATGCTTTTCTTATCCCATATGCTGAAGTCTCCGAGAAGCTTTCTGTTCACATCCAGTATGTTGAAATCTGTATCCACAACATATATGCAGGCAGGAATGGTGTCAAAGACCGTCTGAAATCTGGAAAGTGCCTGACGTATTTCGGCAGTCTGCGGTTCCGCATAATCAGGTTTTATGTTCATGTTCATATTCGGCAGGAACTCCGTTAAAGGGTTAAGGGTGGGCCAGCAAATCCTGGACAGCTTTCAGCACTGCTTCTTTTGAAAAAGGCTTGGTCAGTGTTTTTTGCGCGCCGAGGTTTTTCGCAGACTCCAGATACTGCCTCGGTCCCAGCCTCCCCCCGCCGGACATTGCAATGATTCTGATGTCCGGAAATTCCTGTTTTAACTCCAAAATTGTCTCTATGCCCTCTTTTTCCGGCATGATGATGTCGGTAATCACAACATCAGCTGCCTCCTTCCGAAAAAGAGAAATGCCGATTTTGCCGTCAGGCGCTTCTCTCACCTCATATCCCGCATCCTCCAGCATATACCTGAGCATCTGCCTGATCTGCAAATCATCATCTATTATAAGAATTCGTATTGTCTCCGTCATGTTTTCTCCTTTCCGCAATCCACAACAGAACCGATGGTTTCGATGTTTGACAATTGTTCAGGTTCTGAGGTTTCATTACCAGTATTCCTGATCCTGGCTTTTTTTTGTAAAACAAATTGGCATCCTTCATAAAAGCCGAAAGTAGTTTACATTTTTGGCGGGTCGGCATTTTATATCTCACACAAAGGCACAAAGGACACAAGGGAACAAAAAAAACACGGCCGCATTTAATACCCGAAAGTATAAACCAACAAATGAAGGATGCCAACAAATTTGCAATTTGTTTCTTTTTCTTAACCCCGGATGTTTTCAGATATCCACCGGGGCAGGAGGATATCAGAACAGACAAAATTATCAAGTGGTAAAATTAATATCGAATTTTCAAAATATTGCAAGCTTTTATTTTTGCCCGTCCGATTCCCGCGAGGAGCCAAATCCGATTATGAATCCAATAAAGCACCCTGATTTCAGGAGTTTCAAGACTTCATATCCCGGAATCGGAAGACAGGCGTTATCGAAAATTTTTTCATGCGGCAACCGAATCACACATGTCATATAATTATTGACTGCAACCGAATCTTGGTTTATTATATTTTTTTGATATCTGCATGGTCGGGAATTTTCTTTCGTGCCAAAAAACCTCGGATGCTGCCGAGTATCTGAAACACATCCGAACCCGCATGGGTGAGAAAGCAATGCAGATGTTTGAAGGGACAGCAGATTAAGAGATAAAACTCATTTTCTCCGGACATTTCCACAAAATAAGGATTAAGCCATGCCAAAGGAACTGTTGCAAATCATGAAGGAAAAAGCAGAGAGCGTTCAGGCAGCGGTGTCGCAGGTTCATGATCTTGAAGACGCATTCCGCTATGCAACTGAGCTGACTTTAAGCAAGTCTGTTTCAGGGCCTGTTCCAAACTTTGGGGGCGGGACCATTGCCGCTCCGGGACTGAGTCACAATGAACTGAATATTTTGCAGAAACAATGTGATGCACGGGGAATCCACCGTCTGAGACCGCCCCTGAGAATTCACATGGGAGATATCCACACGGCCATCACCTTTGCAGACTGGGGCATTGCCGAAACAGGAACCCTTGTGCTGGATTCCACATCGGAGGATATTCGCATTTGCACCATGCTTGCCGAAATCCATGTGGCAATTCTTCCGATCTCAAAAATTCGTCCGGATGTCATGTCGCTGGAGAAAGAACTGGATGCGCTCCAGAAATCTGCTCCCCGATACCTTGCGTTCATCTCCGGCCCCAGCCGCACCGCGGATATTGAACGGGTGATGACCATCGGGGTTCACGGCCCCGGAGAACTTCACATTCTTTTGACGGAGGAAAATGAGTTATGATCGAAACCGCCCAGAACATGAGAACGTACAAGAAGAAAATCAGGGAATCCCTTGACAACAGTTTTCTTCGCACCACACTGGACAATTTCAGCACATCATATAAGGCATCGCGTGCAAAGGCATTTGAATCCCTTGATTTTGAGGAGCTCAGACAGGGGATTTCGGAAAGCAGGGAAGCTGCTTTGTCACATCTTGAGGAACTTCTGGCGGAATTCAGGAAAAATGCCGAAAAAGCCGGTGTGAAAGTGCATTTTGCAAAAAATGCCCAAGCTGCAAACCGGATTATTTCTGCCATTGCGTCAGAAAACAAAGTGAAAAACATTGTCAAATCAAAATCCATGACTGCTGAGGAAACCTTTCTCAATGATCAGCTGGAAAAAGACGGATTCAGGGTCACGGAAACCGATCTGGGTGAATGGATTATCCAACTGCGCCATGAAGGCCCCTCGCATATGGTCATGCCCGCGATTCATCTCTCACGGAGGGAGGTGGCGGAACTCTTCACAGAAGTGACGGGAAAAAAACAGGACCCGGATGACATCGGCGGTATGGTCAGAGTGGCCCGGAAAAAACTCCGGCAGGCATTTCTGGAGGCAGACATGGGTATCAGCGGCGCAAATTTTGCCATTGCCGAATCCGGCACCATCGGCATTGCCACAAATGAGGGAAATGGCCGACTGACCACGACTCTGCCCCGGGTGCATGTCGTACTGGCAGGCATTGACAAACTGGTTCCCGATCTGAAAACCGCTCTGAGGATTCTCAGAGTTCTGCCCAAAAACGCCACAGGTCAGGCCATCACCTCCTATGTCACCTGGATCAGCGGCGCCACGGAATGCGGATCGTCTGCCACAGACAAAAAGGAAATGCACGTTGTGTTTCTTGACAACGGGCGGCGCGCACTTTCCAAAAGCCCTGTTTTCAGTGAGGCGCTTCGCTGTATCCGCTGCGGCGCTTGCGCCAATGTCTGTCCGATTTACAGTCTTGTGGGGGGACACAAATACGGCCATGTCTATATCGGCGCCATAGGCCTGACGCTCACCTGCTTTTATCACGGCCGGGAAAATGCCAGAGTCATTGTGCGGAACTGCCTCAACTGCCAGTCCTGCAAGGAGATTTGCCCCGCGGGTATTGATCTGCCGCATCTCATCAAGAAAGCTTACCGGCTTGTATTGGACGGTGAGGGCCGCCCGCTGAAAAACGCGCTGCTTTCCCCGATGATGAAAAACCGGAAGCTCTTTCATTTCATGCTGAGACAGGCATATGTCGCACAGCAGCCCCTTACCCGGGGAGAGCCGCTGATTCGCCATCTCCCTCTGTTTTTAGGGGAGGAACACGGATTCCGAAGTCTTCCGGCCATTGCCCGGAGGCCATTCAGAGACCGCTGGCATATTCTGAGAAGAGAGGTGGGGAAACCCCGCTGCCGTGTGGCTCTGTTCGGAGGATGCGCCATGGATTTTATCTATCCCGGACAGGGAGAGGCATTGCTGAAACTGCTTCAGGCATACAATGTTCAGATCGAATACCCAATGGAGCAGACCTGCTGCGGCCTGCCAGCGCTCATGTCTGCCGAGGAAGTGACTGCCGGAGAAGTGGCGATCCAGAATCTGAGGGCCATGGAAGCGGAAAAATATGATTATATCATAACGCTCTGTGCGTCCTGCGCTTCCCATCTCAGGGAAAATTATCCGAAAATACTTCCCAATGACTCCGACATATCCCCCCGTCTGAGGGAGTTCACCGGAAAAATCATTGATTTCAGTTCCTTCATGGTAAATGTTCTCAGGGTCTCCCCGGAAGACTTCGGGAAGAGCGGGAAGAAAGTTGCCTATCATTCGCCCTGCCATCTCTGCCGGGGACTGCATGTCCGTGAGGAACCCAGAAAGCTTCTCACAGATGCCGGCCTGAATTACCTTCCCGCCAAAGATGAGGATGTGTGCTGCGGCTTCGGCGGCTCCTATTCCGTGGATTTTCCGGAAATCTCCGCTGAAATTCTCGGACGGAAACTGGACAACGTGGAAAACACCGGAGCGGAGGTTCTTGTGACGGACTGTCCCGGATGTGTTCTGCAACTGCGTGGCGGCACGGACAGACGGGGTGGGAAAATAGCAGTGAGGCATATTGCCGAACTTGTGGCGGAAGCGCATTCGGGCAAATCTGCCGGGTAGCACCCGGGAATATGGCAACGGATCCGAGGATGAACCAGCAACATCCGAGGTTTTCCTCTCCTTAACCTCGGATGTTTTTTTGGTCAGCATCCAAGGTTTTTTTCCTGACCTCGGATGTTTTGGCACTGCAAAATTGTGCGCCAACCCTTTTCCCCGGCCTGATCATCTCTCAGGAATCATATGGCAGTCATTATGGTTTCCTGCATAATAACAGAAGCCTGCTCCGGAGTGCCGCCAGAGGAAAAGCAGGTTTATTTTTTTCCGCTGTCATCTGAAACAAAAATGCCAGGTGGTCATTTCCCACTCTGAAATACTCTTTTCACCCCATTGATTTTTCCTTTTATCTTATCTTATCTTGTCTTATCAGACAATTTTTCCGGGCAGGATTTTCAGAGAAACGGTTTTCGGATATGCCATATATGTGAAAATGTGAAAATATGAATTTTACTCTTTACACAAAAACACAATTATGCTACATTCACGGATTTTAAGAAAAATGACTACAAGCATTATTCGGAGGGTGTTATGAAACAGGAAGACCTTGAGTATTTCAAAAAACTTTTGACAGACCAGCTGGAGGAGTTGCTGCACCATGCAGATGACACCGTTTCGGGTATGACGGAGCAGAAGGAGGCTTTCCCGGATCCCACAGACCGGGCGACCCTTGAGGCAGATCGGAATTTTCTCCTCCGCATCAGAGACAGGGAACACAAGCTGATAAAAAAAATCAAAAAAACCCTTGAACGCTTTGAGGACGGTTCCTTCGGTGTTTGTGACAAGTGCGGTGAGGATATCAATCTGGAACGGATGAAAGCCAGACCGGTTACAACCCAGTGCATTGACTGCAAAACCATGGAAGAGGCAAAGGAGAGGGCACTTGGGCTGTGATGCGACTGTGAGTATTGACAGTATTGACCTTCATATTCATTCCGATGCTTCGGACGGAACGCTTTCCCCGGCTCAGATTCTTGAAACAGCCGGGCAGCTCCGTCTGAGTGCCATTGCCATCACGGACCATGATACGGTTGCCGGTTCAAAAAAGGCCATTGAGGTCGGCATTCCCCCTTCCATCGACTTTTTAACCGGCATCGAAATCAGCGCGTCTCCTCCCCCGGATTTTCCGTGCTCCGGGAGTTTCCATATTCTGGGCTACGGCCTTCGGCTTGATGATCCGGTTCTGAACCATTCTCTTGCCACATTTCAGGAAGCAAGAAAGGAACGGAATCCCCGGATACTGAGGCGACTGGACCGTATGGGAATGCATATTTCCCGGCATGAGCTTGAGAACAGCTTCGGAAAAAGTCAGATTGGGAGACCCCATATTGCCCGGCTGATGATAAAAAAGGGTTTTGTCAGTTCTGTTGACGAAGCCTTTGACAAATATCTCAGCAGGGGAAAGCCTGCATATGCGGACAAATACCGTGCGGCCTGTGACGAGGCGATCAGGATTATCCTTGATGCCGGAGGGATTCCGGTGCTTGCCCATCCCTTCCTCCTGAATCCCCTGAATGACACTCCCCTTGAAAATCTGATTCGCACACTGAGGAATATGGGACTGAAAGGGATTGAAGTCTGCTATCCGGAGCATTCTCCGGAACACACAGCTCTTTACACAGAGCTTGCCGGCCGTTATGATCTGCTGATGACCGGAGGAACAGATTTTCACGGGACGGTGAGACCGGGCATTCAGATGGGTTTCGGACGGGGGGATTTTTCTGTGCCCCGCGAACTGTATGAAAAACTGATTGCTCCCTGACATTCAGACGGATGAGACACAAAATATAAAACCATGAAATATAAAACATGAAATGACATTTTCAGAGCTGGAAAAAAAACTTGGATATGAATTCAGGGACAGGAAATTTCTTGATGAGGCATGTCGCCACAGTTCTTTTGTGAACGAGCATATCTCAGCGAATTTGCGGGATAACGAGCGGCTCGAATTTTTGGGAGATGCTGTTTTGAATCTCGTTATAGGACATATTCTGATGCGGCGATATCCGGCCCTGCCCGAAGGCGATCTGTCCAGAATGCGCGCCAGTCTGGTGAATGAACTTCAGCTTGCCAAAATTGCAAAGGCCATTCACCTTGGAAACTATGTTCAACTCGGCAAGGGGGAAATTCAGACCAACGGGCGGAGAAAAAAATCCATACTGGCCGACACTCTGGAGGCAATTATAGCGGCAGTTTATCTGGACCGCGGTTTTGATGCGGCCTTCCGGTTTGTTGAAAGTCATTTTTCAGGGGTCATCACAGCAACGGAGGCAACCCTGAATGATGACTACAAGAGCCGGCTTCAGGAGGTGGTGCAGGTTTCCCGGAGAGTGATGCCCGTTTACAGGGTGATTGAGGAGAGCGGACCGGATCATGACAAAACCTTTGTTGTGCTGATCTCTGTGGGAAACCTGCAAACCCGGGGGGCCGGGAAAAGCAAGAAAATGGCGGAACAGAATGCGGCAAAAAAAGCTCTTGACATGTTCAGTGCTGAATAGACCCTTCATCATTCCCATCTTTATTCCCGATGCGGGCTGTCCCCATAAATGCGCATTTTGCAACCAGCCCCGCATCACCGGCACAAAACAGGGAATTCCCTCGCCTGAGCGGATTCGCCGGATATGCGGAGAATTTCTCAGCTATAAACGGAAACAGAGAAAAAATGTTCAAATCGCGTTCTATGGCGGAAATTTTATGGGTCTGAGAACCAGTGAGATCGGAGAACTGCTTGGGCAGGCCGCCCATTTCGCAGAGCGTGGTGCCATTGACGGCATACGTTTTTCCACCCGACCCGACACCATAGATCATACCGG
>Ga0233403_10000296_pt1 | contig 23300 bp, 16 predicted proteins | sample Na_oxic_1_MG_FD_179866 | JGI IMG/M metagenome (GOLD analysis project Ga0233403, IMG submission 179866) | Seawater microbial communities from Saanich Inlet, British Columbia, Canada - Na_oxic_1_MG | ecosystem: Environmental > Aquatic > Marine > Inlet | place: Canada: British Columbia | collected...
TCTAAAATACAATCCTTGTAGTTATTGTCACAATATAAAATCCGCTTGATTATACAATCCCTTTCGTTATGATTTTTTAAAAACTTGATGATCGAGTATAACCAGAACCCACACCATCCAGATGAACATTCCTGAGTATTAAGCGATTATCTTCTTTAAAAAGATTGGCATAAATTGTAATATCACCTTTTTTACCTTTAGCAAGTAATTCTATTGCATCTTTATCTTCTTCAACTATTTTCAGTTCAATCGGATAATTTTTTTTAGAACTCATCTTCATTTTTCTTTACTAATTAGCAATAACGTCTCATTATCTTCAAGAGTGAAGGTTGGCAATATTCATAATATAGCTTTTCAGAAAATAAGAGTTCCAAACGTATCTTCTCAAAAAGTATGGGTCAATTATGAATGTTTAATGTTGCTATGAGATTGATTTCTCCATTTACCCATCTTACGATTACGCTTTTCAGTAAACGTAGGGTGGGTAGAGGTACGAACCCCACCTTTTTCAGATGATGGTGGGTTGCGCTTTCGCTCTACCCACCCTACGATTCTACGATTAAAGATTTAACCCTTCGCGTAGCTGGCTAAATCATTTAGTTAGTCAACCCCAATTTCCACTCGTCTATTTTTAGCTAATCCTGTTAGGCTATTGTCTTTGACTAAGGGAATGCGATTTCCATAAGCGTAAATATTAATGCGGGTGCTGGCGATGCCACGTTTTATGAGTGCTTTTTTCACCGATTTCGCACGATTTCTTGATAATGCCCAGTTTGATTGATCGCTTTCCGATTGGGTTTTTCCAGCAAAACGTTGTTTATCTGCGTGCCCTTTTATATTGATTGTTTTTTTCGGTATGTTCAATAAAGCTTGCGCGATTTCATCAAGTTGGGCGTTTCTGACTAGGCTTAAGTCATATTTTCCCGTTTGAAAGTGAAGGGCTTGAACTGTCACGACGGGCACCAATATTGCCCGCAATTTTTCGGCGTTTTTTGCGATGGAACGAAAGTTTTGGCGACAGGAGCTCGCCTGCTGGTAAAGGGCTTGTAAGCGGTTTGAATCATAAAGCAGTTGTAAACTGTGTTGATTGAGTATCACTTCTTCATCAGCCGTTTTATAGCGGTTGTCTCGTAATAATTCGATAACCCGTTTGCGCGCTAACGGATGTTCATTACAAACTTGTAAATACGCTGCCAAGCTTAATGGAAATTGCTTTTGTTGATAATAAATACTACCAACACCTAGCCATGCAGATTTGTGATGCGCTTGTATCGCTTGCTGATAATGTGTTAGTGCTTGGGCATATTTTTTGCTCGTTCCCACCGCTCCAGCGTGGGAATGCATATCGTGACGCTCCTGCGTCACACCTTATTAAATATTGATAACATGAGAACTTTCCACTCGACGCTGGAGCGTCGTGGTACGCATTCCCACGCTGGAGCGGTGGGAACGAGAAAAAAATGTCGGGTGCAGCGAAGCTAAAGCGAGCGTAGGGTGCGTCTTACGCACCATTAATCTACAGCGACATTAAGAATGTGCATGGGATGCACCCTACGCTTGATGGTAAAATTGAGGAATATATTTTAAAATATATTTATAAATCAATAGGTTAAAAATAATAGAGCCTTCACGATCCAATCCTTTATTATAAACAATCCTTGTCGTTCCCTATTCATTAAGCAGCACAATTTTCCCCATCGTATGCCCCTCCTCCACGAACCGATGCGCTTCTGCAACCTGTGCTAAAGGCAATGCTTTCGTGACTCTAACCTGCAACCTATTTGCCTCAATCAGACGGGTCGCCTCTTCAATCATTACCCTTTGTGCCACCCGTGCCTCGTGCATACCTTGAAGCATGGGAGTCAACATCAACTCATAAATCAGACTCAAATTGCGAAACTTTGCTATCTTAATCGCCCCACTATCACAGGGCGGTTCCAACAAAGTCACGACTTTGCCATAAATGCGAGCCGCGGAAATAGAACGACAAAAAATGTCACCGCCCACCGTATCAAAAACCACATCAACCCCTGCGCCTGATGTCCAATCAAGGACAGCTTGCACAAAATCGGTTTGGGTATAATCAATACAATAATCTGCGCCCAACGATTTCGCAAAATCTGCTTTTTCTTCGCTACTGATTGTCACAGCAACCCGCGCCCCCAAACTCTTTGCCAACTGTACCGCAAAATGACCCACCCCACCTGCACCCGCATGAATCAGAACCGTTTGATTCGCTTGCAACTGAGCGCGATCAACCAATGCTTCCCAAGCGGTAATCCAAGCTAAAGGTAAAGCGGCGGCTTTTGCCATTGAAATACTTTTGGGTTTAATAGCAGCATAATCTTGGTGAATGGTGGAATACTCCGCATAATTACCCTGCTCATCAGAACCAATCCCCCCATTAAAGAAATAAACTTCATCGCCCACTTTAAAACGAGTAACCGCATCACCCACCGCATCAACGACTCCCGCACCATCACACCCTAAAATGATGGGTAATTTATCAGGTGCCATACCGCCCTTATTTCGCATTTTATAATCAACGGGATTGACTCCAGCAGCGTGCAGACGCACTCGAATAAAATCGGGGCGGGATAAATTAGGAGTGGGGATTTCACTCAATTTCAGAGTTTCAGCATTACCTGCGGCAGTTAATAGAATAGCTTTCATGGTGATAATACCTTTGCCAAGATGAAATGTTTTTTAATATGAAAAAAAGACATTCAGGTGGGCAACATAAAGACGTTGCCCACCCTACTATCAAAGACATCTAGCATTTTATCTTTGATTTAATTGACGGGCTGTTGGAATACTAAAGCTTCAGCTTTAGAAAAACGCACAAAGCTAAAGCTTTGTACTCCAGCAGATTGACGGGCTGTTGGAGTACTAAAGCTTCAGCTTTAGAAGAACGCACAAAGCTAAAGCTTTGTACTCCAACAGATAAAAGTTATAAAAATAGAGCCTTCATTTTATTTTAAAAAATCCAAAAATGGTGAAATTATTTTATCCTTAATAATCAATAAGTTAATTAACTTTTATCCGGGGATGAATCCCACCATTTTTGACCAAAATTTACGATGGATAATTGTAAATAAACACCTTTTTTTTTAAATTAAATGACTAAGCCTAAAAAAAATAAGAAAAGTTTTTACAAAATACCCCTATTTTTGATTTTTCAACAAAAATACGCTTAAATCGTAAAAATGAAAAAAATGATATAAAACAATAAGTTAATTAACTATTTCCCCGGGGGAGATAAAAAAGATTTTGGCGGATTTATTTAAAAATGTTTTATTCGTAAAAAAGCTTTAAAAAAACAAAAATACTGAAAAATTCTGGAAACTTTTTAGCATCATTTCAAGGCGAGACAGATTTGTCAGAAATTCTCAATATAACAGTATGGTGCAAAAAAGAGCTTATTCAGATTCAAGTTCCGGTTCAAGTTCCGGTTCAAGTTTAAAACCAAGTTCAGAACCAAGTTCAAATTCAGCCGGTTCCAGCTCAAGTTCAGAACCAAGCTCAAGTTCAGAACCAAGCTCAAGTTCTGAACCAAGTTCAAGTTCTGAACCAAGTTCAATTTCAGATTCAGGCTCAGATTCCAGTTCAGGTTCAGAACCAATTTCAGATTCAGGCTCAGAATCAATTTCAGGTTCAGAACCAATTTCAGATTCAGGTTCAGGCTCAAGTTTAGATTCAGAACCAATTTCAGTTTCAGATTCCAGTTCAAATTCAGAACCAAGTTCAGATTCAGCCTCAGAACCAATTTCAGTTTCAGGACGTAATGCCACCATATCCCCATCACTGTTATAAGCCACTAATGTATCACCTATAACCAGCGGTGGCACTAAAATACTTCCATCCATTTGGTATCTAGCCACAAATTGCCCATCTTCGCGTCGCATCCAATGCAAATAGCCTTCCATATCACCAACCACCACATAATCACGAATACTAACGGGCGCAGTCACATTGCGTGCTTGAAGTTTATCCTGTTTCCACCAATCATCACCAGAAAAACGGTCAAGTGCCCAAACATGGCTTTTGCTATCGCTCACATAAAGATAATCAAAATCCACCCCTAAACCCGCGTGGGATGACAATTTTTTTTGCCATAACGTTTTTCCTGTGACAAGATCAATGGCTTTGGTGGGTCCCTGATAACTCGTCACATAAATCGTCTCATCTACCAGCATTGGTTCCGCATCAATATCCACCATGCGTTCTAATTGACTACGTCCATGCGGCACAGCGATGGGAATCTCTACAAGTACTTTGCCTGTGTTCAATTCTAAAAAAGCCATTTTGCCATTATCAAAACCTGCTATAATGAAATCATGCTTGACAATCGGTGAACTGATGCCACGCAAACTCAGTAACGGCATACGGTTCCGCTCATAGACCCATAAATGTTTACCTGTCTGGCTATCAAGCCCAAATAACTTACCATCAATCGTGCGCACGACCACCACACCTTGGCTAATACGCGGTTTTGCCAAAACTTCACTGGTAACAAGTGCACGCCACTGTTCAATACCATCCGTTTCAGATAAGGCGACTACATCACCTTTAAGACTGCCCACGACGACTAAGCCCTCGCCTACACCGGGACCTCCCGATACAGGGACTTCTAAGTTTTGTTTCCACACCCGTTTGCCATTATCAGCATTAAACGCTCGCACGAGGCCCGAAGGGGAAGCGGTAAACAATTGGCCTTCATGAAATGCGGGAGCCAATTTAAGATGACCTTTATCTGTACCACCCCCAGCGTTTGCTTTAAACACTGCTTTTAAAGTCAGAGTGGGCGTAAACTTAACTAAAGGAGCGGGCGGCAAAGAATTATCCTTATCACCGACACTGCCACAGCCGCTGATTAACACGATCAAGAAGGGGAATAATAATATTGACTTGTGCATAACTTCTGATAGAGAGAAGAGCTACCCACTTAAGCCAGGACACTGTGGAAAAGCAAACCTGACAGGTTTTGTCCTGCTTTAAGTGGGAAGCCGAGAGAAGAAAAAAAACAAGAGAAATGAGTTCCACCGATTTCATCGGTGGCTATTCACATTTAACCCCTTTGGGGTTGGTACATCATGTAAAATTTCTAACCCCAACGGGGGTAAAAACATGAATAGCCATAGGTGAAACCTATGGAAATATTTATTTGAGGTGAAAAACGGGCAAAATCATGACAGATTTAACACCTCAGTTTGCAACCCCGTCCACAACGTTTTATTGCTACTATAGCGACGTTCCAACGTTCAGGAACAGGTTGCAAACCTGTTCCCGCACAAATGGACATCTAATCAGGTTATTAAATTATTTCTTAAAAATCAAACACTTCCATTTTTAGCGTTCTGTCACTCAAAATTCTTAATTTCACCAATAGCCGACGGAAGCGCATAACCTCATAATTTATTCTGAGGTTGAGGCTTTCCCTATAAAAAAAGACTATTCAGTTGATTCAGTTGGTGGAACACTTAAAATATTTTCTTGCGCGGTACTTGGATTACCTTGAACAGGAAGAGGATTTAAAACAATCTCTTGCGCGGTACTTGGATTACCTTGAACAGGAAGAGGAGTTAAAACAATCTCTTGCGCGGTACTTGGATTACCCTGAGCAGGAAGAGGAGTTAAAACAATCTCTTGCGCGGTACTTGGATTACCTTGAACAGGAAGAGGAGTTAAAACAATCTCTTGCGCGGTACTTGGATTACCCTGAGCAGGAAGAGGAGTGGTTAAAACACTTTCCTGCGTGGTACTGGAATTACCGTTGGCAGAAAGTGGCATATTTATAGGCACTTCTTTTTTAGGACCTAAATCATCCCGTTTCATTTGCACCCACTCACGATGCTTCAGTGATAAATCTGAACTTTCCAAGGCTTCAGAATAAGCAGAGATCGCTACATCGATTTGACCTTGCGCCATAGCAATATCGCCCCGCAGTTCGGCATTAACACCTTTGAACTTAGCAACCGATATATCTTCAAGCAAGGCTTTCGCATCCGCCAGTTTTTCTTGTGACAAAAATAATCGCGCTTTACGCAAGCGAGCAATTTGCGTCAACTCACTGAAATCACCCTTTTGATCTATCACCCATTGCAAACGGGCATGACTGCCATCAATATCCCCATCATCCAAATCTTGACGTGCCATGTTAAGTACGGCAAGTATTGCATAAGGACTGCCACTGTGATTAGATAATAGTTGATTAGTTAAATCACCCGCTGGTTTGAGCTTTTTTTCTTCTAAAGAAAACAACACTTGTTCATAAAGACTAGAAGCCAATTGTCCCTCTTGATCGGTATAGCCTTGCCACCAACGCCACCCAAGCAAAAGCGTTATCCCCACAACAATACCTGTGACGACTGAGACAGCATTTTCCTTCAACCACTTTTTCATTGCCTCAACTTGTTCGTCTTCAGTTTCGTAAGCCACAATATTCCCTTTATTCAGTTATTTCAGTTAGAAGTTTAAGTTAACCATTAACCGTTAACCATTCTTGCAGATAGTTAGCCAACTCAGACTGTGCCACTAATATTTGTTGCCGATTATCGCGCAAATATTTTAAGGTGACTTGTTGTTTGTCGATTTCATCAGCACCGACTACAATGGCTAGTTTTGCCCCACTTTTGTCAGCACGTTTAAACTGGTTTTTAAAACTGCCCCCACCGCAATGAGTGAGTAAACGCAATTGAGGTAGTGTATCGCGCAAGGATTCTGCTAAACGAAAGCCTTGTTGCATTCCATCGTCTCCCACCATAATAAAATAGGCATGAGGCACATTATCAGCCACTTGTAACTTGCTTTGTGAAAGTAGTAAAACGAGCCGTTCAATACCCATCGCGAAACCAATGGCAGATGTAGCACCTTTTCCGCCAAGTTGTTCAACCAGTGTATCGTAACGCCCTCCAGCACAGACTGTCCCTTGCGCTCCTAATTGCTGTGTTACCCATTCAAACACGGTTCGATTATAATAATCTAGCCCCCGCACTAATCGCGGATTTACCCGATAAGCGATATGGGTTTGATCAAGCAATTGTTTAAGTCTCGCAAAATGTTCTTCTGAATCATCATCTAAATGATCTAACAATTGCGGAGCCGCCTCAATCAGTGCTTGCATATCAGGATTTTTACTATCAAGTATCCGCAAAGGATTTGTATGCAAGCGGCGTTGACTGTCGGCATCCAATTGATTGTGATGATCAGAAAAATAATTCACCAACTGCTCACGATAGGCAGCCCGTGCCGATGTCGAACCGAGTGAATTAATTTGCAATTCTAAATCATTTAAACCCAATTTTTGCCAAAAACGTGCTGTCATCAAAATCATTTCAACGTCAATATCGGGACCAACCAAATTATATGCTTCGGCACCGATTTGATAAAACTGCCGATATCGCCCTTGTTGCGGACGCTCATGGCGAAACATTGGTCCCATATACCATAAACGTTGTATCTGGTTGTAAAGCAAACCATTTTCAATGCCTGCCCGGACACACCCCGCCGTGCCCTCAGGACGCAAAGTCAAACTATCACCATTACGATCCATGAAAGTGAACATTTCTTTTTCAACAATATCTGTCACTTCCCCAATAGAACGGCTAAATAACTCGGTATTTTCCAACAAAGGTGGACGAATTTCTTGATAACCATAAGTTTCTAACACCTGACAAAGTGTACCTTCGATATGTTGCCAAAGGGAAATTTGTGTTGGAAGAATATCATTCATTCCCCGAATCGCTTGAATATTTCTTTTAGACATGAATTATTCCGTTATCAATTGAAACTTGTCAATTTGGCAAGGTAGTCAAACGTTCAATGCCTTTGACTTAAGGGTCTTCACACAGGTATATACTGACAGCACCACTTAAAATTGCTCTTGCAGTTAAAGATTTATAACCTCGTCCATCATGTTTGGAAACGTGATCCTGTCCGCTGCTAAGCAATTCTTAGCGGTGCTGAGGATACCCTACAAAATATTGTAGAGGCAAACTTGCGTGTTCGTTCTAACATATCAATAGTCAATGACATTGAGTCAAACGCTGGGGTGGTGAAAATTGTGAATTGTGAATTGTTTTCGAGGTTAAAGTTTCACGTAAACTTTAACCTCGAAATGAAAATCCAATTGATAAATGATTGTTTTTTAAATAAATATTTCTTAAAGGGAATAGGGTTCAACTTTTTATAAACAGGATTTTCTAAAGCCCCAGTCAAACGCTATGACACTTCACAACTTATTAGAGTTGTTGCGAAATAATTTAAGTATTTGAAATTAAAGAAATTTCAATTCATGCGATTTCAACATTAAGTGATTGATTTAACAATAAAATTCTTTCATTTCACGTCTTATTTTGCAACCACTCTATTATGTCCACCATGATATAATTGTATATTAATATTTCAATTATGTATTATAAAAATGCAGCAATTCTATATAGTATCTAACAGTCTGATTTAGCAATTAAAAAATGTTGTGATTTTCATAATAAAGTCTGATTTAGGGGTAAAAATGAACCCGTTATTAATTTAACTGATTGAATTAAAAGAATTTTAGACAATTAGAATGGCTAATAAGAATGACCTTGTTTATAGTCACTTTATCTATTCTATTCCTTGGACACCCAATGTACAACGAGTTGGGTATATACTCGACTATCAAATTTTTGATGTTATTTAGCTTTACAACGAGAGATTTTTGATGACTTAAATATATAACTCTTTAATATATAACTCATTGATTTTTAATATAATTTTTTATTCGCTAAAATCATATTTTTTTATAAATCAATAACTTATAAAAAAATTGATAGTCGAGTAAAATAACAATATATTACAAAAAATTTCCGAACCATTGTTATTGTATCAAGCATTTTAACTTGATGATCAAGTTTCCTTTCAAAGTCTATAACTCGCGTAATTCACTCTAACTCTCTTGCTCATTTTGGTGATCCAATAGCGAATTTCATATTGGTTCGTGGGAACGAGTTACCATGAGTAGCTACAAGGATTGTTTATAATAAAGGATTAAATCAAAACCCGATACCGATTAGTTCTGTTATTCTCTTTTCGCGGTGATTTTTGTGTTCGATGATTCGATCTGGGGCAATGTTCCTTAACGAACTCATTGTGATGTTTTTATCCTTTATTATAAGTAATCCTTGTAGCTACGATGCTAACTCGTTCCCACAAACCTTTATTCAATTCACCAAATATTGGATCACCAAAATGAGCAAGAGTGTTAGAATGAATGACATGCGAGTTATATAGTTTCGCTACAAAACTTGAACATCTTTAATATTTTTGTTTTTGTACAAGACAAAAAAGTTCGATATTTATTTAATTTATTGATTTTACCAATACCTTCGCCAAAACACTTACCTATATTAGTACTTTGGCTCAGGGGAGTGAACAGATGGATTGTGGAATATTTTTTATTGATATAATATTAATAGAATCAAGCACTTAAAACGGAGAACCTATTGATTATAAATTCAATTACAATACCTTCGCCAATTTTTGTGGTTCACTTGCTTCGTTGAGTCTTATATTTGCTAAGGAATGAGAATTCAATAAAACCCGAAATTAAACCGACAGGTTTTTGCAACTTCGTGCCCGAAAGCTCAACCTTCCCGTTTTGCTCAAAAGTTTTGGAAGTTATTAAATCCTCATTCCTAAGTACTTGTTTTAATTAGTTTCATTAAAAATAGGTTCAGGATTTTCCCCACCGTATTTTAATTAATAACTTATTGATTTTAAAATATAATATGAAATATACGGTATCAAGTATATGATTTAATTCATTTTAATTGATTACTATATAAAACAAATGCTTATAAAAATATTATCAATTGACGAAGGTATTGTTATTATGTATAATTTAATTTTTGAGGATAATATTAAATCAAGTGGCAATATTGGGATCGATCAATGATGAACACACTAAAATCTCATCAAATAATAGGATTGATAATTTTTTTCTTAATTTGGCTTTCGATTTTCGTTTCTTCCTGTACCTCTCAAGAAGAAAAAATGAAAGAATATAAAAAAAAAGCCACTTTTGCTGCGTGGGAACAAGAACAGGAATTGGTTAACCTCACGATTGCAATAAAAACAGATGAAAATGGTGTTGAAAAACTTCATGCTTCCGGAACTCATCAATGGAATGAAGACGAAATCGTTGAAATTCAAGAAAATGGTGAAGTCAGAGGCTATGAAGGACGCTATATAAAACGACCCGAAAATAATTTTCATCTGGCAACAAATCCAGATAACATTGTTTTCGTAAAAATAGGGCTTGATATTTCATCAAAAACGACAGCAAAAGACTTAAAAAAAGATTCACGACAAGCCTCATTACGTTCATACCTTTTAAATTATGAAAAAAATAAATATGCACTTTTGGGGGGTGTCATACTTTCCATTACCATACTCTTAATCGCTTTTAAGAGACAACGTGGAATGATTATATATCCCGCTTTTGTGGGTGCCGCTTTAGGGACAATCCGTTTGGGTGTCGTTTCGGGCTGGTCAATTCTGCCAACCCTTGGTGGATTGGCAAGTGGCCTTATAATGGGTACAATGGCAGGTTTGTTTCTTTTCTTAGTGATTATTTCTGTCGGTGTGGGCTAGCGCGGCACAGACTCACTGGATTGATTTCCACGCAAAAACTTTTGCGTGGAACTGATTTTGAAAATTTAAGTTTCCGTCAAAGCAGCTATTCCCAGTCAATCTTTAATCTATATGATTGATAAAAATATTTTAAAAATTTCTTCGTCAAGCTGACTGACAATATAAAATCCTTTATAATCATACATTTAATTCAAAACAGTCTAGGAGTGGTTGCCGTCATAAAAATGGGCAATTGACTAACTGAGGAACGTGCATGAAATAATTTAGTCAATATTTTCCAATCATTTATTTAACAGATAAGAATGTCTGATAGACTAAAAATAATCTATTCTATTTCACTGCCATTCCAGTGAAGTTTTCAATAATTGATCTCGTTCTTTCATGCTTGTTCCTGAAATAATTGAATAACTGAAAATGCAAGAGCTTACACAACTTATTACAACAGCCCAACAAGATATCCAAAATGCCTCCGATTTACCTGCCCTTGATCAAGTGCGTGTCCATTTTTTAGGCAAAAATGGGGAACTCACTTTACTCCTCAAACAAGTCGGTAAATTACCACCTGAGGATCGTCCCGAAGCCGGACAAGCAATTAACGAGGCCAAAAAAAACCTTGTCAAAGCGATTGAAACACGCCGTGCCGCATTACTCGAGGCCGAGTTGGAAGCACAACTTGCCCAAGAACGCATTGATGTCACCCTTAAAGGGCGCGGGCAATCTCAAGGCGGATTGCATCCTGTAACGTATATCTCGCAACGCATTGAAAAGCTATTTATACAAGTCGGCTTTAACGTTGAAGAAGGCCCTGAAATTGAAGATAATTATCATAATTTTGAGGCACTTAACATTCCTGCCCATCACCCTGCACGGGCAATGCACGATACTTTTTACTTTGACTCGCATACGCTTTTGCGAACTCATACCTCACCTGTGCAAATTCGCGTGATGGAGGAGCGACAACCACCACTTAAAATTATTGCACCTGGGCGCGTCTATCGCTGTGATTCCGATTTAACACATACACCTATGTTTCACCAAGTAGAAGGGTTGATGGTAGACAAACATGTCAGTTTTGCGGATCTCAAAGGGCTTTTGGACGATTTTATCAAACAATTTTTTGAACGAGATTTGCAAGTGCGTTTTCGCCCTTCCTATTTTCCATTTACTGAGCCCTCGGCAGAAGTAGATGTACAATGTGTGACCTGTAGCGGTATCGGTTGTCGCGTTTGTAAGCAAACTGGATGGCTAGAAGTGCTTGGCTGTGGTATGGTACATCCTAATGTCTTTTCTTCCCTGAAAATTGATAATGAACGATATACTGGATTTGCTTTTGGGATGGGCGTTGAACGTTTAGCTATGTTGTACTATGGCGTGAATGATTTACGCTTATTTTTTGAAAATGATTTACGGTTTTTACGTCAATTTAACTAGTATAGGACTTTCGCTTAAAAATTTATAACTAATTGATTTTACTTTAATTTTAATAGCGATGAGATTGCATTTTCTTTTAAATCAATACGTTACTAAATGACAAGCGAAAGTCCTATAGTATATTGAGGTTCTTGCAAAACTCTGAAAAATGCCATTTTTATCAAACTAGAGCAAATTAAAGTTAATAAAAACAAAAGGTTGCATTATTTTTCTTTCCGTAAAATCCGCTAAAAAGTGAGTTTTGCAAGAGGCTCCATTGTCAATTTTATTTTCGGGTGATGCTCTGGTCAACCAGTATCCTAATTCTGTTCCTAATTAACAATTAAGAATTAACAATTAATATCTTAATTATGTTCAAAAAAATAGGCTTTTTTTTCGGTTTTTCGATTTTACTCGGGTGCAGTACAACAGCAGAAGTCGCTCGTGATAAAACCACAATACTCAAAGAAATTCATTTTGCAGACCTCGGTGCCAAGAAAACTTTTAAGCGAGCTAAAAACTATTATGAAAAAAGGAAATTTGATGTCGCAGCAGTCGGATATCAAAAAGCGGCTGATATGGGACTTTCCGTGGCACAAAACGATTTAGGATTTATGTACTATGAAGGGACAGGCGTGACTCAAGATTTTTCCCAAGCGTTGAAATGGTTTCGTAAAGCCGCAGTTCAAGGATTATCCGCAGCACAGTATAATCTTGCGCAGATGTACCATACAGGCAAAGGAGGAATAAAAGATTTAGCCCAAGCTAAACAATGGTATCACAAAGCTGCGGAACAAAAAGATGCGAGAGCTATATATCACTTAGGACTGATGAGTTATACTGGCGATGGCCTTAAACAAGACTTTGTTCAAGCTAAACAATGGTTCCAAAAGTCCGCCGAATTAGGATATGCTAATGCACAATTTCACTTAGGATTGATGTACTATAAAGGTGAGTCTGTCATTCAAAGTTTTACTCAAGCAGAACGCTGGTTTCGTAAAGCTGCTAAACTGGATTATGCACCAGCACAAAGTGGACTTGGACAGTTATACTATGAAGGTAAAGGAACTGGACAGCATTTTGGTGAGGCCGTATTTTGGTCTCGCAAGGCAGCAGAAAAAGGCATAACTGATGCACAGAACAATCTTGGTATGATGTATTATAAAGGTGATGGTGTCCCACGAGATTTGGTATTAGCCTATCAATGGGTATCATTAGCAGCCAATAAAGGAAATAAGGAAGCCATTAAGGGGCGGAAAATTTTAGTCAACATATTATCGGTAGAACAGTTGAGAAAAGGGGAACGTTTAGTGCGTAAATGGACGAAAAATAATCAAAGAATGGGGCGTCCCTAAAAAAAACAGTTCACTTACAGATAGTGCTAAGAAATGGCCATGAAACAATTTCCCTGTATTTGAAATGATTTCGTGGTGTAAAATAGACAAAATGATTATCAGGAATAAAGATTATGATAAACCCAAGCGCCTAAAACGGGAATTTATTTCGTGACCCTTCCTAAAAGAGTCGTGATTTCACATTAAAAACCTGACAGGTTGAGCGTTCCAGCACGAAGTTGCAAAAATCAAGAAGAAATAATCACTACCTGTTTAGCACTACCTTCCTTACAAACTCAATGAGTGGCGATTCTAAACAGTCAAAAATTGATCGTTGCAAAGTCAAATAACATTAAATAACTTGAATATCAAGTCTTAAGGCAATATAAATGTTGGTATTGTTGATTGAGGAAAAAAAATGAAATTTTTAAATAACCGTCCTTTTTTATTAGCGATTTTTTTAGCCTCTCTTCTCGGGGTGCAATCATTGGTCGCTTTAGAAGCAGAAGACGCTTTCAAACAGGCTATGCTGTACTATAACCAACAAGATTTTGCTCAGGCAAAAAAGTGGTACGACAAAGCAGCAAGCCAAAAACACGCTAAAGCCCAATACTACTTAGGAATCATGTACGACAGGGGTGAAGGTATCTCCCAAGATTTTATTAAAGCGGTAGGTTGGTATCGCAAGGCGGCTTCACGCGGGCTTGTGCAAGCACAACGCCATTTGGGTACAATGTACCGTGACGGTAAAGGCGTTTACCAAAATTTTGGACGAGCTAAAAAGTGGTATAACAAAGCGGCACTGCAAGGACTTGCTCTGGCACAATTCAATTTAGGGATGATGTATAATTATGGTCAAGGTGGCCCGCGGGACATTGCTCAAGCCGAACAATGGCTAAAAAAAGCGGCAGAACAAGGTTTAGTTTCAGCACAATATCATCTGTGGATTATGTACCGTGAGGGTCAAGGCTCTAAAGATTTCTCCTTAGTCGTTGCGTGGCTTCAAAAGGCTGCTGAACAAGGAAAGGCTGAAGCCCAAACCTTACTGGGATTCATGTATTATCAAGGTGAGGGAGTTGCTAAAGATGTCGAACAGGCCGCAAAATTATATCGCAAAGCTGCCGAACAAGGTGATTTTTCCGCACAATATAATTTAGGGATGATGTATGAAAAAGGCTTGGGGCTATCACAAGATTTCGTGTCATCTTATCAGTGGTATTCGATTGCAGCACTGAAAAATGATGAAGCCATGAACGCACTTGACAAACTGAAGGCGCAATTATCGGCCAATCAAATTGCTGAAGGAGAACGTTTAGCTCGCGAGTGGACTAAAAAACACACACAATAAGACAAAAAAATTCCAAATGTTAATTCAACGCCTTGCTATTATTGGTGTGGGTTTGATCGGCGGTTCTTTAGCGCGAGCTCTCAAACAAGTCGGCGCGTGCCGCGAAGTTGTTGGTTGTGGACGCAATAAGGCTAATTTACAGCAGGCCATTGATCTGGGAGTTATAGATTATTATGACACTGATCCCGCTCGCGCAGTCAAAGACGCTGATATGGTTGTGGTTGCTGTGCCTTTGGGTAGCATGGCTGACATGTTTATCGCTATACGTGAAACACTTTCCCCAGAAGCAATTATCACCGATGTTGGCAGTGCAAAAGCTTGTGTCGTGGCAGAGGCACGGCAACATTTAGGAAGACATTTCTCACGTTTTGTCCCTAGTCATCCTATCGCAGGGAGAGAAAAAAGTGGTGTTGGTGCTTCTGTTGCCTCACTGTTTGAAAATCACCGTGTGATACTAACTCCGTTGCCGGAAACCGATTTAGCGGCTTATGAAAAAGTCACCACGCTATGGGCACAGACAGGGGCGGAGGTGGAAGATATGTCGGTAGAGCATCACGATGAAGTCTTAGCTGCTACCAGTCATTTGCCACATCTATTAGCGTATAGTTTGGTTGGCACATTAGCGAAAATGGAAGATCGAGTCGAAATTTTTCGATTTGCCGCAGGGGGGTTTCGGGATTTTACTCGCATCGCGAAGGCTGATCCTCGTATGTGGCATGATATTTGTTTTGCCAATCGGGAGGCGATTCTTCAGGCATTGGAGCAGTTTAATACGGATTTAAGCCAACTTCGAGAGGCGATTTCATTGGGAAATAGCCAAACGATTGAAAACATTTTTATCCGCGCCAAAGCCGCCCGCGATAAGTTTGACGGTTAAATCAATCATCAGTCAAACAACGTGAAACAACAGGATTTACGTTTTTGTGTTAAGTAAGAGATGATATTGAACTAATCTGACAGACAAGAATGTCTGGACTACCGCCTTTCGTGAACGGACATTCCTGTTTGTTTGGAATTGCTCTCCCGCGTTTAACATCATCTTGACCACTACAGGATTTACGTTTTTGCATCAGTTTAAAAAAATGGTTGCTTAAATTCCGTGTTCGAGTACAAAGTGCTATCAATGCAGCGAAGAACTTTCTTCTTTGAAAACCGAAATTTTTAAACAATTTGAACTTCAAGTATCTCTATATGGAAACTTTTTCTACACAAAAATATATAGTGAGTCCAGGCGGAAAAATAGATGGTACACTACGTGTCCCCGGCGATAAATCTATTTCTCATCGTGCTGTTATGTTAGGGGCGTTAGCAAAAGGAGCCACACAAATTAATGGCTTTTTGGAAGCTGAAGATACTAATGCGACGCTAAGAGCGTTTAAAGAAATGGGTGTACCCATTGAGGGGCCGACAGGCGGGCAAGTCACCATACATGGTGTCGGACTGCATGGTTTGCAAACCCCTTCTAATCCTTTATATTTGGGTAATTCTGGCACTGCGATACGATTGTTATCGGGAATCATGGCGGGACAAACGTTTTCAGTAGAAATGGGCGGTGATGAGTTGTTGTCACGTCGTCCCATGCGCCGCATTACTGAGCCTTTAAACGCAATGGGAGCACATGTTTTAGCTTCTGATGATGAGACCCCCCCTTTAATTATTTTAGACAAACAACGTTTGCAAGGGATAGATTACATCCTACCTATTGCGAGTGCCCAAGTCAAATCTTGTTTGTTATTGGCTGCTTTGTATGCTAATGGCACAACTTGCGTGACGGAACCTGCTCCAACTCGTGATCATACTGAACGTCTGCTACATGGGTTTGGTTATCCCATTAAGCGAGAAGGGCGGCGTGTTTGTTTGCAAGGTGGTGGTAAATTACAGGGCATATCAATTGATGTACCTGCTGATATTTCTTCAGCAGCATTTTTTATCGTGGGTGCCATTATTTCTAAAGGGGCCGATCTCTTGTTAAATCATGTCGGTATTAATCCGACTCGTATTGGTGTCATAAATATTTTGCGACAAATGGGTGCAAACATTACGTTGCATAACCAACGCAATATTGGCGGCGAACCAGTCGCTGATATTCATGTGTGTTCTAGCGAACTGCAAGGTATTAAAATTCCTAAAGAACAAGTACCATTAGCCATTGATGAATTTCCGATTTTATTTATTGCGGCAGCCTGTGCAAAGGGAGAAACGATATTAACAGGGGCTTCCGAATTACGAGTCAAAGAAAGTGATCGTATTCAAGTGATGGCAGATGGCTTACAGGCGATAGGTATAGACGCTCAACCCACCGCTGATGGCATGGTTATCATGGGTGGAAAAATACGCGGTGGTGTTGTTAATAGTTGCGGCGATCACCGTGTTGCAATGGCATTTACAATGGCGGCTTTGCGTGCAAAAGAGACAATGACTATTGAAGATTGTACCAATGTAGCCAGTTCATTTCCCAATTTTGTCAACTTGGCACAAATATCGGGAATTGATATAAAATTAGTCAATCAACTGTAATATTTTAATGGGTGCAATTCGTCTCATTAATTTTAGAACGTTTGCTATATAAAAATTTATTTAATATTCAATGATTTATATGTTATCAGCATTTCAAACGCTCTGTTGTGCCCCGACATATAACACGGCTAAGAACTCTAATCTATTCGAGAGTGTGTTAATTAATTATTTTAAAATCCTCTTTAAAATCTTCAGAAACCTCTCTCAATTTTATAAGTTTTAAGCTATTGTATTTACTGGTTGAAAAATAAATAACTGAGCCGTCGTTTAGGTTCTTCGCATAAGATTTGATAGATTTTATTTTTTTTCATGTTATAATGATAAATTTATTCTTTATTAGATATCTTTCCTAAATAATTTTTTATCTTTCATTTCAGTCTGTTACAAAATTTATTAAAATGATAACCTATTGATATATCTTGATCTTCAAGTTTTTTATAAGTCTCTTGCTTTTTAAACAAAGATAATTTGAGACATTTTCAATAAATAATATTAAAAATCAATGAGTTGCATATTTTAACGCGCGAAAAGAGATCGATAGCTTTTCAGAAAATAATTTTGGCGAAAACACTTCTCAAAGCCGCATTCTACCGAGTAGTGACTCCAATATCTTTTTCTGAAAAGCTATATGCTACGCCAAATAACATCAAAAACTTGAAGATCGAGTTTAACACTATTTATATATATAAATTGTTGAAATAACAAGAGGACAGTTTTTATAACAGATTGTTATTAAAAGACTTTTTATTTTTACCCAAAAATATAAAAAACCTTTTATTTCAATTACTTACAAAATTTAGTTAGAATGCTAATTTTTCAAAAACTGTCCGAACCATTAAAATAAATAAAGTTTAAAAAAATAGGTTCACCTTATTTAATCATCATTCATTAGGAACGCGCATGAAATAACAAGGGTGAGGACAGTTTTTTTATGGCCTGATCTAAGTGCAATCATGGTTTGCTTTTCCAAAGTCATTTTGTCAAAAAAGTTTAGCAGCCCTCCATTTTCACAAGAAAATGTGACCTAAAATTCATTTGCAAAAAAACGATAATTTAATAAATTATCGCCGTAGCAAAATGAACAATCCTATAAAGAGGATAGATATGCCAATTTACGAATACGAGCATTTGGAGAAGCATTGTGAACGGGGTAAGCTATTTGACATAAAGCAATCTATGAGGGATGAATCACTGACGCAATGTCCAACTTGCCAAGGTGCTGTGCGTAAACGTCTTTCCCGTTTTGGCTTGAATATTTCAAAAACGGATGCTGAAATACGCGATCTGGGTTTTACTAAATTAGTTAAACGAGATTTAGGTGTTTATGAAAACGTGACGCGGCGTGGTAGGGAAAGTCGCTATATGGAGACAGGCAAACCGGAAACGCTACCCGATTTGTCAAAGATAATCAGCGATTAATGAAAAAAAACAATATTCCCGTTATCACCATAGATGGTCCCAGCGGTGCGGGTAAAGGGACAATCAGTCTTCGAGTTGCAAAACATTTAGGCTGGCATACTCTTGATAGTGGTGCCATGTATCGGGTACTCGCAATAGTAGCAAACCGCCATCACATTTCATTAGAATCACACCGTGCATTGGCAAATTTAGCCACCCATTTAGAAGTTCATTTTGAGCCGATTGCCCCAGATTTAAACACGACACGGGTTATTTTAGAAGGACAAGAAGTTTCATGGGAGGAATTACGCAGTGAGAGTTGTGGGCGTGCCGCTTCGCAAATTGCAGTGAAGGACGCTGTGCGTCAAGCCCTACTCGCCCGACAACGGGCTTTTTGTCAAGAACCCGGCTTAGTGGCTGAAGGGCGGGATATGGGTACAGTGGTTTTTCCTGATGCTTTTTTAAAGATTTTTTTAACCGCCAGTTGTGAAGAACGCGCACACAGACGTTATAAGCAGTTGAGCGATACAGGAATAGATGCTAAACTGTCTCGTATTATAACAGAGATAGCAGAACGTGATAAACGCGACAGTACGCGCAGCAATGCACCGTGTATCGCCGCCGTCGATGCTTATATTATTGATACGACGGGGATATCGATTGAAACAGTAGTCGCACGTATTTTAAAAAGGATAACACTTTAATTATGTTGTACTACTAATAGGGTCATTCTTTTCAGTGTGGAAATTTGCAGTTATTCTCGTCATAAATGTGTTGTACTATAATATTTAATAAAACGAAACTTGCAGATAAAACGGAAAAGAATGAATGTCATTAACTAACCCGCTTTTTATTGGCGGTTTTTGAGTCTTTATGACTCTATTCCGTTATTTAGTTTGAAGTCAAACCGTCATCATCATCGAGAAAAGGGAAGTGATGAAAAGACTCAGACTGATAACTAATAACTGAATAACTGAATAACTTAAACTTCTATGAGCGAAAGCTTTGCTGAATTATTTGCAGAAAGTCAATCTGAAGAATACATGAAGCCCGGTAGCATTATCACGGGCGAGGTTGTGGAAGTACGTCATGATGTGGTCATTGTCAATGCAGGCCTGAAATCTGAAGGTGTTATCCCAATTGAGCAATTCAAAAATGATAATGGTCAAATTGAAGTAGAAGCGGGTGATAAAGTTGAAGTTGCATTAGATACCTTAGAAGACGGCTTTGGTGAAACCAAATTGTCGCGTGAAAAAGCGAAACGGGCAGCTGCTTGGAAAGTACTTGAAGATGCTTTTGAAAACGGCTCTACCATGACAGGCTCTATTACTGAAAAAGTGAAGGGCGGTTTCACGGTTAATGTGAATGATATTCGCGCATTTTTGCCCGGTTCATTGGTGGATATACGTCCAATACGTGACACGACCTATTTAGAAAATAAACCTTTAGATTTCAAGGTTATTAAATTGGATAAGCGACGCAATAATGTGGTTGTGTCGCGTCGTGCTGTAGTTGAACAGGAACATAGCCAAGAACGTGATGCATTACTGGAAGCTATGGTCGAAGGTATGGTGCTACAGGGCGTTGTTAAGAATCTCACTGATTATGGTGCCTTTGTCGATTTAGGTGGGGTAGATGGTCTTTTACATATTACTGATATGGCTTGGAAGCGCGTTAAACATCCGAGTGAAATAGTCAATGTTGGTGATGACATCAAAGTTAAAGTCCTCAAATTTGATCGTGAACGTATTCGTGTTTCTTTGGGCATAAAACAATTGGGCGAAGATCCTTGGCTTGATATTGCACGCCGTTATCCTGAAGGCGCACGTTTATTTGGTAAAGTGACCAATCTGGCAGACTACGGCTGCTTTGTAGAAATCGAAGAAGGGGTAGAAGGGTTGGTGCATGTCTCAGAAATGGACTGGACTAACAAAAATATACATCCCTCTAAAGTTGTACAAGTTGGGGATGATCTCGAAGTGATGGTACTTGACATTGATGAAGAACGCCGCCGTATTTCATTGGGTGTCAAACAATGTCATTCCAATCCGTGGGATGAATTTGCAAACACCCATCACAAAAATGACAAAGTCGTAGGACACATCAAGTCTATCACCGACTTTGGTATTTTCATCGGATTAGACGGCGGTATTGATGGGCTGGTGCATTTGTCTGATCTTTCTTGGAATGTCAACGGTGATGAATCTGTACGCAATTTCAAAAAAGGAGATGAAATTGAAGCAGTTGTCTTAGCCGTAGACGCGGAACGTGAAAGAATTTCATTGGGTATCAAGCAATTGGATAAAGATCCCTTTTCTCATTTTGTGGCCGAAAATCCCAAGGGGAGTTTCGTCAAGGGTATCGTCAGCGAAGTTGATAACAATAAGGCTATTATTCAGTTGAATGAAGGCGTGGAAGGTGTATTACGCGCTCAAGAGTTAGCGCGTGATCGCGTTGATGATGCCCGCCGTTTCTTAAAAGAAGGGGAAGAAATAGAAGCCAAGATCATTTATGTTGATCGTAAGAAACGCGTGATAAATCTGTCTATCAAGGCGTTAATTTCGGAAGAAGAAGCCACTGCTATTCAAGATTATGGTCATTCACAAGAACCTTCTGGGGCCACCTTTGGCGATCTGTTCAAAGAAAAAATGGACCCCGAATAGTCAGTTATATTAGTTATCAGTTATCAATACTTGGGCAATTCCCGGCCATAATACTTTGTCCTTATGGCATCTGTGTTTAAAATTCCTATTTTCGTACCCATTTTTTCTTCCATGGTGTCATTTTTATGTGAGTACGAAATTTGGCTGGGAATTGCTGCCAATGACTCTATCCCTTTTTAGCAATGCAGGGGATAAATTTATTAACTCATTGTTATTAAAGAACTTTATATCTTATCGGTTCAAAATGATAAAACGATTGTATTTCAATTATTTATCAATTTGAAAGTATTTATTTCTCAATGATTGTAATTGTATATTACTCGACTATCAAGTTTTTGATGTTATTTAGCTTTACAACGATATATTTTTGATGACTTAAATATATAAATAATTGATTTTTAAGCTATTTTTTTATCCGCTAAAATTATATTTGTTTAAAAAGCAAGAGACTTATAAAAAACTTGATAGTCGAGTATTAGAAACTTATTGTGAATGGTGAAACGTCGTTATCCGATAGGTTAACTGATAACTAACTTAAACTTCATAACTGAAAACTTTTTACAACAATGACAAAATCTGAACTGATCGAAGCACTTACACTGAAACAAACTCAATTATCTCAAAAAGATATTGACTTATCAGTTAAAACTCTCTTAGAACAAATGGCCCAATCTTTGGAAAGCGGAGAACGGATAGAAGTCCGTGGTTTTGGAAGTTTTTCTCTGCATTATCGATTTCCTCGACAAGGACGTAATCCTAAAACGGGCAAACCTGTTGATTTACCCGCAAAATATGTACCCCATTTCAAACCCGGCAAGGAATTGCGAAATAGAATCAATAACGGTGACAGTCAGATAAGCACGGATGTATCGTTCGGTACCGAAGTCCTCAACAGTTGAATAATTGTCTCATGCAGGTACCAATGCTGTTACTGATTACTCATTACCCACCGATATTTAATTCACTCACTATAATAAATAAAATTGAGTTTATGTCCTCGCGTAAAGTCTGTGCCGTTTGACGCAGGGCAATATCGCCCTAATGCTTATTGATGCAATGAGTTATTTGTTATGGTTGATCGTAGCAGCAGCTTCAGGGTGGTTAGTGGCACAACATCAAAAGCGACAAAGGAATTTTCCCCCTGACTATTTCAAGGGTTTGAATTATCTGCTTAATGAAGAGCCTGATAAAGCGATTGATGTTTTTATTAAGCTTATTGATGTTGATAGCGACACTGTCGAAACTCATTTAGCTTTTGGTCTGTTATTTCGTCGTCGAGGCGAAGTTAATCGAGCGATTCGCATCCATCAAAATCTCATCGCAAGAGCTACCCTTAATTCTCAACAACGCAGTCTCGCCTTGTTTGAGCTGGCTTTGGATTATCAAAGTGCTGGTTTATTTGATAGGGCGGAAGATTTATTTCGGGAATTGGTTGGCGTTGGAACACATCAAATCTTAGCTTTACGCAAATTATTAGAGATTTATCAGCAAGAACAGGACTGGAATAAAGCGGTTGACATAGCGCAACAATTGGCTGTGGTTGATAATAAGCCTATGCATACTGTCATTGCTCAATTCTATTGTGAGCAAGCTGAAGACTATCGACGACAAGGACAAAATGAGGCCGCACGGCAACTGATAGAAAAGGCCCTTAAAACGGATTTCAATTGTGTCCGTGCCAGTTTAATAGAGGGTCAATTAGCGGTTGAGATGCATCGTCTGGAACAAGCCATTTTAGCATTTCAACGAGTAGAGCAACAAGATTCCAATTATCTCACAGAGGTGATAGAACCTTTGCAAATTTGTTACCAAACCATTGGAAAACCACAGGAATTTGCCTGCTATTTGCGCCAGATATTAGAACGTTATGGTGGTATTACCCCCATGTTGAAGTTGGCAAAGATTATCAAACAACAAGAGGGGGAGGTTGAGGCTGCTGATTTTATTGTTAAGCAGTTGCATTTGCACCCCTCCGCTCGTGGGCTTGACTATCTGCTA
>Ga0233403_10000297_pt1 | contig 23297 bp, 21 predicted proteins | sample Na_oxic_1_MG_FD_179866 | JGI IMG/M metagenome (GOLD analysis project Ga0233403, IMG submission 179866) | Seawater microbial communities from Saanich Inlet, British Columbia, Canada - Na_oxic_1_MG | ecosystem: Environmental > Aquatic > Marine > Inlet | place: Canada: British Columbia | collected...
CCACATAAGTCACGACATGATAACCTTTCGCCTCTAAACGCTGCGCTAAACGAGTGGCTAATGCGGTTTTACCTTGTCCCCCAGGACCGGTAATTAACAATTGATGTTGCGAACCGTTGATAAATCGCTCCCGCAATTCGCGCAACTCCGAACGCCGCCCAATAAATCGTCCAGTTTCAAAATCAGGAATGCCCTGCCAAATATTGGCTATGGCATGTTTTTTGCTAAGTGGTTGTGGCGTAAACGCCCAATCAATTAATGGTTGCGCTAAATTTTGGCTAAACAGCAATGGCAAACACCATTGACTTTGACTCAACTCCACCGAACCCGATTTTTTGGCATCTTTCAAAGTAACGGTATCTTTAACCTCCGTTAAAATCGCCCGCCGCGCATTTTGCACCGCAACATCAACACGCTCTCGTCGCCCAATCGCGCCACAAAACGTTTCAGCAAACACAATGCCGGCTTTATCCATAATAGATTCTCGCATCCCAACCACATGCGTCATCCCCAGTTTCACCAAACACTGCGCCAACCCCGTCGTCGCCTTCGCCGACTCACACGCCGATAACACCACACATTGCACCCCGCGCCCAATAAAAGCGTTGGCTAATTCGGTATCTTTCACCTCTACCATTTGCCCGTGTGCATCCTCAAAACAAAACACACCGTAATTATCCTCCCAATAATATTGACCATGCCCACTTAAAAACACCAAATGATATTGATTTTTTTGTAATTCGGTGGTTAAAGTCTCAAACCGTCCGTCATCCGGCATTTCCAATTCCACCAAACCTTGTTGGATTAACGGATTTAAAGTATGTAAAACCTGCGCTTGCTCTTCCTCAATATCCAACCGGTTGACATTATCCGGCAACGAAGAAAACAACAATACGCGCAATGGCCCTTTTTTCAAATCGGTTTCCGTTTGAATAGATGGCATACAACGCGAAAAGGTAAAACCCTGATGGCGTGCCAAAAACTCATACTCAGGATGATACGCGCATTCCCACGGCAACGCCTGAATATCCGTCACATCACTGGCAATCACCAGCGGACGTATTTTGTTTTTAGGCGGCGAAACCTCTCCCTGCCACAACGCCTCCCCCATTTTCTGCAAAACCTCATCCGTCACCAATTTCCCCCGATCCGCATAAACCTGCGACAAATCACTAGCGAGACGGGCTAAGTGAGGCTTTTTCGCCAATAAATCATCGGGGATTTCAATATAATCCGCTTGGGAGTGAATATCTGTCATTGTTTGTCCGGTTAAAATGGCCTTGAAATAAATTTCAAGGCTAAAAGCTAAAGTACCCTAAAGGGCACTGAGGTAGGATTTCTCCAAATTCTTTACCAAATTCAGTCACTTCTTCAGGGGTAAATTTCATCTTCATGTTGATTCCTTCTTTCAAAAAACCGACCCAATTTTCCTTAAACCGGCGATAAACCATTTTAACTCATCGTTATTGGACTCCGCAATGCGCGATTTTTGGAGTCCAAAATTTATTTTGGACTTAAACTCTATCAAAATCCGGGAGGCATTGCTATCCCTAATGCCATCCGGTAAAAAATCACGTTGCGCGGCAGCAAGGATGGTGGGCAAGCGGGCGGTGAAATATCGGTTTATATTGAGTTCATTGGCGCCCGCTTACCCACCCTACAAATCTGGGATGAAAAAAAGTCATCAAAATCCCTGAATTTTAACCCCCCCGGTGGACGACCGCTCGGCCATTTTTTGCGATGGACAAGAGTACGGCCATTTTTTTTGGATGGACGACCGCTCGGCCATTTTTGGGGTGGACAACTGCTCGGCCATTTTTGGGGGTTCCCGACTGAGGTGTTAAATTTCAGGGATTTTGAGGACTTTTTTTCATCCAAGATTATTTGTAGGGTCACTGCCATTGAGTTAAGGGCAACCATAAAGGATTGCCCCTACGTAATTCATTGATTTTGTAGGGGTAATCCCTTGTGGTTACCCCAATTAAAATCCTTAATTCAATGGCATTGATTTGTAGGGGGCGGGTAAGCGGGCGCCAATGAACTCAATACCGATATTTCACCGCCCGCTTGCCCACCATCCATCCCCCCTTCAGGGAATAGAGTGAAAAATAAATCCATAAATTGGCTTAAATTTAACCCCCCAGTCGATAGGGTGACAGCCGCTTTAAGTTTGATTCAAACAAGCTCGTACCAACTGTACAAATTAACGTATTTTTCATCATTTTCTCCATGAGTTGAAAATTCGGATATGCACCAGCCCATCCCCACAGTTTCATTCCCGCCCAGTTGCTGATAAGGATGTTCGGCGGTCAACAAGTTCTGAAAAAAGAATATTATTGATATTTCTCCATTGACAGATTTCAATCATCTCCCGTTAACTTATCGAGCACAATCACACAAAGGCGCTCAGCTTGTTCCGATGCGTGACGCACTTGATGTGGTGCAATCAGAGCCAATAAATCAAAGCCATGTCGTGTCTTGTGATATTTACCTTTCGTTTTGGTATGCCGAGTTGCCGCTTCAAGCCCATCAGCCACGTCATTTTTAGGAATGAGTTCAATGTTTAATTGTTTTGGCAACGCATTTGGATTAAATCCTTGTCCATAAAACTCTGCTAAGTTTTTTTGATCGGCTAAAAACCAGGATTCCATACATTGAACCATTAAATGGGCATTGTCATCCGTTGCCGATGCCGGACAATCCCAATCATCTCTGAGCTTCAAATGTTTCCATGAACCCTGATCATCAGTCACCGGTGCTTCACTATCCACCAATAAGAGACAAAAAACCTCCGGGTATTGCGTAATTGCCGCACAAAAACGGTTGTAAGCTTGAACTCTTGAACCACACGCGATAATCTTAGGTTGGTAACCAGATGGTACGATTTTCTTGAAAAATTGGCTAAATCCACGACGGCATTTTGTCAAGGTGAGGTTTTGATCGCCACCGCCTTCAACATAAATATGTACTTTCACCAGCGATTTCCTCCAATTTCACCACTACGCCACAGTTGCCCCAGTGAGTATTCTGTTAGCCAAATGTCCAATTCGGTTTTCGTTAACCGTTTTAACTGTGTCCCAGTTTCGGCTTTTTCACAGACAATAATCGACTCCGGCGTGTCTGTTAGCGCATCCACTATCACATCCGAATGGGTGGTGACAATCAGTTGGGTACGCTCGGCACAACTTTGTAGAAGTGGTGCAATGGTTGGCAAAATATCAGGATGTAATCCCAGTTCTGGTTCTTCAATGCAAATCAGTGGTGGTGGCTTAGGATGACACAAAATAGTCAATAAACATAGATATCGCAGTGTGCCATCAGACAAGCGCGTTGCCGGTACCGGTTGTTGGAGTCCACGTTCATGAAAAAAGACTTGAATGGTATTGCCTTCGGTTTTGGTGGTGATATCTTCTATGTATTCATAAAATTCTTGCAACAGAGTGAGCAATTGCTTTTTGGTTTGCGGGTTATTTTGTAATTGGTTGATAACCAGCCCCAGATTACTGGCATCTTCTAGCAAAAAGTCATTCGGTAAATCGGCTTTTTGAGGAAGACGTGGGGCAGTATAACGTCCCAAATTCCATTCCCGATAAAAGCGAATCTGACTGAATTGGGTAGCCAGATAAGTTAATTCTGGATACAGATCTGCTTCGCGTCGTTGCGATAGGATAGATTGTTCTATGCTAACATCTCGACGTTGTAGCTGACGCTGTGTTCTTAACGGCGGTTGGGCATCAATTAACGTACTCAGTATCGGATAGCCATTTTGATAGGCGTAATACATCAAAGGCGATTTTTCAGCTGTCTCCAAGGAGTGGCAGGTGATGGATTCATCCACTAACTCAAAGCGGTTGCCGCTACGGGTAAACGATAATTGATAGTGAAGCGGTTCATTTGGAAGCTGCGGATAAAACCAGCTTGCTTCAATTGAGGCGATTGCTGTCTCGTTACCTTTCCAGAGCCAATCATTCACGCCGCCGCCTTCCCGAATCGGAATCAGCAGATTGTTTGGTGTTGCTGCCAATAATGACAGGATTTCAATCAGATTAGATTTTCCCGATGCGTTAGCACCTATCAGAACGTTTAGGGAATCTAATTCTAAGGTTGTCATTGATGTCGAATAAGAGAGGATATTTTCAAAACGAATGGTTTTGAGTAGTTGATTCATAAGTTTCATTCTTGTCAGTACTTTTGGGACGGTACATAAAAAACATCCGATAAACGTATGGTGATGGATATCATAACCCCTCATGGGGATGCGTAACACCGTGCAAGGTACGCCTTGCACTCCTGATCACCCACTTCATAACCATAACCCTATAGAGTGTCATAATTTCGACACTTCGGTATCGTTTTTGCATTGTTATCACATTTCATAGATTTGTTGTAATGAATATTAAAAAAACTCAGTTTTGAAATTGTTAACGTGCCTTTTGAATTCATATTTATTTTAACAATTTCGAGAAACTTGCCAAACTATGAATGCACGTTGATGAAATCATCGTAAGTGATTGTTTTATCGTCATGGCTCAAGAGTTTTGTCACAATATAATAAATATTTGTCTAATTGTTGTTATAATTGTCATGAATACTCATCGAGCGTTGAGAGGGTAACCACAATATATGGGCTTGAATATTTAATTCAAGTCACTTTTGGTTTTTTTATATGTCATGTTTTTTTACAGTACGTTCAATTAACTGCAACGGATATTTGAAAGAAACGGATAACTTGAACACCATCACAAACCAATCCTTTCTAAAATATAATCCTTGTAGTTATCATCGTACAAGTACAGCGGATACTTGAAATAAACGGATAAAATAACAATATTCAAATAAACTTGAGTACCATCACACACCAATCCGTTATAACGAAAAAAGTTAATTTTTGAAATTTATTTTCCGCTGCCAGCTACGTCTGGAACGGATGAGATATAATGTCTAATATATATCAACGAGATAGATTATTATCATGGAAGCCCGTGTATTTAAACCAGAGTATTATCTGATTGAAAAAGAACCTTATTATGAGCCAGTCGGCAATGAAATTGAGTTATTTGAGGCGGCCTATCATCATCAAATGCCGCTATTGCTCAAAGGGCCGACCGGTTGTGGCAAAACGCGCTTTATGGAACATATGGCGTGGCGACTCAAGCGGCCCCTGATTACCGTCTCTTGCCATGACGATTTAACCGCCTCCGATTTGGTTGGGCGGTTTTTAGTCAGCGGCGGTGATACCGTCTGGGTCGATGGGCCATTAGCACGGGCAGTGCGACATGGCGGAATTTGTTATTTGGATGAAATTGTTGAAGCCCGTAAAGATACTACAGTTGTCATCCATCCATTGGCCGATGATCGGCGCGTTTTACCGATAGAAAAATTAGGAGAATTATTAGTCAGTCCAGCCGAATTTTGTTTAGCCATGTCCTACAATCCGGGCTATCAAAGTGTACTCAAAGACTTAAAACAAAGTACACGACAACGTTTTGTGGCCTTGGAATTTGATTATCCGTCCCCAAATTTAGAGGCTAAAATTATCTGCAATGAATCTGACATTGACCGGGCGGTGGCCGATAAATTGGTTAAATTTGCCCAAATGACGCGCAACTTAAAGGGTAATGGCTTGGATGAAGGAGCCAGTACCCGTTTATTAGTACATGCGGGCAAACTGATCATGGCCGGCATCACGGCCACCTCGGCTTGCCGCAGCGCGATTGCACAGGCATTGACCGATGATGATGAAATGTTAGCCGCCATCAATGAACTCAGTGTTTCATTATGGTAATTATAAATAGTCTAAAAGCAACCACAACGGAACAGTAATCGGATAGAAATCTAAAACGGTGTATAAAATAACAAGAGAACAGTGAATGAAGTCAGAAACTTTAGTTTCAGTAAAAAACTTGTCGCGTCACTACGGCAGATTTGTCGCGGTCAAAAACATCAGTTTTGACGTGAAACGTGGACAAATTCTGGGTTTTCTTGGTCCAAATGGGGCCGGAAAAACCACGATCATGCAAATGATTACCGGTACGCTGGCTCCGACAACCGGGCAAATTGAAGTGGCTGGATATGATTTGTTCGATCAACCGTTAAAAGCGAAGGGGGCTATCGGTTATTTGCCGGAACTGCCGCCCCTTTATCGGGAAATGCAGGTTGATGAGTATTTGCGCTTTTGCGCTCAGTTGCATCAGATTCCACGCAAATCTATTGCCAGTGCGGTGAGTCGCGTTATCGAACAGTGTGGTTTGAATACCGTGAGTGGACGATTGATTGGGCATTTGTCCAAAGGCTATCAACAACGTGTTGGTATCGCGCAGGCGATTATTCATTCGCCTACCGTGGTGATTTTGGATGAGCCGACGATTGGATTGGATCCGATCCAAATCCGAGAAATCAGGACTTTGATACGCAACTTGGGCGAAGAGCATAGTGTGATTTTATCGACCCATATTTTGCCTGAAGTACAGGCTGTGTGTAATCAAGTCCAAATTATCAAGCAGGGTCAGTTAGTTCTGAATGATACGATTAGCGGTTTGTTTTCAGAAATGCAAACCACTCACTTACAAATCGCGTTGCATCGTCCACCGACGGTTGAAGCTCTCAAGCAAATCTCTGGTGTCCAAGCCGTCGAAGTGCCGAAACCGAATTGTTTTCGGATTCAACATGCCGCCGATGACAATCCGGCCGAAGCTTTAGTGGAAAAAGCGGTTGCCGGTAACTGGGGATTGTATGAACTGATACCAGAGCAACGCTCGTTAGAGCAGGTGTTTGTCGATTTGACCAGTACTGATGACAGTGTGCCTGATGAAAGCATTTTTTCAAATTTATCTGATAATTCCGAAATCTTTATATCCGCCGATATTCATTCATTAAGTGATTGAAATATATCGAATGAAAATGCGATTTGAATGAAAACAAATACCCGTGTATTGCTAATAAGAGTTTTTGGCCAAAAATCTCAAAAATTGTGCAATTATTGACCAAAGCGAGAAAGTTTGGGTAAAAAAAATATCAAAACTCAAATGACGGTGTTTAGAACTATCAGCATTTTCATTCCAATAATTTCAATAAATTAAGTATAATCTCTCTGAACGTTGATTTCAGAATTATCAGTTTATCCGTTTCTAAAACGGTTTGAAAAAAATAACCAACAAATCTTGAGTTTAAGACTTGATCCGTTTCAAAAACCGGTCAAGTCTTAAGTTTCTTTCCTGAAAAATCGGATTTATAACCAATCAACAACCAATAACAATATGTGGACTATAGCTGCACGAGAGTTACGGAATTTGTTTTTATCACCGCTGGCTTGGAGTATTTTGGCAGCGATGCAGATAATTTTTGGGTGGTTTTTCGCCATGCTGGTGAATTGGTTTCTACGCCCAGAAATACAAGCGAATTTGGCCAATGATCCCAATGCGCCTGGCTTAACCGCCATCGTGGCCAGTTCGTTGCTTGATTGGATTGGCATTGTCTTGTTGCTGATTTCACCGTTGCTGACGATGCGTCTGATCAGCGAAGAACGGCACAATAAAACGTTGCCCTTATTGCTATCAGCCCCAGTATCAATGACCCGTATTGTTTTAGGCAAGTTTTTCGGGTTGATGGGGTTTTTTATCATTCTATTGGCCATGTTGATGCTGATGCCACTGTCGCTGCTGTTCGGAGGCTCACTTGATTTTGGGCTGTTAGGCTCCGGGGTATTGGGCATCATTCTATTAATGGGGACTTTGACGGCATTAGGGTTATATATTTCTATCTTAGCTCCCCAACCCACGGTGGCAGCGATTAGCACTTTTGGTGTTTTCTTGTTGTTGTGGATGCTAGAATGGGCCGACAATATTGGTGAAGAACAAACTGGTATCCTAAACTTGGCCTATTGGTCAATCACTAAACATTATCAACCGTTTATGGAAGGTTTGTTTAGTACCGCCGATCTGGCCTATTACTTACTACTGATGGCTCTGTTTTTGAGTTTAAGCGTCCTTCGTTTGGATGCTGAGCGTATTCAATAGTTTTTTTTAGAAACCAACCCGATCTGACTGGTTTTGAAAACTGGTCAGATATAAAAATTTTTTTTAACTCCAAAAACCACCAAAGCTAAAAGCTTTGGACTCCAACTATAACTGATAACTCATCTATGCAAGTCACAAATCGTACTCATTTACAAGTTCGTATGCAAAACACCTTGTTTACGGTGTTGTTAGTCGTCGTGCTCGGCTTACTCGCGTGGCTCAGCCTTCGCTATGAGATGAAAGCCGATTGGACCCTCAGTCATCGGCATAGCTTATCGGAGGCGAGCCAAAAAGTGTTGGATGAATTGAGTGGCTCACTGACGATCACGGCTTATGCGACCAAAAATAATCATTTACGCCAGCCGATTAAGGAATTGGTGGAACGTTATCAACGGCATAAAAGTGATCTCACTTTGCGCTTTGTTGATCCGAATCTGTATCCGGGGGAAGTCCGAGAACGGGGTGTTCAGTTTGATGGTGAAATTATCATCGATTACCAAAAGCGTTCTGAGCATATGCGTGCCATGCAGAGTTTGTCGGAACAAAACTTGACGACGGCCTTGCAACGGGTGGCGCGTACTAATAATCGCCTGATTCTGTTTATGGAAGGACATGGTGAACGCAGCCCAACCAACTTTGCTGAACACGATTTGAGCCAGTGGGCACAAAGCTTGAAAAACACCGGGTTTAATGTGCAAACCGTGAATTTCGGTCAATTTGCCGCTATTCATGACAGTGCCAGTATATTCGTTATCGCCAGTCCACGCAATCAGTTGTTGCCCGGTGAGGTTGCGATCATTGCCGATTATATTAACAACGGCGGCAATCTGCTCTGGTTTATCGATCCGTCAGTGCCATTATCTGGTTTAGAAACCCTCGCTGAACAATTTGGTTTAACAATACAGCCGGGTATGATAGCCGATCCAATGAGTCAGTTGTTGGGCGTTAATAATTTAGGGATTGTGCCGGTAACGGGCAATGGTTATGGTCAACATCCGGTCAGTTCTGGCGTTCGCAACTCGTTGACGTTATTTCCTCAAGCCAGCGGCTTAGTCGTTGAACCGCCTGAACAAGAGGGCTGGGAAGAAACCGTGTTGTTGACAACCAGCGATAATTCCTGGTCCGAAACCGGCGAACTGGACGGTACGATTGAATATAACGAGGACAGTGATATTGCTGGACCGTTGAATATTGCTTGGGCGATGACCAGAGAAATCCCAATGAGTGAGCCGGTAGAAGACGTAGCCGAAACAGAGAATTTAGACGATTCCGAGGCTGATACGTCAGAAGACGATATGGCCGACACGTTGGACGATTCCAATATCGATTCTGAACAAGACTCTGAATTAGAGGCTGAGTCAGAAATGGCGGCAGAAGAAGAGCCGGACTACCAAGAACAACGAGTGATTATTGTCGGAGAAGGCGATTTTCTCTCCAATGCTTTTATTGGTTTTGGTGGCAACCTGGATTTGGGCTTGAAGATGATGAATTGGTTGGCACAAGATGATAATTTTGTGGATATTCCGGCCAAAACGGCCGTCGATTTGAGCTTAGAACTGTCTTCTAATGGCGTGTTTTGGTTGGGCGCATTCTTTTTACTTCTTCTGCCGCTGGGTTTAATCAGCATCGGTATTTCTATTTGGTTACGTCGGAGGAAAGCCTAATGCGTCAACGTTGGTTACTGAACTTAGCCTTGTTAAGCCTAATGCTCATGTTAGGTGGACTGGTTTATTATACAATAGAACAAGACAAACCCGCTGAATCACCTAAACTGACCGAGTTAGATGCGGAGCAAGTTCAAAACATTCGTATTGAGCGAGCCGACAAAGCGGCGGTTGTTCTGATGAAAGATGCGCTGGGATTTTGGCAAATGACGGCACCTTTGACGTTGCCCGCGAGTGACTTTCAGGTACAGAGTCTGTTGCGACAATTGTCGGAAACGGACTACCAGTTATTGGAATCGGATAATCTGAATCTGGCTGACTTCAAACTAGAATCGCCGTTGGCGAGTATCAAGTTTGATCAACTGACGATGGAGTTTGGTGACAATTCGCCGATTGATCATGGACAACGTTATGTGCGAGTCAAGCCGAAAGTATATTTGCTGAAAGACACGGTTTTTTATACGCTGAACAATAACGCGTTGTCTTATGTGAACCGCTCACTGTTAGGCAATAACCCGAAAATCACGGAACTGAAAATGCCGGACTACCATTTCGTTTTCAACGAAGACAAATGGACGGTGACGACGACTTTTTCGGCGGACGACATAGACACCAGCCAAGATGCGCTGAATGGCTTAATTGATAACTGGCAAAATGTTTCTGCTTATGATGTCGAGTCTTATTCGGCGAACAGCCCAACCGAAGGTGACATCGAGATCACTCTATTAGGGCAAGAACCATCGCTGCACTTGACGATTGTGTCAAAAACGCCCGACTTAGTACTGGCGCGTCCAGAAAAAGGTGTGCAATATAAACTGTCTATGACTCAAGTAGACAAACTGCTACACTTACCAACCCAATCAGAAGAACCGCCTCCGACTGACGAAGAGTAGGCGTTATTGTTGGAGTCCAAAGCTTTAGCTTTGGGCGCCTAAAGCTTTAGCTTTGGACTCCGGCTCATTAACCTTAACCATTAAATACCCACCCGACAACTGATAACTGAATATGCTACTCCAATTTATTGTGAAAAATTTTATGTGCTTTGCCGAAGAAACGGTATTTTCTATGGTAGCCAGCACCGAACCGGAACATAACCATCATTTAATCCAATTAACACCTAAAATCCAACTGCTACGCACCAGTGCCTTGTATGGTGCTAACGCGCATGGCAAAACCAAATTGGTTGAAGCCATTGAATTTGCCAAACAACTGATTGTTAAAGGCGTTCAAGGCAATAAGCTGATTCCAGTGGAACCATTTCATCTGAATAAAACTTTGCGAACTCAGCCAAGTCACTTTGAATTTATTATTTTTTATCAAAATATTCGCTATCATTACGGGTTTATTATTAATCATCAACGAGTACTTGAAGAATGGCTATTTGTTACGCCCAAAATAAAAGAAGTGCGTTATTTTGAACGTGTCACGTCTGAGACGGGTAAAGTGACGATTGAATTAGGGGCTTCATTAGCACGTAAAAATTCAAAGCAACGACAGTTTCTTGAATTTGTGGCTCAAGGCACACGCCCGAATCAACTCTTTTTAACCGAAGCGTTGGAACGAAATGTGGAAAAATTAAAGCCGCTTTATCAATGGTTTGAAGATATTTTGCAGGTTATTCCAGCGACTCCGCATTATTTGCCTTTAGAAATCAGAGCCAATAAAGAAAAACCCTTTATTGTTTTTTTAAGCGATTTTCTGAAACAAGCCGACACCGGCATACAGGGTATTAAAACCGTTGAAGAAGAATTTAACTACGATAAACATTTTCCGGGAATGCCAGAGCAAATACGACTAGAAATAGAGAATAACATTCGCTCAGGCGGTACTTTTATTATGCTCAGTGAAGGCACTTCCTATACCTTATGTGCTAATGAATCGGGGCAACCGATACTGATCCGTTTAGAAACACAGCATCATGGACAGGATGGCAGCGTTGTGGGTTTTGATTTTGCCAAAGAATCAGCAGGTACGCAGCGGCTCACCCATTTATTGCCCATATTAATTGATCTGCTTTTTAGCGAAAAGGTTTATATCATTGATGAACTGGATCGCAGTTTACATGCGTTATTACCCCAACTTTTTTTAGAAGCTTATCTAAAAGGCACTGGCAATCAACATCGTAGTCAGTTGATTTTTACGACGCACAATACCCATTTATTAGATTTAAAGTTATTGCGTAAAGATGAAATTTGGTTTTTAGAAAAAGATGAATATGGTGCCTCACATCTTTATTCATTAGCTCAACTGAAAATGAATTCCAATTTAAATCTTCAAAAGGGTTATCTTCAAGGGCGATTTGGTGGAATTCCGTTTTTGGGTGATTTGGAACAACTCGGTTGGTTTACCAAGGAATCGGATAAAGATGGCTTTAACACAGAGAAAAAAACGTCCAATTGATCGTCGTGTTGAATCTCTGAGAGATACACGCCTATTAATTATTGCGACAGAAGGTCGAATCACGGAAAAACACTATTTCGCTCAGTTTCATAATCGACGTGTTCAAGTTAAAGTGATTCCAACCGGTGAAGATAACAAATCGTCGCCCGAATATGTTTTGGAAAGATTAAAACATTTTCGCCAAGAGCATGAATTAGAAATGGATGATGAACTGTGGTTAATGATTGATGTTGATAGATGGTCAGAAAAAAAACTCAAGAAAGTGACTAAAGAAGCTAACGACTGTGGTTTTCAATTAGCTGTCAGTAATCCTTGTTTTGAAACGTGGTTGCTTTGCCATTATATTTTGCCTACCATCACAACCACTTATTGCCAAAAAATCACGGAACAATTGGAGAAGGAATTAAAAAAAGTTCATAACAGTGGTTATAACAAAGCTAACTTGAAGACGGAATTTTTTAAGCCTTACCTTAAACAAGCGTTACAAAATGCCAAACAATTGGATAATGATCCAAAAGTGAGATGGCCTCATAAAATTGGAACACACGTTTATAAAGTCGTTGAACAGTTAGTTACCGGTAAAATATAAACCATGTCCCGACACCTAATCCAAAATGTCTATCACTCAAGTAGACAAACTGCTGCACTTACCAACCCAATCAGAAGAATAGGTGTTATTGGAGTCCAAAGCTTTAGCTTTGGGCTTCAGCCATTTCTATAGGAACTCTCACTATCAGTTGAAGAGGCGTACCGTCAGCGTCGAAACTAGGCGGATTCTTGAGAAAATGCCGTCACATTTATAGGATTATTACCTTATGATAAGAGAAATCCGTATAGAAAACTATAAATCCATTCAACAGCTCAAGCTTGAACTTGGGCGTGTCACCGTCTTGATTGGCGAAAATGGCGGCGGCAAAAGCAATATTTTGGAAGCGATTGCTTTAACTGCCGCGGCTGCCAGTGATAAATTGGATAACGAATTTTTAGCCCCAAGGGGTATCCGAGAAACCGAACCGCAATTGATGCGGGCAGCTTTTGATAAGAATAATGTCACAAAAAATATCAAAATCTCTCTAACCGGAGATAATGAATTCATTTTTGATTGTCCTCTTCACAACGACAATAAACCTTATGCTAAATGGGTAAATTCTTCAATTAATATTCCTAATGAGGTTTTCAAACCGAGTCAATTCTCTGAATCCAATGATAATATGATGACTGAATTGATATTATTATTGGGGATCATTTATAAACCAACCCGACGCATCGCATCAACTGTTGCAATGGGGATGTTGATTAATGAAATGATTAAAAGTCATTCAAAAGGTTCGGCAACCACACCTCTCGATAAGAATTTGGTCACCAAAAAATTAGAATGGTTGGATCAAAACCTCACCCATTTACAAGAATTTATCATATATTCTCCTGAATACCATTGCTTACGCAATTTCAAAGAGGAAGGACAAATTCAACCATTAGGCATTAATGGCGAAGGTTTATTCAAGTTATTGACGGTTTTTAACTTAGATAAGTTGAATGAAATTAAAGGACTGCTTAAACTCCTGGGATGGTTTAAGGATTTTCAAGTACCTCAAAACTCATCTGTCAGTAACCGGATTCTCCAAATTGACGATAAGTATTTAGATCAAGAAATCATGTTAGATCAAAGAAGTACCAATGAAGGATTTTTATTTTTGCTGTTTTATTTTGGCCTTTTTATCAGCGAAGATACGCCGCCATTTTTTGCGATTGATAATATTGATGCGTCTCTTAATCCAAAATTGTGTCGGCGGTTAATCAAAGAATTAGTCAACTTGGCTAACAAATACGATAAACAAGTTATTTTTACGACACACAATCCGGCTATCTTAGATGGTTTAAACTTGAATGATGATGAGCAACGGTTATTTGTTGTTTCTCGTCACAAATCAGGTTATACCAGAGCCAGGCGATTTTTGAAGCCAGAAACCAAAGAAGAACCGGTTACATTATCGGAGGCATTTCTAAGAGGATACCTTGGAGGGCTTCCTAAAAGTTTTTAGTTATGGTGACTTTCGGATTAATCACAGAAGGCATTACCGATCAAATCGTCATTGAAAATATCTTAATGGGTTACTATACTTACGCCGTGCTACATCATCCGATTTATCGGCAAAAATACGCGCTCAATTTAACGCGTGAATTTCCTCGGTTGCCATTTTATGACGACTTTCATCAATGGGCAGCCTGGGGCAACTGATGGACTTACACCTGAACTACGAAACCGTCAAAAAATATCCGCTGAAACGAGTGGACAACCTGTTAGCCACTAACCAAACACCTACCGTTTTGCTGATTACAAAGAATCGGTGATTGAATTGTTGCAACGACTGTGTACCGTCAGCGTCGAAACTATGCGGATTGTTGGAGAAATGCCAAAGAAATCAGGAGAAATTGAATGACTCAGATTGAAATTGAAAATATATTACTTCATGAATTTAAAGGACTTTCATTGGAAAAAATGGAGGAAGCTTTAGACTTTGTGTTGTTTTTAAAACAGCGTACCAACTTGCGCCAAGAGAATTTACGGAAACGACAACGTCCGCTTGGTTTATTAGATGGAAAGGTTAAATGTCGTATTCATAAGGATTTTGCTATCACCGATGAAGAATTCTTACAGTCATGACTCATTATTTACTAGATACTCACACTTTTCTATGGACTCTTTTTGAATCAACTCGTTTAAGCGTCCAAGTTCGTTCGATTCTTTCTGATTGTGAAAATACGGTTTATGTCAGTAGTGTGACTTTTTGGGAAATTTCGCTTAAATTTCATTTGGGAAAATTAGAATTGGAAACTTATACGCCAGAACGGCTTCTCCATTTAGCGAAAGAACTAGATTTTCTCATATTGCCGATAAACCAGAAGAAGCGGCTAATTTCTATCGCTTACCAAAAATAGCCCATAAAGATCCTTTTGATAGAATGTTAATATGGCAAGCCATCTCAAAAAATTTGATCCGGTTGTCAAAAGATAACCAATTTGAACAATACCGCCAATATGGGTTAAAAACACTTTGGTGATATTGAAGTTGAATTATACTTGACTCACACAGGCATAAATTGCCGTTTTTTAGGGTTCCCAACCTCTCGTTGGGAACCCATAAGGTTACCGTTTTATCACAACTTTCATCAATGGGTGAAATGGGGTAAGCAACTGATGGACTTACATTTGGGCTATGAAACCGTCAACAAATATCCGCTGAAACGGGTGGACAACTTGTTAGCCTCTAACCCGCCTAACAAACCCAAACTCAAAGTGGACAACACGACGGGCACCATTCAATTAGATGCGATCACCACGTTGCAACGCATACCCGCCCAAGCTTTCCACTATCAATTGGGCAACCGCTGCGCGTTAGAATGGATACTCGATCAATACCAGGAAAAAAAGCCCCGCGACAAAACCATCGCCGAACAATTCAACACCTACCGCTTCGCCGACTACAAAGAATCGGTGATTGAATTATTGCAACGAGTGTGTACCGTCAGCGTCGAAACTATGCGGATTATTGAGAAAATGCCAAAGTAATAACTACCAGGATTATAATCATACCGATTCAACGAAAAAGCTATATTTATGATCAACCCTAACAACAGCCCAGAAAAACAATCATCCCCTCAAACCTCATGGCATTTATCATTTGCAGAGGCACTTCAATGGGATCTGTCTCCCGTCGATATTTCCGTGACACCAGAAGCACGGGTGATGACTCAGCCACCTCGGGTAGATATCTTATTGTTGAAGAGAAACCAACCGACTTGGACAACCGAACAATTGGAACGAGTACCTGATGGAATTAGACAAAGTCAAGCAAGTCATATTTTGCTAGAATTTAAATATAGCCAGTCGCTTGACCAAAAGGCAATGGCTCAAGCCATTGGATATGACCACTTTTATCAAGAATCTAACAATTTAGACAGCACCGACGTACAAACTTTTTTGGTGAGTGCCAAAAAACCCCAATTGGAAACCAGAAAACCTTTTGGATATCAAAAAATGCGCTATCCGGGTGTCTATGAAAGCCAACGAATTTTGGAAAAACGAATCTGGCTCATTTCCTTAAATGAATTAACAGATGAGCCTTATAACGCCGTTTTCAAATTGTTTGCCACCCACCAAATTGAAAGAGCCAAAGCATTAAATACTTTGGAGCATAGCCGTGCGGTTTCCAAAATGCCCCAAGAGTTAAAATCACTGTTTTATGGATTACAACTTTTTGATGGAGATAAATACATGAATATCGAAATCACCCCTGAACAAGTCAAAAAAGTCGGCCAACTCTTTGGCAAAAGTTATCTTGAAAACTTGTCGCCAGATGAACGGCTAGAAGTGATGAGCCATTTTAAGCCGGCAGAACTGTTGGCGGGTATCAACCCTCGTGACGTGATGAACCACTTTAAGCCGGCAGACATGTTGACTGCTATTAGACAAATGGATCGACTGGAAGGATTATCCATTGAGGAAATTGAAGCGTTTGAAAATGAGCTTTCCGAACTCAAAAAACGGAGAAAGTAAGCCCAGTAGATTCGGAGCCGGTTTATAACCGGCTCCATAAGTCAGCCTAATGACATGAAAAATGGGAAGGCGTGGAAACCACCAAGGAACGTGTTTCTGAGGAAAAAATCCCTTGTAACCTACCGCTTCGCCGACTACAAAGAAACGGTGATCGACTTGTTGCAACGAGTGTGTACCGTCAGCGTCGAAACTATGCGGATTGTTGAAGCAATGCCTAAATAAATGGATTTTATAATAATCCAAAATCTCTGAACAGACTCATTGTCACTCTTGAGATAACAATATGAAAATTTCTTTTGAACGACTAGGTGTTATCAAAAAAGGAGAATTGGAGCTTAACGATTTAACTTTGTTATGTGGTCCAAATAATACGGGGAAAACTTATGCGATGTATTCCCTCTATGGTTTGCTAGACAAAGATTTTGATCTCCATTTTGAGTTTGTCCAAGATATTCTCCATCAATTAACTCAGAAAAATGTTTATCAACTGGATTTGGGCGATATCATAGCCCAGCACTTTGATAGCATTATTCGGCATATAGAACACAGTTTTCACAAGCGATTACCCAGATTATTTAGCGTAGAAAACGCTGAATTTGCCAACACCAAAATTAAATTGGCATTTGAACGAGATACTTTGTTGCAACGTATCAAAAAAAATGGATGGAAAACTCAGTTAAGCCTTGGTAAAGACAAAGACTGGTTTTTATCTATTGACAAAGCAGCTCATCAAATGAAGTTAAGTTTAACTTTGCGACAAGCACAAGATATTCCTCATGGTATTTTAATAACCATGATTTCTTCTCATATTGTCGAATGGATATTTCCTAATCTTTCTCGTCATTGTTTCTTATTACCCGCAGAACGGACAGCCCTGAATCTTTTTTTTAAGGAATTATCCAGCGTTCGTAACCGGCTTTTGCACCATGCCCAGAAAGACAATATCGATCCAATGGAAGTATTACGAGATATTATCAAATCCCGTTACGCTGAACCTATTTCTGATTATATTGAATTTCTTAATGGTCTACATGCGACGAAAAAACGCCAAGGGCAATTTGGCACAATTGCTCAAGATATTCAGAAAAACATCTTGAAAGGTAAATACAACGTTGATCGTAACGATGAAATTTATTTTTTACCCTATCGCAGTAACCAGAAAAAAATGCCACTGCATTTTACCTCATCGACGGTGAAAACTCTTTTTGGCTTAATATTCTATCTCAATCATTTAGCCCAAAAAGGGGATTATCTCATGATTGATGAACCGGAATTAAACTTACATCCTGATAATCAACGTATGATTGCTAGGATTTTAGCCAAATTAGTGAATGCTGGTTTAAAAGTCGTTGTGAGTACACATAGTTCTTATTTGGTTCGGGAAATCAATAACTTAATTATGTTAAACCAAACCTTTTCTCAACCGGAAGAATTAAGAAAACGTTATGGTTATACGCAAAAAGAGGTATTGTGCAGTCACCAAGTCTCTGCTTATTTATTTGATAATAAAACCATCACATTGATGGAATTAATGCCGAATGAAGGTATTATTGCTGAGACTTTTGATCAAACTATCAACAGCCTTAATCAGTCTTCCAATGATATTTACTATGCGATACAAGAGGATGTAGCCAATTCGGAGGAATCCGATGACTGATAAAAAATCGCTGGTTGAATGACTACCCGATTTAATTGCGGCAGAATTTCATTTACCTATGACAAAAGGCACACTTCGTATAGAAGAAACCAAAAAGGAAGCCACTTGTCGTTGGGTTGAACTCAATTTTTATCCAGAACAATGGAAAATAATTAGGAACGAAAAAAGAGGGTTAAAACTCATTCACATTGCTCAATTAATGTGTTATTCAGCTTATTGTCAGCGTATGCAGAATTGTTTATTTCAGCCGCAACCATTGACACCTAAAAAACAATCAGATTCAGTCCTAACCGCGCTTTGGGCAAGTGAATGGGGCTGATATCATTTTATGATTATTGCAACGGGTGTGTACGGTGAGTGAGGAAACCATGCAGATTCTTGGAAAAATGCCTCAATAAATGAATTTAAATAGAATTTTATGAGATAGACATGAACGCTAAAAAATTATTAAAATCTGGTAACTAGCTGTAAAATTGTTCTATACTTTAAAAAAGGAGCATAGTGGAGACCCTTTTTGGAAAAGGGTAGTGCTAGGAAAATAGTCATTAGCTCTTTTTAGAATCAAATCCTTCTTCAAGTTTGGACTCTAAAACCACTACTTTTTTCTTAGCACTACCTAAAAGAGAAGCAAATAGGATTTAACTACCTGACGTATTTTCTTTTTCTAGGTAAATATTTTCATCGGTTGGCAAATAAATTATCACTCTTATATTAAAGTAATTACCATGACTAGAGAAAAAACAGATATTTCTGCTCTCAAAGCGGATAAAAACCGACAAGCTCATAATGCATTGAGAGGTTATGTTTATCAAATCTGGCACAGTGTTTACGCTTGGCTTAATTTAGCTGATAATGAAGTTTTGTTCTTAGAAGGTGCTGAAGACTTTGATATTATCCAAGAAGATAAAAGTACCGCTGTACAGGTTAAAGATACTCAGCATAATATTACCCTTCGCTCCTCTGAAATCATTGAGGCTATTCAACATTATTGGGAATTGCGTAACGCGCATCCTGAGCGTATGGTATTGTTTCGCCTTTTGACTCGCTCTCAAGTTGGTGTTGAAAAAAGTAATCCATTTGGAAAGGGTGTGGCTGGTTTGGCAGTTTGGAAAAATTGTCGTAGAAACGAGACAAATATTGAAAAGCTAAAGAGTTTTCTCATAACTGAGAAAAAATTACCTTCTGATTTATTGGAATTTTTATCTAAAGCCAATGATAGAGATATACTAGAGAATCTAATTAAACCAATCACCTGGGAAACTGGTAGTCGTGAAGCCAGTTATGTAGAAAATACTATAAAAAGTATTCTGGTGACTCATGGTGATAAATATCTTGTAAGTCCATTAGATGCTGCTTCTGTCGTCAATCGTTTGTTGAAAGAAGCGTTAACGATAGCAACTAAAAACGACAATCGTGTTTTGGATAAGAGTTTATTTTTGCAACTATTTGAAGAAGAAACCACAACTAGGATTCCAAACGCTCAATTACGAGAACTACAAAAAGCAGCGCAACTTGTCAATCCATTTGCATTTGGAGGATTATCAAATAATATTACTCAATTTCAGTTGACTTCCAATCTCCAATTTGGTGTACCTCCATTGATGGCGCGTTTGGTAAAACGTAGTGAAATATTAGCCAAACTGCAAAAGTCACTTAATCACACCGGATTGGTTGTGATTACTGGTTTAACCGGGATGGGAAAAACAACATTGGCTAATTTATTAGTACAAAATAATCATCGTGAATGGTTATGGGTTTCATTAAGAAATCTTGATGCTACACAAATTTCATTGCTTTTAATGCAACTTGTAGCAATTATCGCGCAAGATCATCGCTCACCTAATATGGTATTAGATGATTTGGATACCACACCGGCTCAGGCTTATCAATATGAAGAGAATCTAGGTTGCTTATTTTATACGGTATTGGAAAATGATGGACATCTTATTATTACTAGCCAACGTGAATTACCCTCTCGTTTTTCACACCGCATGAATTTGAGTTCTGATTCTAACCATCGAATAGAGGGATTGTCTGAACAAGAAATCACGGAATTTACACATCAATATAATTGTCCAGAACATTTAACACAATATTTTGGCAGAATCATTTATTTACAAACTTCAGGGCACCCTCAATTAGTGCAAGCTCGCCTAAAAAACCTTGAAAAAATGCAATGGGCTACAAAAGAGGATGATATTTTAACAACACCGCCTGATATAACTCAGGTTCGTACAGAAACCAGACAATTGTTGCTTGAACAGTTACCAGAAAAACATTGTGAATTAATTTATCGTTTGAGTCTGTTATACAGTGTATTTCGTCGTGATTATGCCGTAGCAATTGGTGAACTTTCGCCAGAGGTTGGGTTTTCTGGAGATATTTTTGATTGGCTTGTTGGGCCTTGGATTGAACCTGTCGGTAATGGCTACTACCGTATCTCACCTTTATTAAGTCATGCCGCAGATAAGGTTTGGTCAAAAAATAAGATAGCTAAACTACATTGCGCTATTGCTGATGTCGTTTTGTGCAGTGATGATTTGACGCTTCACGAAGCAGAAACTATCTTTTATCATGGATTAATAGGACGTTGTGAGCATACATTGTTCCTGGTTCTAAACATTTTTTTTACCAGTCCAGAAGAAATCTGGAAACCTTTAGCCTCTAAATTTTCGTGGTTTATCCATGCTAATGTGGAAACTCAAGGGGCATTGTTTTCAGAAAATATGATTATAAACAATATGCTTCGGAGGTTTCAGTTTAGAATTGCAGCTGAAATTGAATCTCAAATGGCTGTTTCAATTGCTAACATTTGGGATAAAGAAATTTTTCCTCCAACAGAGCCAGATGCAAATTACTTTTTTAGTCGTTATCTATTTGTAAGTCGTGTTATTATCAGTTTTGAAGTGCCATTGCCAATGGACACATTGTTGGGCTGGTTAATTGAGTTAATAGAAATTCACAAACAATTGGAGCAGAACAATGTTTTTGAAGAAATGAAAGCACTGTTTCCAAATAACCCACCTCCTGCCAATTTTTTTAACGCTCTTGATTATGTTCCGGTTCTGTTTAAGTTTATTGTCCTAAAATGTACAAATGTTCAATTGTTAGAGCAATTAATGGATAAACTTTGTCAAATGCCAATTGACATTCGTAATCGTCTTTTTACGCTATTCCAAACTGGTGAAGCAGAAGAAGATGCAAAGTGGCTTACTGCTCGAAGTTGGATGCATGAGGCTGATCTTGAAAATCCAGACTGGACGAACTGTCTTCGTGTACTCACAAAAACCGCTAATCTAGCAAAACAATGGAATTCTAAAGTATTGGCTGAAGCAATCACACGAGGAATAGCTGTTATTTACGAAGAATATCTCCATGATCCTGATAGTGCTATTTTTGCTTTAGAAGAAATTAAAGCACAAACTGGGCAATCATTTACGGTAGAAGATGAATATGCAACTATTTATCTTCACCAAAAAGAATATGAAAAAGCTTTGGAAATTTGGGATCGTATTCTCCCACAATGGCAATCCCACCCTCACGACAAAAAAACTCCCATGTTTGCCTGTCGAAATGCTGGCATTGCAGCATCCCACACAGGTGACTGGCAAAAAGCGGCACACTTTTTCTTTGAGGGACAACATCTGGCACAGCAACTCAATCAGCCTAGATTTATAATCGGCTTTTTTATGGATGCTGGATTTGCCCTATGGAAAACCAGACAACATATAGAAGCTGTGGAAATTTTTGCGGAAGTTTTGTATAAGCTTGAAGCGTTACCTGATCCAGAAAAAGATTTTGATTCTTTAATTGTGCGAAGAAAGGTAGCATATACATTATTATTGATTGCAGATAGATTAATTGAAAGACAACATAATCTATTTGAACTACATCCAGGCATGTGTAGCAACCCTGAAAATATTGATGCCTTAAAAGAAGAACCAATTGCGCCGTTAGAGTTATCTTGGTTAAACCTGATAAAAATAGAGTATCATCTAAAATTGGACACAACGATATTTCAGTGTGTGCAACGCCAATTCAAAAACGCCAGACTGCCTCTTTTACATGTATTACTTAATGATTTTGCTATAAAAAATTCTTTTCAATATTTGGATTTTAGTGCTTTACCTGTTCAAGTTGAAAATTTAGACATTGCTAGTCAAGCAACAAATGCTCAAATGAGCAAAGGTCAACAAATTTGGGAAAGAGGTGAACTGGATATTCGTGTTAAGGTAAGTCTTCAAAATCTACCTGATTACTTTTTCCTTGCCCTTGTTGCTCTGTTCAGTACTAACCAATTTAATCCAACATTGTTTGATACCTGGCGAAAAAATGCGGAAGGGTTAAGTATGCAAGCCGATATTAACAACTGGATAGTGCTTGCCAAATCCATTTTAATGCTGGATATTCAAACATCTACACAAATAATGAAAGACAAGAAAGAAAATTCAAAAAAACGTTTGTTAGCTATTCTCAATGTGAGTCTCGCTAAATCTATAACACCTAATGATCTTTTTCATGCTCATGCTCTATTGGTTCATGAAGTCATCCAAAATACTTCAATCCAAAATATTGCTGATTATTTAGTAGCCATGCTAACACGTCAGTGGTTACATAAAATCCAATCTCCGGCATTGTTAATAACACCTAAACTGACTGTACCTGATATTAAAGCGGCATGTCAGAGCGAGATAAACAGTTTGCCAAAGGTTGCTAAAATTATTTTGGCTGTTTCAAACGCTGTTTCAGTGCAATTGCCTAAAAAATATGTGCATCAATTACGTCAATTAATTCAATAATTGCGTAAGTAAAAAAACAGCATTTTTTAATCTACTTTAAACTGATAATACCAATGTTGAGTTAAAACTTATTTTGATTTGGTTCAAATCCGAACTAAAGTTTGGACTTAACCACCTGATTTCATCTCAAAATTGGTATAAAAACCATGTCCAAACTCCTAATCCAAAACTACCACACTGAAGTGGAAAAAATCATTCAATACGG
>Ga0233403_10000298_pt1 | contig 23214 bp, 20 predicted proteins | sample Na_oxic_1_MG_FD_179866 | JGI IMG/M metagenome (GOLD analysis project Ga0233403, IMG submission 179866) | Seawater microbial communities from Saanich Inlet, British Columbia, Canada - Na_oxic_1_MG | ecosystem: Environmental > Aquatic > Marine > Inlet | place: Canada: British Columbia | collected...
TGCAAACCATCATCAGCTTCAACCACACTATAGTTTGCATCGGTTAAAGTTATATTAAGCATTTGCCGCATGATGACTGAATCATCAGTAACTAAAATATTATGCATAATGGTGAATGGTGAATTATTAATTTTTAAATTTCTTTGAAGGGCGTTCAGTATCTGGCGATAAACTTTCCATAATCTTGGATTTCATCTATAAAAACCTTGCCACAAGAATGAGTGGTTATGCTTACGTTTGGAAACTCAAATTCTATTGTGGTACTTAATACAAAAGTAGCATTACCTGACAAGAAAACTTTATGTTGATGATCACTATTAACTACCGGCTTACATATCACCAACCCCCCCCGGTTGTATACATCAATTGATTCTCCAAAGGAATTATAGCCGGATAAACAAGAAACCAGTGATGAAGCTGACATGCCGCTACCACACGAGTTTGTCAAGCCAACACCTCTTTCATAAGTCCTTACAAAGATAGCATTTTGATAAAGAATCTGACAAAAATTCACATTAACCCCTTTTGGAAAAAGGTTAATAAGTTGATTGGCTTTTTCCCCAATTTGTTTCAGTTCCATATCAGAAATACTATCTACAATCGACACCAAATGAGGGTTGGGCATACTTACCGCCGTAAATTTTAAATTCTCAGACAATTGCTCAAGTGGTCGTTCGATCAATAATTCTGAATCGGTAGACATCGGAATATTTTGAGTATTAAATGAAATTGTGTTTAATTCCGCTTGGTAAGTTTCCACACCTTTAGAAATATTTTCAACCTTAACAACATTTGAAACTCCTTTGAGTATTTCTATTAAAACCGAATCTTTACCAAATTTTTCACAAGCAAATCTGCCAATACATCTTAAACCATTGCCACACACCTCTGCCTCGGAGCCATCTGGATTAAACATTCTCATTTTGCCATCAGCATTGTCACTTCGTAACAAAAAAAGAATACCATCAGCCCCTAGAACACTCTCCCTATCGCAAAAAATTTTTGCCAGAATGACTCGTTCCTCCTCTGAAAACAAGATACCATCATATTCGTCGATGAGTATAAAATCGTTGCCTGAGCCCTGACATTTGAGTATTTGTAATTTCATTGAACCAATTTTCCTTTAAAGCAATTGAAGAATAGTGTGCCTACAAAAAATAAAAGAATTGGTGCAAACTAACATAGTCATTGAGTTTTTTCAAATCGAGCTAACTCCTACGCCGGTTTGCCCAACGCTATACGGATGTGCGTTCAGTATATAGACTTTCAGAAAAATATTTGGAGCCAAACCTCGGAGGTTTTGGAAACCTCCGAGGTTTTTCGTTTTTCGTGAAATTATTTCGTGAAATTATTTATCTGAACGTCTGTAGTTAGCATAACTTAAAATGGTAAGTTATAATCGACACCGTTCATATCTTCTTAGGGGCTATTTACAATAGTTAATTTAAAATTACTTGTTGTCAATATGCAATGGCTAATTATAGAACGTTCATTTATGAAACGACTAAATAGAGAAATTTTAACTTATGAATATTGAAAAATACCATCCTTCCATTCGCGTAATTCACTGGTTAATGTTTGTTCTGTTCGCCATTATCTTTGTACTCGGTGTCGTAATGGTAGAGTTCAAAGAGGCAGAACCGTGGTTAATGTATAACATCCATAAAGCCACCGGGGTATTAGTGTTTCTGTTAGTCCTTATCCGCCTCATTGCCCGGTGGCAAACTCAAATTCCACCACCTTCCCCTTCGATTTCAGAGTTGGATCATCGCATTGCTGAAAACGTAGTTCGTTTGTTTTACCTCTTTATGATCATTGTGCCGATTACTGGTTATGCACTTTCAAATGTACATGGACATGAAGTGTATTTCTACGGCTTGCAATTGCCAAGATTGTTTCCCACCAATCCAGATTGGGAAAATATAACCAGTCTTTTTCACTATTATGCGACTTATGCTTTTTTAGCCGTTATTGGACTACATATTCTTGGTGTAATTAAGCATCATGTGAAAGGGCAAGATGTATTGCGCCGAATTACTTAGGAACGTGCCTGAAATAACGGAGGCAAACGTAAGGGTAATCACAAGGGATTACCCCTACAAATCATTATGGGACAATGGGGCAATCTTGGTGCTGGACGGGGTTTGCAACCCGAAACGTTTTTTCCGGTTCGATTTTTTAAAAGTTACGGAGCAGGTTGCAAACCTGCTCCAGCAAAACTAATAACATTATGTTAACAGGAACACTGCAAAAAAGTTATAGTTTACTAGCTCCCATTTATGATGGAGCCGTTGCTCTTCCTACCCGTGCGGCACGGCAGCAAAGTCTGGCTCTGTTAGGCGATGTTCATGGGATGAACATTTTAATATGTGGAATAGGTACCGGTTTAGACATTCCATATCTACCAAGTGGGGCGCATTATACCGGCATAGATTTGACTTATGCGATGTTAAAACGAGCAAAGCGGCGCATCACAACCCAAGAGATAAATTTACACCAAGGTGATGCGATGCAATTGCCTTATCCGGTTCAGTGTTTTAGTGTAGTAATTATGCACCTTATTTTGACGGTAACCCCCTTTTCCCAACAGACTTTAGATGAAGCGACACGAATATTAATTCCAAACGGTAAGATTTTGATTTTAGACAAATTTTTAAAACGGGGGCAACGAGCGCCCGTGCGCCGTTTATTAAGTCCTTTAATTGCCAAGATTGCCACCCGCACTGATGTAGTGTTTGAGGATTTAAGCCATCCAGATTTCACGGTATTAAGTGACACACCGGCTTTGGCGTTTGGGTGGTTTCGACATATATTGCTACAAAAAAATTAGTGGTACACAAAAAATTTTAAACATTTTAATCGGCTCCAGAAATCCGATTTTTTCAAAAAATCGGATTTCTTTTTAAACCGGTCAAGTTTTTTCGTGATATCTCTTTCCCCTTTAACCTTTTTCTTTTCTCCCTATCATGTCAACTTATGTAGTCGGCGATATACAAGGTTGTTACACCGAATTACAAAATTTGCTTAAACTGGTTAATTTTAATTTCAGTCAAGATATTCTGTGGTGTACTGGTGATTTAGTTAATCGTGGGCCAAATTCATTGGAGGTACTGCGATTTTTTAAGGAATTAAAAGAACGAGCTATCGTTGTACTGGGTAATCATGATTTACATTTACTTGCCGTTGCTCACGGTAACATTGAATATCATAAACCACAAGACACCCTAACACCCATTTTGGAAGCGGAAGACAGTGAGGAATTGTTAGAATGGTTACGTCATCGTCCCTTTCTTCACCATGATGTCGATTTTGAATTTACTTTGATTCATGCTGGACTTCCACCACAATGGGATTTGTGGCAAGCACGTCAATGTGCAGCCGAAGTTGAAACCGTGTTACGTGGTAAGCAATACCGGGAATATTTGGCTAATCTTTATGGCAATGAACCCAATAAATGGTCAAATGAACTTACCGGCTGGGATAGATTGCGTTTCATAACCAATTGTTTTACACGCTTACGTTGTTGTGATGCCTTTGGAAAATTAGCCTTGAAAGAAAAAGGCCCTCCCTCTTTTGATAAAAATGATAAAAACCAACCTTGGTTTTGGTGGCCTCATCGTGCCAATCGTAACCAACAAATTATTTTTGGACACTGGGCGGCATTAGGCTACTATACAGATAAAGAAATATATGCAATTGACACTGGGTGTTTATGGGGCGGTGCATTAACAGCATTGCGCTTAGAAGACAAACAAATTTTCAGCATTTCTTGTGCTGGCTCGTGTGTTCCTAGTATACAATGGTGAATTATGAATGGTGAATTATGAATTAAGAATAAATACTCCAAGTTGCTTGATATGACGGATTTATTAAAGGGCTGCTGGGCTATTCATTTTCACAAATTTGAAGTATGTTCAGTATAAAAAGTTGTGAATGAAGAGTACTTGAATATTTGAAACGTGACGGACGGGGTTGCAAACCCCGTCCAGCAAGGAAATATAAATTTCACCATTCACCATTCACCATTCACCATTCACCATTCATACTACTCAACCCGCACCACTCGAAATCCAAGTGTATCCATGCTTGTACTTGAGTCAAATTTATGTCTTTTCGTTGTGCGTAAATCACTTTTTTGATAATCCCCAAAAGAACCACTACGTACCATCCGTTCCTCACAATTCCCACCTTTCCAATGATTTCCAGTAGCGGGCGCACCTCGGTAAGTGTAACGATAACAACTGATTGTCCACTCTTTAACATTACCAATAACATCATATATGCCAAAAGCATTAGGTGAAAAACTTCCCACTGGTGCAGTTTGTTTTCCATCCCATTGGCTACCACAAATTCCGCAATTAGCTTGGTTATTGTCAAGCTCATAACCCCACCAATATGTGGTTTTTGAACCGGCGGCTGCTGCATATTCCCATTCTCTTTCACTCGGTAGATTATACTTACGACCGGTTTGGGAAGACAACCATTCAGTGTACTTCATGGCCTCGCGCCAAGTGATATTTATGACCGGTCGTTTTCCCCGTCCCCAACCTTCATCACGAGGCTTTGAGTTACCAGTTGCCTCGGCAAACATGTCATATTCCTCAAATGTTATTTCATATTTTTGAATAGAAAAACTTTCCAATGTAACCTTATGCTGAGGGCGTTCATCGTGATAAGGTAAGGAACTTTTACTACCCATCTTAAATGTGCCGCCCGGTAGTTTGACCATAAGTGGCCCTTTTCCACCATCTTTTAGCTTATCTCTAAATGTACCCAATGATTTAGCTTTTTGCACTACTTTCGGTTTTTCATTAACTATAGCATTGACGGTTTCTTGAGCTTTCACCGCTGTTTTAGAAACTGAATTTGGTATTGCAACTGTTGCCTTTTTCTGGGGGGACAACAACAAAAATAACATTGCGCTTAGTACAAGTGAAAAAATAGTCCCAATACTTAGCCCTATCCATAACCCTTTCTTGCGACGATGACTATGCAAAGCGAGAGATTGTTCTTTATCTTGTTCATGTTTTTTCATCAAAGCCCTAGCCGTATCGCGTTGCACTTTTAACAAATCGGCTTCTTTCTTAGATTGTTTACTAATAGCATCAAGTTCTTGTTTGACAGCTAGGTGTTCAGCCTCTTTTTTCTTAATTAACCTTGCTAGTTCTTGTTGTAACTTTTCGTCATTAGTGCGACGTTCTTGAGCAACATTAACAACGCTTTTTTTAGCTTGCCGTCTCAAACGAGTAATTTCCGCTTTAGCATGGTTCAGTTGTTCAATTTGAATACGAGTTTTTTTCTGAGATTCTTCAAGACGACGAATGCGAGCAAACGCCGATTTTTCAGCATCATGTTTCTCATTGGTAATTGTTGTCGTGGCAGTTCGATCTTTGGCCGAAATTTTGGTGATAGCTAATTGTAGAGCACTTATTTGTGATACCAATTTTTCAGCTTCAGTGGCTCTACGCGCGGCTTCTTCTGCCGTATCAGTAGCTTTCGCTTCAGTTTGTAATTCTTTATACCGCTTTATAAGCTTTTGAGCTTCAGCTTTGGCTTTAAGTATTGAAGACACAATTGTATTCTCGCTGTTGTTACTTTAGTATGAAACTGTGGGCTTGGTTTCGACTAATGTCGAATTCTCCAACCCCCCATACACCATCTATATTCAGATGAATCTACGGGCTAATTTTTCAAGGTTTTGAAAACCATACGGAGCAATTCTAAAAGTATATATATTTATAATTTTTTTAGCTATTTCTTGAGTATAAACTGTTGTTATGCCACTTGCAGTTTTTGGGGGGGAAAGAAGAACACAATGGTTTAGCAAGTTTCGTTGAACTATTTAGCCAAAGTTTCCGCATTTACATAATATGAGTGACAAAATAGTCCCAATACCAATCCCTATCAACAAATCCTTCTTGTTAGTACTATGCAAGGCGATAGATTGTTCTTTTTCCTCTTCATGTTTTTGTATCAAAGCTCTTGCGGCATCGCGTTGCATTTTGAACAATTCAGCATCTTTTTTAGCTTGTTTATGAATGGTATCAAGTTCTTGTTTTACGGCTAGCTGTTCGGCCTCTTTTTTCTTAATTAGTCTTGCCAACTCTCGTTGCAATTTTTCATTGTTAGGCTGGCGTTCTTGAGTCACACTAGCGATGCTTTTTTCGGCTTGCCGTTTTAAGTGACCTATTTCTGCCTTAGCACGGTTAAGTTGCTCAATTTGGATACGAGTTTTTTTCTGAGCCTCTTCAAGATGATGAATGCGCTCAAGCGCGGATGTTTTAGCAACTTCATGTCTAGTTTTTGTGGTTTGAGTAGCTAGATCTTTTGCCTTAAGTTTGGTAATAGGTATTTTTAATGCGCTTATTTGTGAAGCCAACTTTTCAGCTTCAGTGGTCTTGTGCGCTGCTTCTTCTGCCGTCTTAGCAGTTTTGGCTTCGGCCTGTAATTCCTTATATCGCTTGATAAGTTTTTTAGCCTCGGCCTTAACCTCAATTATTGAAGACACAATCGTATTCTCGTTGTTACATTAATAAACGTGGGACTTTGACTAAAAATTTTTCCCAAACTCCCTATATACCATCCATAGATATTCAAATAATTATTTTTTACCGTGACTAACATTTCATAAATCAAGTCATTGTGTGTTCGCTTTTACAAACATTTTACGGATATATAGATTTGAGAATAATTATTGAAACAGATACGATACCGAAAAGTGTGAGTCACTGATCGGTAGGTGTTTTTTTTGAAATTAAAATTATATATATAGGTGTTCAGATAAATAATTTCACAAAAAACCTCCGAGGTTTCCAAAACCTCCGAGGTTTCCAAAAACCTCCGAGGTTTCCAAAACCTCGGAGGTTTGATTCCAAACATTTTTTGATCAGTCTATAGATTTGAATAATAATCACGATCCTAACCGGTCAGGTTTATTATGTGAAATTATTATCGAACAAACTATATATCCCTTCAAAGGATAGTATTTTGAGAAGGAGAACACTCCGTAAAATTTTTCGTTTGGTTTATGAACCCATCCAATAACGGTGTCTTAAATACCACCATAGCAAAAGCGACAATGCCTAAAATACCTAATCCAAGACCAATCAATACACCTTTTGAAAACGAGCCGTTGTTACCAAAACGTAACCAGTTCATTTTTTCTTTTTCCAATTGTTTCTGTCGCTCAATTGCTGCGTCGCGTTGTTCCCTTAACAACTCAGCATCTTTTTGGGTTTGTTGACGGACAGCATCAAGTTCTTTTTTAATGCTTTGGTATTGGGTATTTTTGACACTAATCTGCTCTTCTAGTTTAGCCAGTTCATGTGCCGGTGTGGCACGCTCCTCGTTAAGGCGTTTAGCCACAAGTGCCGCATTCTTTTTAGCCTCAGTTTGTAAACGCGAAAGATCGGCTTTGGCTAAGTTAAGTTGTTTGATCTTAACACGGGTTTGTTGCTGGGCATCTTCGATACGATTAATGCGTTTTTCAAGCTCAATTCTTTTTTCTGCTATTGATAAAGTACGTTTAGTTTCTTTATTGGCATCGGTTTTCTCGGCAGAATTGGTGACAGTTTTTGTCGATTGAACAGTTTTACTAAGAGCAGCTTGCAGCGTGTTTATTTGCAACATCAGTTTTTCAGCCTGATTAGCTTTAGATGCCGCTTTTTCGGTATCAGTTGTTTTATTAGCGTCAGCCTGTAAGGTTTTATATAGCTTGATAAGTTTTTGAACTTCAGCTTTAGTTTGAGTTATTGAAGATACAGTCATATTTTAGCAATCAGTTATTTTTAACGTGAAATGAGATATTTAGGTAGTGAAATTACACAACACGAATCATTTACGCACCAACATGTTCTTTTTATTTTTTCTTAACCATCTAAAAATCGCTTAATAATTATTAATAGCGAATACCCGTATATCATCTTAGAACAAATTCATATACCAAACCAATTTATACTGAACGCATTTCAAATTTGTGAAAATATAAGAATGGCTCAGCAGCCCCAAGCCTGATTATTCATTCACAATTCACAATTATAGTGGTAATAGTTTTCAAACATATTTATTGAATTATTGAAATCCAACACGATGATAGTATTATTTTCCATTCGCTCTTGCTGGCTCAAAACCGGGTTATTTAAAAAACTGGCAATCTTGAGTTAGAGTAATTGACATTGGAGCCGCCGGTGTTGGTAAACCGGAAATTTACCTCTTAAATCGGCTTGTTTTTCCAAGTCTATGTCAGCACAAATAACCCCAGCCCCCCGGTTCAAGCGAGTTAATACTATACCCCACGAATCAATTATCATGCTGTCACCATAAGTTTCTCGACCATTAACATGATAGCCACCTTGATTGGCAGCAATCACATAACAAAGATTTTCCACCGCACGCGCTCGTACCAAAACCTCCCAATGAGCTTTACCGGTAACCGCTGTAAATGCACAAGGTACACAAATCAATTCTACATCTTGGGCGAACATACAACGAAATAATTCCGGGAAACGCAAATCATAACATACTGCAAGTCCTAAACGTCCATAGGGGGTATCAACCACGACTATTTGGTGTCCGGCTTCAATGGTTTTCGATTCACAATATTGTTCATTGGGAGCTGCCGTGACATCGAACAAGTGCATTTTGTCGTAACGCGCAATACGTTTACCGGTATTATCAAATACCAAACAAGCAGCACGAAACTTAAGAGGATCGTCAGCTACTATTGGCAATGTCCCCCCTACTAACCATATTCCTAAACGTGCGGCTTGTTGGGATAGAAAATCTTGGATTGGGCCAGTATCAGTGTTTTCACGGATGTTAACATTGTCTATAGAGTGCATTGGCATTAACGCAAAATTTTCTGGCAGAACTACCAACGATGCACCCATGTTTGCGGCTTCGCCAATGAGTCGCCCCGCTTCATGTAAATTGGCACTGACATTTGAGCCAGAGGTCATTTGTATAGTAGCAACACGGTACATATCAGTTATCATTTAGAAGTATACTTTGTCAAAAATAATGTAGGGTGGATACGCTAGAGCAAAATCCACCCTACAAGTCATTGATTTTATTAAATGTGACAAAGTAGAATTAAGTTATCAACTATTGATTTTTTAGCAGAGTTGGTTGCGGTTTGGTGTTTGCAAACTAGCCACTGCACGCCAACCCCATCAACATTTTGCCATACATTTGTAAATGATAGCATTTAATGAACAATTGAGGCGTGGTCCACTTTTTTTATCCCCAACTTATGCATTCATCGTTACACATAACTAACTTAAGTAATTTAAATAAATAATTGATTATTAATAAAGGTATTTAACATTTGCAATGTCTACGTCTGTTCAAATTGTATCAAAATCCAAACCATTCAACCCACAAGCCCATCAACCGGTCTTATTACCAGAAGTGCTTGAAGCATTAAACTTGCGTTTTGACGGCACTTATGTCGATTGTACTTTTGGACGAGGCGGGCACACAAGAGCCATTTTGAATCACCTTGGGACTTTAGGGCAAGTGCTGGCTTTTGACCTTGACCCTGAAGCCGTACAAGCTGCACAAGATTTATGTATGGCTGACAGTCGTTTTAGTATTATTCATAGTGGGTTTGCAATGTTGGCACACCATATTGAATTACGCAATCTAGTAGGTAAAGTAAATGGGGTGTTGTTAGATTTGGGGGTATCTTCACCACAACTTGATACACCAAATCGGGGCTTTAGTTTTAGGCACGATGGCCCATTGGATATGCGTATGAATCCGACCAGTGGCGAGAGTGTGGGTGAATGGTTATCCAAAGCTACTGCCAAAAATATAGCTGATGTCCTAAAAAATTATGGTGAAGAACGTTATGCGCGACGCATTGCACGAGCAATAGTTATGGCGCGTTCGCAAATCGAATTGAAAACCACACGCCAGTTAGCACAAATTATTGCCACTGCCAATCCAGCTTGGGAAAAAGACAAACATCCAGCGACACGTTCTTTTCAAGCGTTGCGAATTTTTACTAATAGTGAACTCGAACAATTACAACAAGTATTGCCACAAATACCAAATATGTTAGCACCGGGAGGGCGTTTAGTCGTTATCAGCTTTCATTCCCTTGAGGATCGCATTGTTAAACGGTTTATTCGTAATTGTGTACGAGGTGATAATTTTCCACCCACATTGCCAGTAATGAAACACCAATTGTGTCCGACATTACGTGCCATTGGCAAACCAAAGTTTTCGAGTGCGCCAGAAATTGCGACGAATCCGCGTGCCCGCAGTGCCGTAATGCGAGTAGCAGAAAAGTTATGACATTTTTAAAGAGGGCAACCATAAATTCGATGATATGTAGGGGCAATCCCTTGCGGTTGCCCGTCGTCTTCACCCTTTGATAAATCCGTTATAATCAAACAACTTGGACTATTCATTCACCATTCATAATTCATAATTCATAATTCACCATTCACCATTCACCATTGCAGTTGGTGCCCACGCGTTCAAAATACCGTAAGCCATCCAAGCAATGATTCCAGCATAGATAATACGCGGTATCCATATTGCCAACATTTCATCGTGTCTGGCAATATCTTCAGATTCTAATTTGACGTAGTGAAGCATTATTTCAGCCAAACTGCCGGCATATTCTCCGGTTAAGACAAGTTGGCTCGCAATGTTATTAACCCCTTCAACTTGTGAAAAGGCATTGGCAAAACTGTCGCCATCTCGCAAATGAGAAGTTATCTTTTGTAAACGTTGTCGTATAATGAGGTTTTCAACCACCTCATAAGCCTTGGGTAATGCTTCAAGAATAGGTAAACCGGCTTGTAGCATTAAACCCAATGAACGCATAAAATCTCGTAGGCTTCGCCGCACGTACCATTTACCTAAATACGGTAAATTTATCTCAGCGCGTTCCCATGAATGTCGGAAAGATCGTAAAAATCCGTGGCGTATCCACTGTGGCAAACGTAGAAGCACAAAAATAAGTATTGCCATTTGAAAAATTAAACCTACTGTCGCACCCAAATAACTTATGGCTGTCATCTTTCCCAATAGCAAAGCCGGCACCGGCTGAATAAACACTGCCAAAAGCAAAATCGTTAATGGCAAAAACAATTGTGATTTAATTTGGCGTACTCGTCGTGCTTTATCCTCATAAAATTTGGCCAATTGCCGAAACACTACCGCATTTGTTCCCCCGGCTTCTGCCACTTTAACAAGGGCAGTATCTAAACCAACAAATAAGCCGGCTCGGGTTCCCGCCTCTGCTAAAGATTTGCCCCGTTTAAGATGTTCTAATGCCACCGCCACTCGTTTGCCCATCTCGCCACCATCTTGAGTCAACAGTGTCAAAGCCTTCATTATTGGAATCCCGGATTCTTCCAAGCGAGCAAGTTGCAAATAGAGATTCGCTAAATCTTGAGCGGATAATGGTTTATATCGTGATTTTTTGTAGGTAGGCATGTGTGACTACTTTATAATTGCATTGCAATCATTATATTCCAATCGGCTATCAACTAAAACGGCAATATGCAACACCAAAAATGGACAGTCTCTGTGAAATTATGAAAGTTTTTCAATACTATATCTAGTAAGGAACGTGCATGAAACAACGGAGGCAAACGTAAGAGGGTAACCACAAGGGATTACCCCTACGAATTGTGATGTAGGGGCATACCGATTTGATTGCCCTTTAGGTTGTCGAAGTTATTTTATGCACGTTCCAGGATTACCCCTACGAATTGTGATGTAGGGGCATACCGATTTGGTTGCCCTTTAGGTTGTCGAAGTTATTTTATGCACGTTCCTAATTTATAAGTTCTACCATACTTGGTATATAATAAACGACAAGATGCATTAGCCCCAAAATTAGAGAGAAATCCGATTTTAAAAAAAAATCGGATTTCTTAAGCCGGTTAAAAATGTTAAAAAACTTTTGTGTACCTGCTTGAGTATTTTAATTCTTTTATAATAACAATACCTTCGCCAATGTCAAAAAATTGTTGTTTCGGGAATGAGGTACGATTTCCCGAAACTCCGATATTACTGGGTTTCGGGAAATCCGCTTCGCGCAATGAACGAAACAAATATCAAATTGGCGAAGGTATTGAATAAATCAAATAACTCTATTCTATTAAATAACCATATTATATTTATTTTATTTGGCGAAGGTATTATTGCAACCATGCTATTTAAAAAAATAGTATTTACTTACCGGCAACACAGATTTTGAGTACGTTCAGTATATTCATCAGTTGATTTCAGATGTAACCACTATATAACATCGGATTAACACTGTTGGCATAGGAATGGCATTTGGTAAATATTTATCTATGTCTGTCAACCAGTACTTAAATTAGGATAATACCGTAAGGAATGAGAATTCAATAATACCCGAAACTAAACCTGTCAGGTTTGGCTTCAAAGTTTCTCAAGTTATTAAAGTCTCATTCCTAAATAATTAACGTAAATAATACTGACCAACAAATACTATTTAAATTGCGTCTATTATTTTCGGTCCTTACTAGTTAAAATAAAATTATGTCTAACAATTTCGTTTCAAATACACCGTTATTATCGGAACTAGAAGATTTACGACGGCAAGTCCTTACTTTATCTAAAGAAAAAACGCGCTTAAACATTTTACTAGACACATTGACTGAACATGGTGATACTGTTGAAGGTCAGTTGTTAGAAGGAAATGAAATTTTAGAATTCAAAGTTACGCAACGAACTCAAGAATTAGCCGAAAAAAACCAACAGCTGCAACAGGAAATACAAGAACGCCAACAGCTAGAAGAGGCATTACGTGAACGTGAAAAATACTACCGTACCTTAGTCAAAGAAGCGTTAATTGGCTTAGCATTAACCACTTTAGACGGTCGTTTTGTTGAGATTAACCCGGCTTTTGCTAGTATCATAGGTTACCCGGTTGAAGAGGCTTTAAAACTGACTTACCAAGAGATTACACCCAAAAAGTATGCGGAAGTTGAAAAAAAGCAATTATACCAATTGAAAACGACGGGACGATATGGCCCCCTAGAAAAAGAATTTATTCGCAAAAATGGGCTTCTCATACCCGTCAATCTAGCTGGTTTAATTATTTCTTATAGAGGTAAGGATTTTATCTGGCTCAATGTGGCGAACATCTCCGAGCAAAAAAAGGCTGAAATGGTATTGCTACATGCCAAAGAATTTGCTGAACAAGCTAAAGCGGCAGCCGAGGCTGCGAGTCATGCTAAAAGTACATTTCTTGCCAATATGAGCCATGAACTGCGTACCCCTTTAAATGCCATCATTGGCTATAGTGAAATGTTACAAGAGGATGCTGAAGATGCTTTGTATACCGATTTTATTGCCGATTTGCAAAAAATTCAGGCCGCCGGCAAACATTTATTGGGATTAATTAATGATGTACTTGATTTGTCCAAAATCGAAACCGGTAAAATGGATTTATTTATTGAGGATGTTGATCTTGACATTTTAATGGATGAATTCTTTAGTACTGTCCAATCCTTAGTTAATAAAAAGGCTAACCTCTTTAAAATAGAACGTCCAGATGTTTTAGGAAACATACGGACAGACATGATTAAATTACGTCAAATGCTGTTAAATTTGATCAGTAATGCGGCTAAATTTACCGAACAAGGTCTTATCCGTATGACAATTAAACGTGATGAGGAGTGGGTGACTTTTTGCGTGGCAGACAATGGTATTGGCATGACTTCGGAACAACAAGAAAAACTTTTCCAGCCTTTTACTCAAGCCGATTTATCGACTACGCGCCGCTATGGGGGAACCGGTTTAGGTCTCACCATCACTAAACAATTTGTAGAAATGATGGGGGGAACAATTCAGATAGAAAGCGAATTTGGACAAGGCAGCACATTCACTTTGTCTTTACCGATAGAAGCAAAAGTGACTACATCGAAGGTATTGTCCGAACTAAACTCTGAACCAAAAGCTTTAAGATTAGAGGGAGATGGCATTGTCTTGATCATTGATGACGATGCGACAATGCGAGAGTCGCTCAAAAAAGATTTGAGCACAATGGGTTATGCAGTGGCAGTGGCAACGAATAGAAATGAAGCTATCAAACTCGCTTACAAACTTCGCCCAGATGCTATTTTACTTAACGTCCAAATGTCTAATCAAGAAGGATGGCTGGTACTCTCGGACATCAAAAATGATTCACTCTTAGCCCACATTCCAGTGATTATGATTAGCATGGAGGAGGATAAACAGAAAGGTTATGTGATGGGTGCAACGGATTGCATTGACAAAAGCATGGTGATGAGACAATTATCTACCCTCTTAGAGAAATATCAGATTGGTGATGATTCTACCCGTTTAGTTATGGTTGTGGATGATGATAAAATCTTTCGTGAAAGCTTGGCTTTTATTATCAAAAACCAAGGATTGCGTGTTTTTCAGGCTGAAAATGGACAAATAGCTATTGATCACCTTGACCATAAAAAACCAGTATTGATTATGTTGGATTTAATGATGCCCGTAATGGATGGATTTGAATTTCTTACCCGTTTGCAAGACAATAAAAAATGGTGTTCTACGCCAGTTATCGTCCTGACGGCGAAAAATCTGAATGCTGAAGAACAAGCATTTTTAAATAGGCAGGTGGTAATGGTCTTTCAAAAAGAATCTTATAACCAAGATAATTTGGTTTCGTTTATTCATCAGCTAATTTCAGATGCTACCAAAGATATGCCGGCTGAAGTAGTAAAGCCGGTGTGGGAAAGGAATGGAATGGTGTAATTTTGATTAGCAAAATTTCGGTAGCGTAGTCAGGCCACGCATTACACTTACGCTTAAGATGAAATCAACCCATCAATATAACTTTGACAAAGTACTAGCATCCGCTAATGTGACATTGTCAAATCATATAATACCCCATAAAAATTCCTGTTAAGCTTTGTCCCTATATGTTATATTGAGAAAAGTTTTATCGTGACATGTCCGGTACACCGAAAATTATCAATTAACTCCACAAGATGTTAAGAAGAACAAAAATTATTGCTACGCTTGGACCATCAACTGATGATCCAAAAATGCTAGATAAAATTATCCAAGCCGGCGTTGATGTTGTACGCCTCAATTTTTCCCATGAAACGCTTGAAGCTCACCAGCGACGGCTTGAAGCGGTGCGTAAATTTGCTAGTGCTTATGATCGACCAATTGGTGCCATTGCTGATTTACAGGGGCCTAAAATTCGTATTGAGTGTTTTAGCGAAGGCAAAATCCAACTCAACCAAGGAGATAAATTTACCCTTGATGCTACCCATCCGAGTCATGCTGGTAATCAAAAATGTGTTGGGATTACTTATAAACAACTTCCCAAAGATATTCGTCAAGATGATACCTTATTACTTGATGACGGGCGAATTGTTTTAAAAGTGGATGCAGTTGAAGAGACAAAAATCCATTGTGAAGTGGTTGTTGGTGGAAAATTATCGAATTCCAAAGGAATCAATCGCCAAGGTGGTGGATTATCCGCAGATACCTTAACTTATAAAGATCGTATAGACATTGCTGCTATTGCAAAAATGCCGGTGGATTATTTAGCCGTATCATTTCCGCGCAATGCAAATGATATTCACGAAGCACGGCAATTATTAGAAGCCGCCGGCGGAAAATGTGGTATCATTGCCAAAATTGAGCGAGCTGATGCACTTAAAAATCATGAAGAAATTATAAAAGCCTCTGACGCGATTATGGTTGCACGAGGCGATTTAGGTGTTGAGATTGGGGTTCCCAGTTTACCAGCGGCTCAAAAATTATTAATTAAACAAGCACGTAACTTAAATAAAGTTGTTATCACCGCAACTCAAATGATGGAGTCCATGATAGATAATCCGATTCCAACTCGTGCTGAAGTATCAGATGTCGCTAACGCCGTCTTTGATGGTACAGATGCGGTGATGTTATCCGGAGAAACGGCAGCCGGTAAATACCCGGATAAAGCCATTTCGGTTATGGATAATGTTTGTCGTGAGGCAGAAAAACAACCAGTAGTGCGAGTTTCTAGACATCGTGTTGAGATACAATTTGGACGTGTTGATGAAGCAGTTGCAATGGCAACGATGTATACAGCAAATCATCTTAATATTAATGCGATTGCTTCTTTGACTGAATCCGGCTCAACCGCTTTATGGATGTCACGTATAAGTTCAAGCATACCGATTTTTGCTTTATCACGCAATAAAAGTACCCGTAATAAAGTCACTTTATATAAAGGGGTTTATCCAATCGAATTTACTGAAATATCAAATATTGATACCTTAAAAGTAAATCAATTGATGATTCAGGAATTATTGCGGCGCGGTGCCATCAGTAAGGGCGATTTAGTGATTATTACCAAGGGCGATTTAAAAGGAATTTCGGGTGGAACGAATTTGATGAAAATTGTTTGTGTTGATGATCGCTAGAAATCCGATTTTTGCAAAAAATCGGATTTCTTTAACCGAAACTTAATGAAAATTGTTTGTGTTGATGATTGCTAGAAATCCGATTTTTGCAAAAAATCGGATTTCTTTAACCGAATGATGATCGCTAGAAATCCGATTTTTGCAAAAAATCGGATTTCTTTAACCGAAACTTAATGAAAATTGTTTGTGTTGATGATTGCTAGAAATCCGATTTTTGCAAAAAATCGGATTTCTTTAACCGAATGATGATCGCTAGAAATCCGATTTTTGCAAAAAATCGGATTTCTTTAACCGAAAATGAAAAGTGTCACTCAACTCACGGACGAATCATCCATGATGTGGATAATAAAATCACAATAGCAATAATCAATCTGTAGGAGAACATTATGCTTAGATCAAGTTTGCATACGAAGAAGAAATTACGGCGGTTAGCTCTAGCCAGTGCCTTATTATTACCAATGACTGGTTTGGCAAATGACAATATTGAGATCACCCAAGGTTCTATGCTCGCCCTTTCTTGTACTGGTTGTCATGGAACCGACGGACAAAGTCCCGGTGCCATTCCAACAATTGCGGGTAAATCAGCAAGTTATCTGATAATGGCCCTGAAAGACTTCCGCAGTGGTAACACTGCTTCCACGGTGATGGAGCGCCACGCCAAAGGCTATACGGATGAAGAAATCAAACTTATCGCTGAATATTTTGCTAACTAGAGGATAATTTTGTCATGAATCAATTTTCGCGGAGAAAGTTTATCAAACTTGCGGGAACAGTCGGGGCTTTATCCAGTTTGGGTGCTTGGAATTGGGCATTGGGTGGTGAGACATCATCTGTTGGTGGACGTGTTGTTATTGTTGGTGGTGGTTTTGGGGGAGCAACTTGTGCTAAGTACATTCGCCGCTTTAATTCCAAAGTTGAAGTCACTTTGGTAGAACAGGATGCCAAATTTGTTACCTGTCCGTTTAGTAATATGGTACTGGCTGGGTTGCGTGATATGGACTGGATTACCCATGAATATACAGCGTTGCGTGATAAGTATGGTGTTAAGGTGCTACAAGATACGGTGACAGATATCGATCCGACTGCCAAAAAAGTTGCGCTTAAAGGTGGTAGCAGTTTGCAATATGATCGCTTAGTGGTGTCACCCGGTATCGACTTTAAGTGGGATGCTATTGAAGGTTATGATGAGGCTGCCAGCCAAATCATACCTCATGCATGGAAAGCTGGTAGTCAAACCAAATTGCTTCGCGGGCAACTGGAAGCGATGAAAGATGGTGGTGTAGTTATCATCGCTCCTCCGGGTAATCCTTTCCGTTGTCCCCCCGGCCCTTATGAACGAGCAAGTTTGATCGCCCATTACCTTAAACAAAACAAGCCAAAATCCAAGATTCTCATCCTTGATGCTAAGGATAGGTTTTCTAAACAATCACTGTTCATGCAAGGATGGGAAAAACTCTATCCCGGCATGATTGAGTGGGTGAAAGGTTCTACCGGTGGCAAGATCAAACGGGTTGACAGCAAGACTAACACACTATACGGTGCCGACTTTGATGATGAACATAAGGGTGATGTTATTAACGTCATTCCACCGCAAAAGGCCGGAATGATTGCCCACACGGCTGGTTTAGTGAATGAAGCTGGTTGGTGTCCGGTCAATCAGAGAACTTTTGAATCCGAAAAACATAAGGATGTTTATGTTATTGGTGATGCCAGCATTGCTGGTAAAATGCCTAAATCCGGATTTGCGGCTAACAGTCAAGCTAAAGTGTGTGCCGCTGCTGTTGTGACTAATTTAACTGGTAGCACTATGCCTGAGCCTTCCTACGTCAACACCTGTTATAGTTTGGTTGCTCCCGAATATGGTATTTCTGTAGCAGCCATTTATCGTCTCTCTGATAAAGGCATCGTTAGGGTGAAGGGAGCCGGTGGAGTTAGTCCTAAAGATGCTGATGCAGCGTTTCGCAAGAAGGAATCCCAATATGCAACTGGTTGGTATATGAGCATTACCAATGATATTTTTGATTGATGCTTTTTCGTAACATGTTTGGGGCCAAACCTCCGAGGTTTTGGAAACCTCGGAGGTTTTTCGGAGCCAAACCTCCGAGGTTTTGGAAACCTCGGAGGTTTTTCGTGCAACCAATCCCAAAGGAACGTTTGATTAAATATGATCGAGCCAACACTAGAAGAAATTATCCGTAGTGATAACCCTTGGTGGAGTAACACGCCTCAATCATCAGTCTCACCGTTAAAACGTTGGGTTTTTGAACCGGTTATTAAGCGTTTAAAAGCTGGTATGACACCAGTTGTTGCTTTGCGTGGTCCCCGTCAAGTAGGTAAAACGACATTAATACAACAGATTATTCAACAATTACTAGATGAAGGAGTGCCAACTCATCATATCTTGCGCGTTCAGTTTGATGATTTACCCACCTTTACCGCACAGCATGAGCCCATCTTAGGTATTTCATATTGGTTTGAAAAACATATTTTAGGTAAACCGTTCAACACAGCAGCTCATGAAGGACAGTTAGCTTATCTGTTTTTCGATGAATTGCAAAACATACCGTACTGGGCACCTCAACTCAAACATCTGGTTGATATGAGTTCTGTCCGTGTGATGATCACCGGTAGTTCCGCATTACAAATTGCAAGGGGACAAGACAGTTTAGCCGGGCGAGTGAGTACGATTGAAATGGGGCCTTTGTTTTTACGCGAGATTGCGGCTTTCCGGGACTGGGATGAAATCCCCCCCTTTTTAAAGCCTTTCAATGGGTTAGCTCAACTTAAAGCCCAAATTTTTTGGCAGGATTTGCGTGAATTTGGACAGCAACATCAAACCATACGACAAAGTGCTTTTACGGCATTTTCTGAACGAGGTGCATATCCAATAGCCCATCTTTATCCTGATACACCTTGGGAAGAAATGGCTGATCAACTGAATGAAACCATTATCAAGCGTGTGATTCTACATGATTTACAGAAACGAGAAACCGAACATGATGAACGCTTATTGGAAACAGTTTTTCGCCTAAGTTGCCGTTATATGGGACAGACACCTTCACCCAAACTTTATCTTGAAGAAATAAAACGGATTATGCAAGCCGACATAAGCTGGCAACGCATTTTGAATTATTTGGAACTTTTGGACAGTTCACTCTTACTACGTTTAATTGAACCTTTAGATATCCGGCTGAAACGTCGGCTTGGTGGAGATAAATTATGTCTCTGCGATCATGCGCTACGAGCGAGTTGGCTGCAAGAAATCATTCCGCTTACCGAGGTAGGACTGTCTGCACATCCACATCTATCGGTTTTAGCTGGACATATCGCTGAAAGCACAGTAGGTTATTTCCTCAGTTCCCTGTTACATTTGGAGATGGCTCATTTTCCAGAAAGGGGTAGCGAACCGGAAGTCGATTTTATCTTGACTGTGGGTGATCAACGTATTCCTATTGAAGTGAAATATCGAAAAAAGATTGATTTTTCCGATTTACGTGGCTTATTAAGTTTTATCAAACAACCAATCTATAATGCACCGTTTGGCTTGCTTATCACCCAAACTGAGTCAACCCCAATCAATGATCGGCGCATTGTGCAGATGCCATTGTCTACTCTATTGTTAATGCGCTGATTTATGGCAAACGATGGATTAAAACCAAACCATGAGTACAACGGATTAGGGGATTAAACGGATTGGGTGATAAACCGGATTATCTATCCGGTAAATCTTTTAATCTGTGTAATCTTGTTCAGACAGATTAACCGGATAAACCTTAAAACCGACAAATTTTGCTCAAAGCCGGGCAAGATCGAATTCTCTTGCTATTTCAAATCTATCTTATTCAAATGTATAAGACGATGGCCAATCATATCAACGACGATTTGTGCTTGTTCAAGGACAATATAACCTATTAGGGGTTCATAAAAACCATTTTTTGATTCCATTTCTACAAATAATACTTCATTGTAAATAGGACGAAAGCCTTCAACTTGAATTTGAACTGGCCCACAAATTTCACCGGTAATCGTGGCTTGAGTTGCGGTTTTGAGTTCTACCTTTTCGATAGACTCCAATTCACCTAAACGTTCTTTCCAAGCCGTTGGTAGTACCATAAAAGCAGCACCGGTATCAACGATGGCATCACAACGAAGAAAATTATCCGGATGTTTAACGTTTTTGATTGTTGTTAAGGTAACGATTCTGCCCATTGTTTTTTTATCCTAGTTAATTGTCTGAATCAGAATTTGCAGAATTTTAGAATTTACAGAATAAAAAGCTTTTGAACAAGATTAAACGGATTGGGTGATAAACAGGATTATCTATCCTGTCAATCTGTCGCTTAAAAGTTGTACTATTCTTTTCGTTAATTGGTTACTACCTCAAAATTGAGTACAACGAATTGAGAAATAAACGAATGGTACTTTGTTTAATTGATGAAAATTCGTTGATTTCCTAATTCGTTGTACTATTCTTTTCGTTAATTGGTTACTACCTCAAAATTGAGTACAACGAATTGAGAAATAAACGAATGGTACTTTGTTTAATTGATGAAAATTCGTTGATTTCCTAATTCGTTGTACTATGATTGAATAATTGTCTTCAAGAGGGATTCACAAGATTTTAGGATTAACCGGATAAACCTTAAAACCGAAAAATCCGGTTAATCTCTTTAATCCTGCAAATCTCTGATTGGTTCACTTAGGAATTGTCGAAACTAAATGTGCGCCCGGCATAGCCCTCTCTTGTTGAGCAAGTTGAAAACGCTCGTTGTTCAGTTTCCTCAATGGCTTTATCAATCACAAGGTTCGGAACGCCTTGACGTTTTAAACTTTCAATGATAGTTTGTGTGGGCAGATAGTTTAAGCGTTCTAAGTCAACCCGCAAACCTTGACCGATATAGTATCGAATCAATGCTTCATCGCTAGAAAATCCAAATGCGGGTGCAACTCGCTTTAAGTCTTGGACGACATCTTCTGGCATACGCACTGATGTTGTCATTAGAGGCCGATTTTTTCTGAGTCTTTTATTCAATTCAGTAGTTTTCATAATAATACCGTTCTTTTTTAGTCGCCTTACGAGCCGAAATAAGTCGGAAACAATCTTCTTCTAGTTGGATATGAACTACAAAAAGATGTTTCCCATTTGAGTTGACACCAATCACAGCATCGCGTGCTTCATCTTTTGCACTGGCATCGACAACCCGAATAAACGGATCGAAAAATACTTCACAAGCCTGTTCAAAAGTAACTCCATGTTTTTGACGGTTGATTTGAGCCTTTTGAACATCCCATAAAAACATTATATTTTGAAATATAAAGGAATTATCCATAATAAAGAAATCTCTAATGGAATACAACTTAACTTAAATCAAATAAATTATAACAATTTGTCTGAATCAGAATTTGCAGAATTTTAGTGATGTAAGGTGGGTTGCAGTGAAACTCCTACCCACCCTACGCTTGCTTGTTTACCAACATTTAATTTAAATAGCCTTTTTTTCTTAGCCAGTCCTTCACAATCTTATTCCGTTGTATTGCCGTTTCAGGCTTTACACGTCCAAAAATCATTCGCTCTGTCTTGGTTTCAGAAAATTTTTTCATGGCAGCCATAATTTGTTTTTGTAACCACTGAGGTAAACTACGCCAATTTTCATCTGTCATTGATTCACTGATTAAATCAATAACCACCCAAATAAGTTCAGCACGGGTGTAAAGTCCCGCTTCATATTGAGCATTGAGTTCTGTTAATTGGATTGTCAAATTGCTACTGTCTGTTTTCATTGTTCCTCCCTCATAGCACGTACCATTTTATCCGCAACCTCCCAAGCTTGATCATGTAAATTCTTTGGAATTCCAGCCCCAATATGTTGCATAATCTTTTGTGCCAGAATTTCCCCATTTTTCTCCTCAAATAATCGTCTTAAAGCATTCAGCTCATACATTTCATGAGCAATATGGGCTATGATAGCTTCATCACTCTCCAAGAGTTTAGCATTAAAACGAACCGGAATTTTTCCGGTTTTATCATGATAAAAATCATTCCATTTAATCCAATCATCGAGATCAAATTCATCTTTTCGATAGAAGTACTCGGCATCCGCATCTGTTCTGAGCCATTTTTTCATAAACCCAATATATATATCATCTGGTATTTCTATTCCTTTTGATTTAGCTAATGCGATAGCCTCAGATGCGGTTCTGGGAGCGTTGACATTGGGGGCATAAGGTGCCATTCTGGGATATTGAGCGGTTCCAAGAGCAACATTTTTGTGTTTGAATAACCATGAATTGAACTGTTTGAATCTGATAACGAATCGTTCTTGAATTTTTTTGAAACTGGCTTTTAGCAGAGCATCTAAATTTTGCAATTGTCTCAATAAATAGTTCATCTAGTTTAATTCGATAATTATCTGAATGGAAATTTAGTACAAAGGATTGACGGAAAAAACGGAAAAAACACCTTAAATCAGTCCGTTTAGTCCACAAATCCTTTAATAGTCTGAATCAGAATTTCCAGAATTTGAGAATTGACAGAATTTGAACCGGATTAAACGGATTCAAAGATGCTCAGGATAGCATTGATAAAATAATCCGGTTTATCTTTTAATCGCTGATAATAATTGTCTGAATCAGAATTTCCAGAATTTTAGAATTAACAGAATAGACTTGTCCCTAAATAATTATATTTTATATTTCATAGACTTATATCAACTCTCAAATATAAAACCGAAGAAAATAAATCGGTTATAAATTGACGGAGATTGAGCTTAAAATCAAGTTTAAA
>Ga0233403_10000300_pt1 | contig 23174 bp, 19 predicted proteins | sample Na_oxic_1_MG_FD_179866 | JGI IMG/M metagenome (GOLD analysis project Ga0233403, IMG submission 179866) | Seawater microbial communities from Saanich Inlet, British Columbia, Canada - Na_oxic_1_MG | ecosystem: Environmental > Aquatic > Marine > Inlet | place: Canada: British Columbia | collected...
TAGGGCCCCAACGCACACGCCAGATAATGTCATCATGACGGGCTTTTAAATTATCACTCATGAAACTGTCTTTAACCGTTTCTAAAGTGGAAAAGTCCAGTTGGTTGACCCACTTTTCATTGACAAAACCACGCAATAAGTCTTCAACCATTTTGGGATGCGAAAATAGTCTTTTGTAACTTTGATCATGTTCTGTCATACCAAAATCAATCCTATTGTCCAATCACATCGGTGAGGGTTTGGGCCGTCAACAGTCGTTGTGAGCATTTTAACAACGCTTGTGAATCCAAATGATTGACGTAAACTCGTACATCCGATTCTAATGGCCCAAATTTGGTTTCCAATAATTGGAGAAAGATTTCGACTTGTCCTTCAAGCCGTCCTTCAAGTCGTCCTTCAAGCCGTCCTTGCGTTCTTCCCAATACTTTACCTCGCACTTCCGCTTCTTTGTACCAATCTTGTATGGTTTCGTATAGCATACTGTTCATCTCCTGTAGTTCAACGACTTGAGGAATGGGTATGTTTGGGACATTGTGTGGTAGCAACACTCGTAGCAACCACGTGACAATATCCCGACGTAACCGTTCAAATTCAGGGTCTTTTAACCATTCCACTAAGGCATCCAAAACCGTTTGAATGGCTTTGGCAACCGCTTGTTCATTTTCCAGATTGCGCGTGTTTTCTAAACGAATGAGTGCGGCGACTAAATTTTTGAGTAGCGGTGCTAATTTCGCCTCGCTAAATGTGCTTTCATCCAGCAAAAAATAACGTAACTGGGGCCGGTATTTTTCTAAGCCGCCCGGGACTTTTTCTATCAATTGGCTGATATTTTGTTTAGCATTCCACTTATCACTACCATTATAAATGACTATTGGCAGAACTGGTGGTAGTTTATCTTTGGCTTTGAGCTTTTGCGTTTCGATCAGATGTTGATAAAGCAAGCCAATATAAACCATGATACGAACCGCCATAAAGGGGTCAATAGTCGATTGGAATTCCAATAATATAAATATATACAACCATTTAGGGCCCCAACGCACACGCCAGATAATGTCATCATGACGGGCTTTTAAATTATCACTCATGAAACTGTCTTTAACCGTTTCTAAAGTGGAAAAGTCCAGTTGGTTGACCCACTTTTCATTGACAAAGCCACGCAGTAAGTCTTCAACCATTTTGGGATGCGAAAATAGTCTTTTGTAACTTTGATCATGTTCTGTCATCAGATAATTTTAGCAAATTTAATGGGTATGTAAGGGATAAATCCCAATTAATTTATCCTTCTTTAACAAGAGAATTAAACATTAAAAATACCACGCTAATTCTAATTGCATAAAACCTTCACGTCGAAAACCGTAAGCAAGGTCATCTTCTGGAATATTCGCGTAAAGATAGGCTTCTAAACTGAGTTTCCAACTTTCTCCTAAACGGCGACTGCCTTCAATGAGAAAGAAACTGCCACTACTATCTAAATCAAAAATACCACCAGCTAATAGTTCAGTGCTTTGTACGTCGTTGAGAGCTAATCGTAAACCTAACATAACATCATTTTCAAAGAAGGTAGCAGCATTGTCCTTACGATCATCAAATAGATATTCAGTAACAATGCCAACATCAGCATCGCTCTCAAACACACCAACAAAGCTATATTCTAAACCAGCGGTAAGGGCCGTAAAGCGACCTTGTTGACCTTTGCGGGAAATGGCTTCCAATTTCCACAAAATATCTTCTTTGGTTATCTGTATGTCCAGACCGGTTTGGTGCATTTTTTCATAGTAAGGTGTTAAAACAAGTTGGTCTTTGTCGTCCAAACCTGGCAAAAAACGTGGATCGCGGTTGGTGCCCGAAAAATGAGAAAGACCAATATCCGAATCACCTAACATATGTTCCCAACGCAGGGCCCAATCAACATGGTTTTCTTTCGCGCCAGATTGATAGCGTGTTTGATCGGTGTCAATGGCTATACCGTTACCATATAAACGGCCCTCGTGTCCGGAGAAAGTCCGTTCCCGAAAACCGGGCAACAGAAACAAATCGACGGTTCCCCAATCTCGAATCAGGGCTAAATTAATCATCGGTTGACCCAATTTTTCTTCAGTATCAGGATGATCAACCAAGTCGCTTTGATTAATGATGTCCACTAAATGTTGAGACTCCGTGACTCCCCAAAACACTTTGCGAATCCCAACGCGCAATTCCCAATTGTCAGCCGCTTTTAGCCAAGTGAGTTCACGAATATCAAAATGAGTACGTTCTTTATCATGTTGATCAAGGCGCACAAAAGGCACAAAGGTAAAGGTTTGATAGCCATCATCCCATTCATGACTGAATTCTGGTTGAGCGGAGAAAGATACGTTAATATCTTCATATTGGTCAGCAGACAACGGATCGTCTGGGAAATATCGCAATTCACCGGCCATATAACCGGACCATTCGCTGGCTTGGACGTTCAAAATGAAGAGGAATAGGCTAAAAAGATAAATAAAAAGTCTGGTTTTAAGTAACATAAAAATAATACCTTTAATAAAGAAGTTTGTATGTGTTTTACCATTTTAGAACTGATAATTGGGACAAATGAAGACTTAAAATAGTGCCATTTGATTTTTATCAGTTAGGCAGTTGCGGGAAAATAAAATTCCCACTAACCCGGTTGTTGAGCTTGTCGAAACATGGGGTTAGAAGGAGTGGCACGGGCTCGGTGGAGCAAAATGGACATCCATGTCCATTTTGCCCTCGCCAACGTGCCACAGATTTTTGCCCAGATTCGTCCTGCGGCAGCGAAGTCTCGCTACGCTCGACAGGCGCTCTCCTCAATGACTTGACGCTGTAATGCGTTTCGCAAGCGAAACGCCTAGCTATCTGGGACTACTCACATCCATGTTCGCAGCGAAGGATTTTGGGTATATTATTTTCCCGCAACTGCCTTATCTATCCTGGATATTTCATCAACTGAAATATCCAACTTACAATTTATTGATTTATAATGTGAAACGCAAAACTATCTTCTAAAAAACAAATAATATTAATACGTTAAATAAATAAACACATTAGCGTAAATCATGAAATATTCGGGCTATATTTTAAAATTAAAATAAATTAAATTAAATTAAAACGCAATAAATTGTTGCAAATATGATACATTTCCATCAGGTAAACAAAATAATAAATTAAATATATTTAATAATCAATCTATTATAAATCATTAACCAAGAATGAGGAATGAAAATTTATGTCAAATAATAATTGATACCTCAAAAAGAATATGGCATCCTTCTTCATGCTTAGAATTTTGTATTATTTAAGGGAATATTTTTATAGAGAAATCAAAGCTAAAGCTTTGGATTTTTTCTTCTCGTTACAACGCGGAGGCAAAGTAATGCCTCACTGGAGTATAATCTGAACATTAAAAAAAACATAAGGTTCCCTGCCTTTGTGTTGGAACCAGAAATTGATGCTCCAAAGCTAAAGCTTTGGACTCCATGCCTGGGTTTTGGACTTCAAAGCCATTCATCATTCATCATTCATCATTCATGTCTATTCCCATTTTGCCAGCAACGCCTCTTTTATATGAAAAGGCTATGCAATTAGCCAATATTTTCCATTTATCGGTCGTGGATACGTTACCATCTCATTTATCTCTCGTCTTGCATTTAACGACCGAGCGTTTGGAATTACTTGATATGAAAAGCAAAATGGGGCCGATTTCTGTGGATTTTGTGGGAGGAAAATTAGATCATCGTCGTCGTTATGGAGGTGGACGCAAGCAACCATTAGCCAAAGCGATCGGCTTAAAACGTGGTGCAACGCCAATAGTGTTAGATGCAACGGCAGGACTTGGACGCGATGCGTTTATTTTGGCGTGTTTGGGGTGTTATGTCCAAATGGTGGAACGTTCAAAAGTCGTGGCTGCTTTATTGTATGACGGGTTACAACGGGCCCAACAAAATTTAGAAATTGGTCCATTAATGACAGAACGTTTACAACTTATTCACCACGACGCACAACATTTTTTATCACATTTATCAGACATAACACAACGCCCTGATGTGATTTATTTGGACCCCATGTATCCTCATCGGCAAAAATCGGCCTTGGTCAAAAAAGAAATGCAATTCTTTCAGAGAGTGATTGGTGAGGATTTAGATGCGCCTGCTTTATTAGAAACGGCATTAGCGTGTGCAAAACGGCGGGTGGTCATAAAACGGCCCAAGTGGGCCCCAAATTTGACAAATATCAAACCTAATTTTTGTATCAAGAGCGAAAATACACGATTTGATGTCTATCAGATGGATGTGATTTCCATTTGATTGTGCAAGGTGGATAACGTCTTTTTGTTGTTGGTATCCTAGAATACGACCGTCAATAAAATACATGTTTTTTTAGAAACTTCCACAAATACTATTTCTTTAAGAAATAGTATTTGTTGATAGTGCATGAATATATTTTCTGCGATATCCCTGTAAATCAAATGAGTAGAAGAATCGCCTCTGGGATATTAATTATTTAAGCTCATGATAATTGACTGGATTTACTTTTTGAGTATTTTCGTGATCAGCCTGCATTTTGAGCAAAATGGTTACACAATCAGAAATATTGTCATATTCATCAATGCCAGTGCCATAAAATTCATTTTCACCATAAAAAAATTGACCACGGTAACGTTCAGGGCCCGTTTTAAGAATAATAAAAGCGACCGGCTCAACTTCCCAATATACTGTCGGACACCAAGTGAGTTTAATACTATTTGGATCAAGTTTTACTTCACTATCAGCCAGTTGTATCTCAATCTCTTGTCCATAACGTTCTTTGAGGGTGGTGCGAATTATCCATAATTCACTACTATTAAAATCTGGAATGGTACTCATAAATTTATACTTATAGTTTTTCAGAAAAATAATTTTCTGCTCTAAACCTGCCAGGTTTTTAAAACCTGGCAGGTTTGGCATTTATAGTTGTCCAGAAAAATTTTGTCCGGAAATACTTATGTTTTAAAAAAATTGAATAAAATAAAATGCTTATCTAAAAATAAATTTTTGGTGGCTACAAAAAATTTTGGTATCCAAAATTTATTTTGGATAAACCAACAAAGAATTATAGTATTTGTAGGTTCAAAATTTCATAAATTATATTTTATTTACAACTTTGTCCCTAAAAATGCCAATGGTTGAATTTCAATTAAAAATAGAATAAATTATGCTTATCCTATAGAAAAATAAATCCGTTTGGTTATTTGAATATCATCTATTAAGATATGTGACACTTTAAGCAAAATAACGCTTTATTTAGTATATTAGAAAAAAACTATTTAATAACTATATTACATAATTACATATTAATTTCTGGATGTTATAATATTTATTTAAGTTTATAAAGAAACTTGATATTTATAAATATGTCAAGTAAAATGAAATCCAGAAGCTTGATATTTGTGGTTAGCCATTCAATATTAAAAAAAATGGGATTGAGCGATAAAGTAATCCTAAGCTTAAAAAGCAAAAGGATAATGGGTTGCTTGTTTGCATTTTATTGGGATTTATCAATAGATGTGAATACTGACAACAAAATTGCGAACGACGCTAATATCCTAAATACTAGAATATCCCTATTTTAAAAACGGACTTTGTTGGCAAAACTGCTCGGCCAACATTATTCTTAACGACTTTTTATGAGTCGATTGTTAAGAAGTTCTGGTAGGAGCGGAAATTGTCCTGATATTTTAACACTTTTGAGTCCATTTTTAGAGGAAACTCATCTATGCCTACTTTTGTACGTACTGATAAATGCGACGGCTGCAAGGGCCAAGATAAAACAGCCTGCATGTATATTTGCCCTCATGATTTAATGAAATTGGATAAAGATGGCTCCGAAACCGGTCATGCCATGAAGGCTTATAATCAAGAACCGGAACAATGTTGGGAATGCTATTCTTGTGTGAAGATTTGTCCACAACAAGCTATTGAATGCCGACATTATGCTGACATCGTACCTTTAGGTGCCTCCGTACAACCGTTACGTGGTAGTGATTCTATCATGTGGACTATTAAATTCCGTAACGGTAACACGAAACGCTTCAAATTCCCCATTCGTACTACCCCTGAAGGTTCTATTGAGCCTTATGCTGGTAAACCAGGGATCAATATGGATGATATTGATAAACCAGGCCTTTTCACTATCAGCCAAGACAAATTAAAAGGCGATAGAAGCCAATTACTTCATGTATAGTCGTTAATTCCATCCTCTATCACCTGCCAAAGGGCGGGTGTGGAAATCACTTTATTATCAATTAATTATTCCCAATAAACAACAAGCGTAGGTAATTTAACATGGCAGAAGGGACTTTTGGTAATCCGCAAGTCATTGAAGAAGAAGTTGATATTCTTTTGATCGGTGGTGGTATGGCATGTTGTGGTGCTGCTTATGAAATCATGCGCTGGATCGATGGCACTGATTTGAAAGTCAAATTAATTGACAAAGCCGCAATGGATCGCTCTGGTGCTGTTGCTCAAGGTTTATCCGCAATTAATACTTATTTAGGTGATCAAGACCCAGCTGATTATGCGCGGATGGTCGCTAATGACTTGATGGGGATTACTCGTGATGACTTAGCTTATGATTTAGGCCGTCATGTTGATGATTCAGTACAGTTATTTGAAGAATGGGGCTTGCCAATTTGGAAGCAACCAGGTGATGAAGGCAAATCGTTAAAGGATGGTGGTAAGCCAGTCCGTTCTGGAAAATGGCAAATCATGATCAATGGTGAATCCTATAAATGGATCGTTGCCGAAGCCGCTAAAAAAGCCCTTGGCACAGATAATATCCAAGAACGGGTTTTCATCGTCAAATTGATCAACGACAAAAATGACCCAGGACGGGTTTCTGGGGCCATTGGTTTCTCAGTACGTGAAGACAAAATTTTCGTGTACAAATTCAAAGCTTGTCTGCTTGCCGCTGGTGGTTGCGTGAACCTTTTCCGGCCACGTTCAGTGGGTGAAGGTACTGGTCGTGCTTGGTACCCAGTTTGGAATGCTGGTTCTACTTATGCCATGGCGGCTGAAGCTGGTGCTGAATTGACGATGATGGAAAATCGTTTTGTGCCAGCCCGCTTTAAAGATGGTTATGGCCCAGTTGGTGCTTGGTTCTTGCTTTTTAAAGCCAAAGCCACGAATGCTGTCGGCGAAGTTTATATGGACAAGAACAAGGCCATGTTGGATGACTATCCTCCTTATGGTCAAGCCGCTGTGCCAGCCTCTTGTTTGCGTAATCATCTGATGATGCACGAGATGAAAGAAGGTCGTGGTCCTATTTATATGGATACGCCGACTGCGTTAGCTAAGTTGGCTGAAACCATGACTCCTAAAGAAATCAAGCATTTAGAAGCAGAAGCTTGGGAAGATTTCTTGGATATGTGTATCGGTCAAGCCGGTGTTTGGGCTGGTGAAAACATTGATCCTCAAGTGAATAAGTCTGAATTGATGCCAACTGAACCGTACTTGTTAGGTTCTCACTCCGGTTGCTGTGGCATTTGGGTTTCAGGTCCAACTGATTTAGGTGCACCTAAAGAATGGTCTTGGGGTTATCGCTCAATGACTACCGTTAAAGGTTTATTTACAGCTGGTGACGGTGTTGGAGCTTCTGGTCATAAATTCTCTTCTGGTTCTCATGCAGAAGGACGCATTGCAGCTAAAGCGATGGTGAAATTTGCACTGGACAACAAGGATTGGAAACCAGAGTTGGATACGTCAGTTGATGAGTTGGTTGCTGAAATCTATCAACCAGTTCGTAACTTCCTGGAACACAAGGATTACACCACGGCGATTGATGTTAACCCGCATTATATTACGCCGAAAATGTTGCAATTCCGTCTGCAAAAGATCATGGATGAATATTGCGCTGGTGTCGCTACTTGGTATCAAACCAATGCCCACATGTTGCAAGTCTGTGAAGACAAGTTAGAAATGCTCAAGGAAGATTCTCTGAAGATGCGTGCTAAAGATTTGCACGAACTGCTTCGCGCTTGGGAAAACTACCACCGTATCATTACGGCGGAAGCTCACATGAAACACATCCAATTCCGTGAAGAAAGCCGTTATCCTGGTTTCTACTATCGGATGGACTTCAACTTCGTTGATGAAGAAAATTGGAAATGTTTTGTGAATTCCACCTATGATCGTAAGGACAAGAAGTGGAGCTTGAAGAAAGTGCCACATGTTGATTTGGTATCCAAACCAACTGCTAAATAAAGTGAATAGCGCAAGCTAATTTTTAGTTGGATGATATTAAAAAAAGCCCAACCATTTTTGAAATGGTTGGGCTTTTTTTTTACACATATTACGTATTACGTACCAAAATTTCTCAAAAAATGTCGGGTTACGCTTCGCTAACCCGACCTACACTTAATAACTCATGTTACGCATTCTTCTTCTTGAAGTATTTTTTAGAACCACGATCTCTCCCTCCCCCTTCGACATAGTTCGACAAGCTCACCAACCGCTCAGGGACCGCCTAACCCCAGCCCGCTGGGAGGGGGGACCGCCGGGTGGAGATTTCCAATTCATGAGAAATGCAAAATAATATATCAATTTTTGCGATGTAGCCGGAAAATGCCATCCCCCTCCCAGCGGGGTTAGGCGGTCCCTAAGCGGTTGGTGAGCTTGTCGAACTATGTCGAAGGGGGAGGGAGAGATCGTGCGGATAAAAAATATTAGGGTTAAGGGGATTTTTCTGGTTGAAGCACTGTGCGTAACATGAGTTAATAATCAATAGATTATAAAAAGCCACGACGAACATCTATGTTAAAGAAATACTATTTGTTGGGATTCTAATTTACACCGGTCGTCTCATGGGACGAGAAGCCTGTGAAAGAGTTGCCAATTTTTGGTCAATCTCGGCAAATTTTTCGGCAAAAAGACGGTGCATTTCAGCAATCGTCGCAAATTTCTCATCTCGACGTTCAAGCTGCACCAATTTTTCCGTAAAAATTTGGTGCATTTCAGCAATGCTAGAAAATTTCTCTTGTTGGCGATCAATTTCGGCAAATTTTATGGAGAAAATTTTGTGCATTTCGCTAATAGTAGCGAATTTGTCTTCCCGCTTTTCAAGTTCTGCAAATTTCTCTGCAAAAATTTGGTGCATTTCAGCGATAGTGGCAAATTTTTCCTCTGCGTTTTCAGCTATTGGCAACGTTTGAAATTTCTCATAAACGGTGTCAAAACAAGTTGCAAACAATTCTTTTACTTCGATTTCTGTTAATTGTCCCCCATTTGCCGTTCTGGCTTGCATGGCTTGCGTAGCTAAATTAGACGACATTTCAAGTAACTTTAGCGCATCCTTCTGATTCATTATGGAAATACCTTGACTAAAAAAAAATTAAAAAAACTGTATCCTCACCTTTCCCCTCAAAAAATGAAAATGTCCAAAATTTATTTTTGAGAGTAAAGGCGAATAAAATTCTTTATTATACGCCATCCTACAAGTCTTTAATAGATTCAATTTTTTTATGAATTATGATTGATTTTATTGATAAAATGATATTTTTCATGATTGTCATAAAAATTTTAATATACTGAACGTATTCAAAATTTGTGAATGTGGTGTGCAAGAAATACTATTTTTTTAAAAATAGTATTTCTTATGTTAGGGAAAACCAAAAAATAAATTACCCTTCTCAAAAAAATCTTAAAGAGCATCAGAAATCCTATTTCTTAAAGAAATAGGATTTCTTGAACTTGTGTTTGGGAGGATTATTTTTTTGGAATTCCCTTACGAGGAAATGGTTTTGTCCAAAATAAATTTTGATTCAGCACAGGACAGAAATTTTGATGTTTTGGGAATTCTTTCTTAATGAACGAAGCGATATTTTTAATGCTCCTCTCCATAGGGCTAAGGAACGCTCCCTCGTCCTACGGAAAAGGCATCAAGCTGGGCTAGTAAAAAATGAAAAACACTTCTCTAACTGATTGTTTTTGATGAACAGAACAAAAATGGGAGCCATTAATTTTTGACCCCACAAAAAAACTGATTTTCACTACCCCAGCATCAAGCCATTTAGTATATAAGAATTAATTGATAATTGATAACTGATAACTGATAACTGATAACTGATAACTGATTATGTCTCCAACAAATGCTTATGACGAATTTACTAAAGGTATTTGGAAAGAAAACCCAGTGTTTGTCCAAGTATTAGGAATGTGTCCGATGTTGGCGGTGACTAACTCCGCTATTAATGCCATTGCAATGGGACTTGCTACGTTTTTTGTGTTGGTGGGTTCCAGTACTTTGGTCTCATTATTTAAAAATTTTATTCCCAAACAAGTTCGCATTTCCTGCTACATTATTATTATTGCGACGTTTGTGACTGTCGCTGATTACACGTTACAAGCTTTGATACCCGAAGTGCATAAAGAATTGGGCGCTTTTGTGCCTTTGATTGTAGTCAATTGTATGATTTTGGGTCGCCAAGAAGCCTTTGCTTCCAAACATTCGGTGGGGTTTGCTGTCGTTGATGCACTGGGTACAGCCGTCGGTTTTTTATTGGCCTTATTTACTTTAGGTGGTGTCCGAGAAATTTTGGGCAATGGTACACTCTTTGGTCTCTCATTATTTGGACCTCATTTTGAACCTTGGGTTGTGATGCTTCTGCCACCCGGCGGATTTCTTATGTTGGGTTTACTCTTATTATTTTTTAATTGGCTCAAAGAAAAGAAAGATAAAGCAATTGCAGAGCTTGCAACGACTGAAGGAGGAATGGCTTGATGGATAGTCAACTTTTATGGATTTTTATTAGTGCGTTGCTGGTTAATAATTTTGTGTTTTCCTACTTCTTAGGACTTTGTCCATTCTTTGGCGTTTCTGGAAAATTAGAAACAGCTTTTCGGCTAGGATTGGCAAGCACTTTTGTGATGCTAATTACAGCAATATGTACTTGGTTTTTAAATACTTATATATTAATCTACGCGCCCTATTTACGCCTAATTAGCTTTATTGTCGTTATCGCCAGTACCGTGCAATTTGTCGAAATGGTGATTAAAAAATTTAGCCCAGCCTTATTTCAAGCTTTGGGTATTTTCTTGCCGCTCATTACAACTAATTGTGCCATCCTTGGTTTTGCCATTTTTGCGACTAATCGTGGCTATAATTTGTTGGAAGGGATTATTTTTGCATTAGGTGCTGGTGGTGGATTTACCTTGGCATTGGTACTGATGGCTGGTTTACGAGAAGAGAATGAATTATCAAATGTACCCAATTTGATGAAAGGCACAGCGATGAGTTTGATTATTGCGGGAATTCTGTCGATGGCCTTTATGGGATTTTCAGGCTTGTTCAGTGCTTAAAAAATTCCAAAGCGTGGCGTAGGACTCCAAAACCAGAATAAATTGGGATCAGAGTAAAATTAATATGCGTGCTTTACATAAGCCCAGGGTGTGATTAAAAGTGCATGGATCGTATAAATTGCTTGACATGTCGTCAGGGCAAATAATGGATGGAATGAAATCTTAAAAACAGATGGCTAAAGAGCGTAAAAAATAATGACAAAGCCATGCACTTTAAATCGCACCCTTGTCAACACGAGGATTTACATGAAACGCAAGAAGGAGGGTGTTATCATATCCACGAATTTGATGAATTATCTCATTTTATCGTTTCTCATGTCTCAAAATTGATAGTCATTTTTAATATGGTGAAGTCTGGGTACCTTGGAACAATTGAAAAAAGACAGCGATTTCAAGATGATTTAGCGTTTATGAACCAATTAGTCCAAAAATACTCACAGCTTGAAAATAGAGCGGAAGGAACCATGCTTCGTAACTTGTGTATTCTATTGGACGAATTAGACCCAAAGCACGATTGGGGAGGTTTGGAACGCATTGTTACCGAACAAGGACATGTTTTATTATGTGAAAAACATGCCCGGGAATATAGAGCTGGGTGGGGTGATGAAAAGGAGCTTTAATTTTGGCCAATTTATTGCTCAAAATGACTACCATTTTTGTGTCATTTCGAGCAAAGTTGTAGAAGAGATTTCTAAGCAAAGCTCGAAATGACAGGACTTAGCAATAATTTTGAAGCACCGTGCGTAACATCAGTTAAGTTAAGCGCAAAAATGTTTTCGCATCAATTCTCTTATTCCACTGTAAAGTTCATTGGTTCACTGGTATAAAAAATACTCCCATTGTCAAGCCGATAGCCAACATAAACGGTGAACAATCCAGATAAGCCGTTCAAACTGCTTTCATAGATTGTCACATCGACACTTTCTGTCAACTCTTTTGTTTCAGCGACTTCTAAATTGGTAAAATTACCATCCCATAGATTCCAAGCACTCCCACCTTCCCGCATATAAAAATAGGACGTATCTATCGTGTAAATGCCTACTATGATAATGTCGGCGGATTGTCCAATATGGTTGGCATCAGGGGTAATTTTGAAAGTGACTGAAATATCATCAGTTTGACTGACGGTATCAACCGGGGCATTTTCACCTTTAAGGGTAATAAGGCCCTCAAAATTGGCGGTAGTTGCTATTTCATGGTCTTCAGTATTAATAGCTATCCCATTAGTGATTTGTTCTCCTACCGTGATAGTTACTGTTTGACTGTCAATAGTTCCCGTTGAATTCGTGACGCGTACCCAATAGTGAACTGTTTCTGTTAGAGGTGGAGTCGTGAATATTTTGGCATTAATGCGAGGAATACTCACATCACCACTTTTGCCTTCATACCATTGATAAGAGAACGGTTCTGTACCACCGGTTTTAACGGTTAAAGTGGCTCTTTCACCAGAGAGAATCGTTTGCTCAACCGGTTGTTCTATGATCGATATATCATTGATAGTGGATTCTACTTGCAAAACCAGATTACCGGTTTTCTCAGCGGGACTACTGACTTTGATAAAATAGGTATTTTCAGCAATCAGAGGAAGACTGATTTGTGAAGTTTGTTCTCCTTCTTTCCCAGTTATCGCATCGTCGTTACAATCTAATCCTGTCAGGGGGTGTGCTTCACCAGTCCAGAGAGATAATATCGTATCATAATCTGAACCTTCGGTAGAAAAACTGACTTGTTGATTATCACTGGGAGTATATTGATACCAAACGCTAGTGCTATCTTGTAAGCCACATTTTGAAATCAATTCATCGAATTCAAGCGTGGTATGAGCGGTGTTTTGGGAATGGCTATAAGGCAAAGATTCAATCGGAATGGCGCGAGCGACATCATCATTTGATGAGAAGAAAGTGGTATTTAGAACCAACAGCCCACCTTCGCTATCCGTTCCGCCGGTGATACGAAGATAATAAGTGGTGCCCTCACTAAGAGCCATGCTTATTTGCGATTGTTGAGTATCCCTGTTCCCTTCATCATCATTACAAGCAATTTCGGTGAGGGGATACTGTTCGCCGGTCCATACTGATAATACGGTATTATAATTAGAACCGAAAGTATCAAACACGACAGCTTGATCAATACTCGCTGTCAATTGATACCAAACACTAGCCTCATTTGAAGCGCAACTCGCAGTCGCTTCATTATCTTGACTGGTAGCACCCTCTGTTGTTTGGGCCAGACTATCCACAAAATTACCGGTGATTTCTATCGCATCGGTTAAATCATCATTGATTAGCGGATTGACTGGCTTAGCATTGAATTGCAATGTACCGCTATTGCCCTCATAACCACTTATCTGAATATAATAGGTGGTATTTTTTTCAAGTGGTACGCCACTAACAAGCTACCATCAAAGTATGTTTCTTAAGGACTCAATTTCCTTCCCTACAGATGGCTCTTCTAGTTGAAGGTCGCAAACTGAAACAATATTATCACCATCAAAAGCCAGCAATTCAGTAGAACGATCACCTTTACCTTCTCTGGGATCATTACCGTTTACGTTTTTGACTCCATAAAGGAGAGTGCCTTCTTGATTCCAAGTTAAGTCTTCCACTTCACCAAGATATTCCTGTACCAGCGTTGCTGTACATGTGTCCGTATCAATGGTAATGATACCAACATCTTGTACCCATCCCCATAAAACATTATCGCCTGGATGGAAAGCAAGACCATCAATTTCGTCGTAACCGACAACGTCGCAGCTAGTCGTCAATTCACCAGTCATCTTATCAATCGTGTAAAGATAACCAGGTTGATTGGTGTCATCACCAGAAGCGGCATAAAGTACGCCCGTCTTAGGATGTATAGCAAGGGCTTCAATGTCATATCCATAATGCACTACCCCCAATGCAATCATTTCATCCCTAACGATAAGGATTTGAGTATCGTTTAAGCGATCATCATGTACGGCATAATATTCGGGTTTGCACTCTTCACCTATTGTGAAGGTGGCAGATTGAATGCCACAAGATTCTTTCGGGCTTTGGTTCCAGCCATCATTGTTATAAACAGAGACAGTCATGGTGTATTGGCCTTCAGGAAGCCCCGTCGTATCCCAACCATTTGGAGAACTTCCGTTATCGCCTAAGTAGAAGTATGGCGCATGACTCTCATCATGAGGAGATGTGACATCTGCACCATCAGGGCCGGTTAATTCAAAGCGAACTTTCTTAGGCTTATCACCATTAACAAGGGCACCAATATCAAGTGTTGTTCCTGGTTCAACCGCTTGACCGTCTGAAATCCCGGTCATCTCTGCCAAACTGACATTACACTGTAGTGGTAATGGATCAATCTCATCATCACACCAACCATTATTTGGTTGATGAGGATGATACCAAGCTAACTTGCGGTTGCCATAAAGCTCGTTACCAAGATAGTCAATCACATCAGTACACACCAGATCAATCTGCGTAGAACATCCGGGCATATTAACAGTCAAGCGACTTTCACCCGGCTCAACTATCTCGGTCTGATAGTCAAAAACATCTTGACCACGCTTCATCAAATTTCCTTGGCTGTCAGAGACATCCTTAAAATTAACGTGATCATAGAATTCCTTATACGTCACCAAGGTGACTTTTTGTGGCTGGTCTGTGTTGTTCTGTATTATTGCCGTAACGGTTTCAGAGTCATACTTGACAGAAGATTTGGACCCTTCCAATTTTCCACGCACGTCAATTTGCACACGTCCACCATCTTCGGTATGCTCGTAATAATGCGAAGAGAAATGCTGCGTGGGACGCACCCTACGCTCGCTAGAAAGTTATTTTCCTATTGATTTGGAATATTCCAACGGATCGATACGTTTAACAAAATCTATTCGATCAAAATCTTTATCAGCACTTAAAATATGATTGTATCCATTTTGACGTAAAGTGGCAGCATGGATGGCATCTCGTGGTTTTAATCCTTTGGTATGATATTCCTCAAACAATTCAATAGCGAGATTAATATCATCTATTGTGACTGGTAATACTGTCAATGGCAGTTTTAAAACTTGACGACAAAGTTGGATACCTTTTTCTGCTATGCCAATCCGACTATAACGGTAAAGCAATTCTTGAAGAATCTCAGTATTAATAACTGTTGCCAGATGACCTTTTTCCACATCAGATAAAATACGAATACAGGGATTTTTGTACGGATGAGGTTTTCCCGCTGCATACATAATAACGTTCACGTCCAAAAAAAAGACGGTTTGAATTGTCATTTTATGCGTCCCTCTTCAATTTCTTGTGCCATTTGTTCCCAATCAGCTACTGGCAAATTCATTTGGGCAATTTCAGCCGTAATCGGTGGTAAATCTGGTTTTGCTTTAATCACTAGACTATTTTTAGTCAATTCCACCATGACACGCATATTGGGCAATAATCCTAATAAATCAAAGGCTTGTTTTGGTAATGTCATTCTACCTTGTGAATCAATTTGACATTCTTGCGTTATCATAGATTGATTTCCTAATAGCGTCATTGATTTGTCTATCACATCAGACATATTGCTTTCCTTTTTTACTGGGCCAGAGATGAAGGCGCGTAGGACGCACCCTACGACGTTTGCTGTGGATTGTAAGGTGCGTCCACCTCGTGAGAATGCCAGTTAGTGTATTATTCCACCGTAAAGGTCATCGGTTCGCTGGTATAAAAAATACTCCCATTGTCAAGCCGATAGCCAACATAAACGGTGAACAATCCAGATAAGCCGTTCAAACTGCTTTCATAGATTGTCACATCGACACTTTCTGTCAACTCTTTTGTTTCAGCGACTTCTAAATTGGTAAAATTACCATCCCATAGATTCCAAGCACTCCCACCTTCCCGCATATAAAAATAGGACGTATCTATCGTGTAAATGCCTACCATGATGATGTCAGCGGATTGTCCAACATGGTTGGCATCAACGGCAATATTGAAAGTGACTGAAATATCATCAGTTTGACTGACGGTATCAACCGGAGCATTTTCACCTTTAAGGGTAATAAAGCCCTCAAAATGGGTAGTGGTTGCTATTTCATTACCATCAATGTCAATACCAAGCCCGTTTGTTTCTTCGCCGGTTGGAGTTTCTTCACCGGTTGGAGTTTCTTCGCCGGTTGGAGTTTCTTCACCGGTTGGAGTTTCTTCACCGGTTGGGGTTTCTTCACCGGTTGGGGTTTCTTCGCCGGTTGGAGTTTCTTCGCCGGTTGGAGTTTCTTCACCGGTTGGAGTTTCTTCACCGGTTGGAGTTTCTTCGCCGGTTGGGGTTTCTTCACCGGTTGGGGTTTCTTCACCGGTTGGAGTTTCTTCACCGGTTGGAGGTTCTTCATCCGTAGGCGGTTCTTCCGCACAAACAGTCTCGCTATCGCCGTTGACGGTGATAGTTGCAGATTCACTGTCCATTGAGCCAGTGGGATTGGTAACACGTACCCAATATTGTGTGGTTTCTTTGGGGGCTGGTGTGAAAACGGGATTGTTTTCGATTTCAGCGATGAGTGTGCTGTCGTCGCCACTTTCACCTTGATACCATTTGTAGACAAATGGCAAAACAACACCCGTTTCCCATTGGCTACCCACAGGATCGTCAGTAATTTCCAGTTCTTCATCGTCTTTGTTTTTTAAGCCGATGACGAGGTTTGCGGTTTCACAGACTTCAATAGTTTGATCCTGCGGTTGTGAACCAAGACTGAAATCGGTTTCTCCTTCGGCAACCTGCAAAGTCACAATACCAGTTTCGTCATCCACACCACTGATATCAATATAAACCGGCTCGTCTTTAATCAGTGGTATTGTCACTTGTGATTCCGCACCCTGATCTAAAAGGACTGCATTGTCATTGCAGCCTAATTCAGTGACCGGATAATCGGTTCCTTGCCAAAGGGACAATACAGCATCATAACTCGACTCAGTGAGAGAAAAGGTCACATTGTCATAATCGGCAGTGGGCGTAAGGAGATACCAAACACTCGCCCCAGCATCAGGTGAGCAACTTGGCGATGGCTCATCATTTTTCAGAGTTGCCCCCCCGGTCGTTTGCGTGTTGTTATAAGGTAATGGCTCTTCAAGCAAAATCGCATTAATCACATCATCATTAGAGGGCGGTGCGGTCATGTTTAAAACCAAAAGTCCGGTGTTTTCAGATAAACTCCCAGGCGATGTTTCACCGGTTGCGACATTGATATAATAGGTTTGACCGTTTTCCAAATCCACGCCAACTTGTGATAACGGTCCACTGTTATCATCATTGCAAGCGATCTCTGTGAGAGGATGTTCGTTGCCAGTCCACACGGAAAGGACCGTATTGTAATCTGAGCCAACGGTATTTAAAGCCATTATTTGAGCAGATGGTGCGGTATATTGGAACCAAACACTCTTATCGGCACCCTTTTTGGCACAACTGGCGGTTTTTTCATTGGATTGCAAGGTTGCGCCTGGTGTGGTTTGAGTGTATTGATAGGATAAATCGGCATCAGGTGTGATTTTTATCGCATCAGCCAAGTCATCATTTGATAATGGATTGACTGGTATGGCATTTAATACTAGATTGCCAGTATGACTTTCATAACCACTGATATTAATGTAATAGGTGGTACCGGTTTGCAGAGCAATTTGGATTTGTGATTGTTCCAGATTACTACTGTCATCGTTACAAGCGAGAGACGTGAGTGGATGGCTATCGCCAGTCCATACGGATATGACGGTATCGTAGTTAGAGCCAAAAGTATTAAAAACTACCGTTTGATCATTGGTAGCGGTGTATTGATACCAAATGCTGGCTGCCCCATTACTCAAACAAGTGGGTAATTCCTCTGACGATTCATTGGTTGCATCAGTGGTATCTTGTGATTGGGTAAAGGGCAAGCTGTCGATAGCGGTGGCATTTGCTAAGTGGTCATTAGCAGGGGCAGCCAATCCCAATGGCGTAAATGCTATTAACAAGAATGCGAGGCCAATGGAACGTAGAGATATGAAATTATTCATATTTTCTCCTTTTTAAAGCGTTTGAAGCTGATTACACATAAAAGATTTAATGATACACGAAAATTGCTATTGTACAAATAAAAAACGCCGGCATACAAAAATGTATGTCGGCGTTTATTTCTTATAGTATTTTTTATCGAACAAAAATTTTCTGGACAACTATATCAAATGGCTTGTGTGGTCCATTAATTTTCATTCACAAATTTGAAGTACGTTCAGTTAAAACCAGAAAAAGAGAACAAAAAAAAGGGGAAATAGGAAAAATTTATGTTTTTTCCTATTTCCCCCTTTTTATTACTATTATAGCCGTATTGATAGGGAAAATACTTACTTAACATTATCATGAAAAGTAAGTATTTAAGACGACTATGGTTCTTGGATAGGAGGCGGGCAAACTGCAAGACCTTCTACATCATAATCAGAACCGTTTGCACTAACACTTTCAAGTACACAAGAGCTTTCATTAACCACTGTGAATCGTTGAGCATTATTACTGTTATAACCAAGCAACAATGAACCGTCATTCAACACTTCAATGGCTTCAACTTCTGGCATTTCCATATCACAGAATTCCCAATCCACTTCGCCACTTACACTATATTTACCAATATGATATGTGGCATTTGCATCATTGCCTTCAAGATTAGCACCATCATGATGATTATAGGTAAAGTAGATGATTTGACCAGAATTATCCCAACTCAAATCTTCAACTTCAAATCCACCATGATTCGGAACAACTTGTGAACACGCACCGTCGTCGGCGATTGTAACTAACCCTTGGCCTTGATCCCAACCCCACAACTCACCAGTTACCGGATTGAAAGAAATACCATCAACTTCATTACAACCAACTATATCTGTACCATCTGTTGTACCTGTTTTAGGTGGTATAATAGCACCAGTACCCATATCAATCTGATAGAGATAACCAGGTTGATCTGTATCATCCCCTGAAGCACCATAAAGTTCTCCCGCTGGAGAAACATCTAGGGCTTCAATGTCATAACGAGGTAACAGAGGCCCTAATTTCTCTATACCACCGGCTTCACTGTAGCGCAGGAATTGCGTGTTATTTTTGCCCTTATCATGGACACCGTAAATGTAGTCACAAGCATCAACCGTACTACCACAAAACTGGATGTTAGAAATGTCAGGCGTATTACTACCACCATTCTCTAACCCAGCATTCGAGAAGCTATCATCGCCGTCCCGATCAACCTCAGTATCGGTTCCGCCTTTAATAATAATGGCAGCTACATTAACACCATCGCTTGCTGACCAAGTACCACCTAAGAGATTAGCATCAATATTGATGCTATCTGACCCTTTCTCAAAGACGTATGAGCCATCTTCTTTAGTTTCATACTTAGCGATTAAGCTCATTGGATTACCATTGGCATCCATAATTTCGCTACATGCTTGGTTGGGGTTACCGGTATCATTGGTATTGCCTTCTGGTGTATCATCGCAAGCATCGCCCATTTCATCGCCATCAGCATTTTCCTGTCCGGAATTTGCAATAGCCGGACAATTGTCAGCGTCATCAGCGACGTTGTCACCATCACTATCTGTCAGATCATCGCAAGCATCGCCCATTTCATCGCCATCAGCATTTTCCTGTCCGGAATTTGCAATAGCCGGACAATTGTCATTTTCATTCGCTATGCTGTCGCCATCAGTATCATCATCGCAAGCATCACCCATGTTGTCGTTATCAGCATTTTCCTGTCCTTGATTGACAACCAACGGGCAATTGTCATTTTCATTCGCTACGCTGTCGCCATCAGTATCATCATCGCAAGCATCGCCCATGTTGTCGTTATCAGCATTTTCCTGTCCGGAATTTGCAACCAAAGGACAATTGTCAGCGTCATCAGCTACACCGTCGTCATCTGTATCTGTCAGATCATCGCAAGCATCGCCCATGTTGTCGCCATCAGCATTTTCCTGTCCGGAATTTGCAACTAAAGGACAATTATCAACATCATCAGCGATATTGTCGTCATCTGTATCTACTGGAGTATTAACTGGCACATCACAATCTACAGGAACTTCAATCGATCTAGTATAACCACCAAACTTAGCGGTTGAAGAAGTTCTACCACCATCTATATTGATATGTACTTCTACATCCTTGTAAGTACCTGCATCTAAGATAAAGGATGCTTCATAACCTTGTGAGGCACCACCAATAATAACGTCTGCAATGTCGATGTCATGTTCTGACTGGGACAGATCATATATTTTAACCCACCGATTACCATCTGCTGTATGGTCATCTTCTTTTTTCAATACCAAAATATACATGGTATTAGTATTACAATCATAACGTGAATACAAAGTAGATAATTGCACTTTGCCATCGCAATTTCCGTCGCCATCAATTTTTCCAGCTTCACACATCTTTGTAGCGGCATCTGTATTCAAATTCCACTCTGAATAGTCACCATCAACTGTAGCTGTTCCTGCGGTCCAACTCAGTACTACAGGTGGGGGACTTGTGGCTGCTGGTTTTTTAGCAGCTAATGCCGCCGTACTTACCAGGGCAAGGCTTAAACCACCACCAGCCACAGCTAGTAAAATAGCCTGCCGTAATGGATCGTTAGAGAATTTACGCATATAGATATCTCCTTGTTTTATATGAAAAATTTATTAAAATCGGTGAGAAGTTATTTTTTGTACTTCAATATAATTATAATATTTTGGTCATTTTGATGATTAATTGTTTTAAACAAAATAAAACAATTAATGAATAATGGTCCTACCCCATCAAAATTTATAATAATGTGTTCTTAATAAATTTAAAGATTGTGACGGTAAGAAGTGATAAAAATTATAATTTTTGTTATGTATGTATCACTATACTTTGTCTAAATATCTTTGAAACCGTTTTCAATATACCCAATCAGGTTTTATATTGTCAAGCAAAAATTTCAATGTTTGAGAAATTTTTTGGGTTTGCTTACTGTATAAAAGCAATTGATATGCCAAAATATAAGCTATTGATAATTAGTAAATTTATTTTTTATGTGCCCTGTGTTTTTGCAAATTGCACTGCAATTTACGAAAATTGTTTCATTTTGCAATTAATCCAAAGTTAAAGCTTTGGACTCCACCAAAATAAATTTTGGATTTCAACTCCAAAGCCAAACAGTTTTTTGAGGTCCAAAGCTTGGTAATGCCAGAAAAATAGTGATTTTGGAGTTCAAACTTTAGCTTGGGCTTGATTCTTAAAACCTCTAATCACTACTTTTCTAGTACTACCCTATTTCATTGTCTAATGCTTTATTGCGATGGAATCGTCAGAACTGGACTGGTGAAAATGGTTAATTATTAATGGTTAATGAAAAAAATTCTCTAACTAATTGTTTTTGAAAAATAGAATAAAAACGGGATCAATTTTTGACTCAACAAGAAAACTGATTTCAACCTCCACGTCAGAACCTTATCTATCGGGTGTTATACTTTAAATAAGTAAGCGTTGGGATTTTTATATCTTCGACAAATTCAGGCAGCATATCGTTAGCTGAGCTTGTCAAAGCCAACCAGTATATCAATTATATTATCGCTACCGATTAAAAAATCATCACGAAACTAATCCCTTTTTATAGACAATCCTTGTCGTTTATTTTTCAGGACATTAAAAATGCTCACTCTGACCGGTGAACTATTTTTGGAATCCAAAGCGAAGCTTTGTTTTTTTTGGAGTCCAAACTGTAGTTTATAGAAAAAACTCTATTTTTAATCGTACTTTTTGTAGAACTCCTACAATTACCAAAATTGGAATTGATAACCATGATAATTAAACAATCTACTATTAACCGAATTGCAATGATTGCATTTTTGATCATTGCCTTCCTATTAGGAAGCTGTGTGTATTTTGTGGATCAAACAATTCAAACATATCACCAAACCGTTGAACAACAAGCAGAATTAAAACAACAGGGCATTGAGCTTGCTACGACGGTTAACTATCTCATTGAAGAAGCTCGTAAATTTGCGATGACTGGCAATCTAAAATACCACCAAAATTACTGGCAGGAAATCGAAGTTACTCAAACCGCTGATAAAGTGCTAACTCACCTCAAAGCTTTAAATATTCCCCCTGAAGAATTCAATTTGCTCAAATTAGCCAAACAAAATTCTAATACCTTAGTCACTATCGAAATGCGTTCCATGCGTTTAGTATCAGAAGCGCAAAATATTCCTAAATCTTTAATACACCCCATTATTATTGATTGGTCATTGAGTCCAGAAGATATCGCGCTGAGTGCCGAGAAAAAAATGAAAGTCGCAAGAGAAATCTTATTTGATGCCCAATATGAAGCTAATAAAAAAAGCATCATGGAACCAATTACCCAATTTCAACATCTGATGAATGCCCGGTTGGAACAAAAAGAAGGTATTGCTCAACATAAAACGCATATCATGACAGAAGTTTTGATGGTCATGGTTATTCTCATTTTAGGTGGGATAGGGTTGGTGTTACGAATTTTCCATACCCAAGTGACTCTTCCTATAACACAATATATTAGCAATTTACGAGAAAGTCATTCACAATCTTTGGATTTTGCATTAACACCAGTTGGCACTGAAGAATTGCAATTGTTGGCACAAGCTTTCAATCAACAACTTCGTGTTAACCAACAGCAATTGCAGAAAAATCAGCAACAATTACAAGAAAACCAACAAATTATTGAAGATGTTGTCCAAGTCTCTCAAGGATTAGCAGCTGGTCATTTGCAAATCATGCCTCAAGCAGAATATCAAGGTGATTTTATCCAGATCAAACAGGCACTAGAAAACTCGTTGCTCAGTTTAAGGAAAATTA
>Ga0233403_10000301_pt1 | contig 23174 bp, 10 predicted proteins | sample Na_oxic_1_MG_FD_179866 | JGI IMG/M metagenome (GOLD analysis project Ga0233403, IMG submission 179866) | Seawater microbial communities from Saanich Inlet, British Columbia, Canada - Na_oxic_1_MG | ecosystem: Environmental > Aquatic > Marine > Inlet | place: Canada: British Columbia | collected...
TTGTGCTCGTACAGCAGACACGGACCTGGTGTTTTCAGAATTCCGAATTGTTTTGCCAGCGCGATCATGTCCCGGTCAAAGCGGCCAAGAAAATGATATCTGAGATTGGGATCATCTGCCAGTTGCCACTGGCGCCGGGCATAGTGGTAGGACCAGTTGTTACCTTCCCGGGGGAAATCAATCCATTCGGGGTGTCCGAATTCATTGCCCATGAAATTGAGATAGCCCGCCCCCGAGGTGCACAGCGTGATAAAACGAATCAGTTTGTGCAGGGCAATGCCCCGGGAAACCAGATGATTTTCCTTTTCAATGTGCATGTGATCATAGATGGCCGAATCAATGAGCCATGAGATAATCGTTTTATCGCCCACAATGGCCTGATCATGGGATTCTGCGTAACTGACTGTTTTCTCCTCTTTTCGCCGGTTGGTCAGTTCGTGGTAAATATGTCCCATGTGCCAATGCTCGTCTGACACTTTTTCAAGCATATGAACCCACAGATTGGGAACCCCCATTGCAAATCGGCAGTCAAATCCCATGCCGCCTTCGGCATTCGGAAAGGCCAGACCGGGCATACCGCTGATATCCTCGGCAATACTGATAGCGTCCGGACGCAGGGTGTGGATGAGTTTGTTGGCCAGAATCAGGTAGGTGACTGCATCCTCGTCAACGGTGTCGTCAAAATACTGATCATAAAATTCAAACACATCTCCCAGCCCGTGATGAAGATAAAGCATACTGGTGATCCCGTCAAAACGGAACCCGTCAAAGCGGTATTCGTCAAGCCAGAATCGGCAGTTGGACAGCAGAAAATGAAGCACCTGAAATTTGCCATAGTCAAAACAGCGGGAATCCCACGCGCTGTGTTCTCCCCGAGGGCCGTCGTGAAAATACTGCCAGAGCGTGCCGTCAAAGCGGCTCAGTCCCTCTGTCTCATTTCTGACCGAATGGGAATGCACAATATCCATGACCACAGCAAGCCCGGCTCCGTGCGCGGTGTCAACCAGTTCTTTCAATTCCTCGGGAGTTCCGAAGCGGGAGGATGCGGCGAAGAAATTTGCCACATGATAACCGAATGAGCCATAATAAGGATGCTCCTGAACCGCCATCAGTTGAATGGTGTTATATCCGGCCGCCGCTATTCTCGGAATGATGCGCTCTGTAAATTCCCTGTACGAACCGACCTTTCCATCCTTCTGGGCCATGCCCACATGCGCTTCGTAGATGAGCAGTGTTTCAGGTTTTGAGTTTCGGGTTTCAAATTTCCACTGATACGGTTCTGTCGGAAGCCAGACCTGCGCGCTGAAGAGTTTCGTATCAGGGTCCTGCACCACCCGTCGGGCATATGCCGGAATGCGCTCACCTTCTCCCCCCGGCCACTGAACAAGGAGTTTGTAATGATCCCCGTGTTGCAAAATATCCGGGGAAAGACGGACTTCCCATATGCCTTCCTTATTGTCAATAGGTTCGAGAGCAAATTTTTTTTGCCGGGTCCAGCCGTTCATATCACCGATGATGTGAATTGCATCGGCATTGGGTGCCCATTCCCGAAACACCCACTCATTGTCACGGAAATGCAGGCCGAAATATTCATGTCCCGAAGCAAAATCGGCAAGGCTCATTTTTCCGCGTGTGAGCATTTCCTCTGTGTCCGAACTGCGGGACAGTCGCCGTCGCAGCACATGCTCATATTGTTTTAACAGGGGATCGCTTTCCAAAAGACCTTTCAGCGGATCGGTTCGTGAGTTCATTTCTCAAAATCCTTTTCTCGTTACGATGCTCTGTCTCACACCCTCATATCGGGAGGCAGAGATTGGGAACAGGAAATAAAGCCCCAAGGGGCGGATTATTACAGCCAGGGGCGCAACCCCGGTAAACAGGCCGGCAAAAAAAATATATGGCAATATGTCCCGGGGATGTCCATCAATTTTTTTCCAAATAGAGATTTCCCAAAAGACAAACTACTCATACCGACATTCCCAGGCTCTGCTTCAGTTCAATGGGATGGTCCCAGTGTGTGACGGAAACAATTTGCAAAATTGTTTTACAGCGAGGATTACTTACGCTCCTAAAAAACTCACCAAACCTCAAATCTTAAACCGTCTCACAATTTCCGAAAGTGCGGCGGCGATCTGAGAAAGCTTCTCTGACGAGCTGTTTACCCGGGACGCATCGGCAGATGCCTTTTTTAATGCCATGCTGATATCCTGTATGTTCTTCGAGATATCCCGTACCCCCCGTGCAGCCTCGCCCGAAGACATTGCAACATCTCTAACCCCCCTTGCCAGTTCATCCACGTTTCCTGCCACATCAGATGCCGTCTTTGACACTTCAGCCGCTGATCCGGCAATATCTCCCACCAGGCTTGCCGATTCGGCCGCATCCCCGGCAACACGCCTCACTGTAATCGCACTGTTTGTCACATACCTTGAAATCTCATTGGCCGCGGCGTTCTGTTCCTCCACCGAGGATGCTGTCATCTCATTGATGCCTGCAATCTCGTCTGTTATCTCGGTTATCTCCCCTATTGCCCCGACTGTCTCGCGGGTTCTCCTCTGAATATGTTCTATCTGTCCGGCAATCTCATCTGTCGCATTGGCTGACTGCTTTGCCAGCTCTTTGACCTCGGCAGCGACCACGGCAAACCCCTTTCCGGCCTGTCCGGCTCCCGCTGCCTCGATTGCCGCATTCAGCGCCAGCATGTTTGTCTGATCCGCAATATCCCTGATCACCCCCACAATCTTTCCAATCTGTCTGGAAGCGGAAACCAGCGCGTCCATTTTCACACTGATATCTTTGGCACGCTGACCGGCGTTCTGTGATATGCGTCTCGCCTGTTCGGTACTTTTTGAAACCTCGTTCAGCGAGGTGGTCATCTCCTCGACGGACACGGCCACACTGTCTATCTCAGATGAGGTCTCCGCACTTGTCCCGGCCATCCGCCTCACATTTTCGGCAGTCCTGTTTGCCAGGTCTGCCACATTGCCGAAAGTCGAGGACATTTCCTCGGTCATGGCCGCTATATTGGAAACTGATGTGCCTGACTGCTTCGTGGCAGATGCCACAGTGACGACACTGGCACTTATCTGCTCTGATGCGGTGGCAACGCTGTGGGCCCTGGCACTCATCTCCTCGACAGATGAGGCCATCTCCGTTGAGACGGATGACAATTCCCCGGATGAACGTGAGAGGCCGTCTGTCGTGTCTGAAAGCTCTCTTATAATATCCCTAAGCCCGGCTGCCATTTCGTTCAATGCGTTCGCCAGTATCCCGGTCTCATCTTTTTCATCAACATCCATATCCGCGGTAAGGTCCCCATCTGCCACGGCCACCGCAAAATCAACGCCTTTTATCAGGGGTTTGGCAATTCCCTTTGAAACAAGCCAGATAATCAGAAAGGCTACAATGGAAATCAGAAGGCCGGCTACGATCTGGAACATGAGATGATGTGTACTGCGCTTTTTCATGCTCAGTGCCAATTCTTTGGCGTGAGTCAGAACTGCATCTTTCGGAACTTCGATGATCACGGCCCAGGGTTTTCCTGTTTTCCCGAGGAACAGCGGGACAGACACCTCCATATTGTTATTAAGGAAGGAAATTTCTTCTTTTCCCTGTTTCACCAATTCTATATCTTCCTGCCAGTCCTCCGCCATCCAATGCTTCAGATGTTTGCCTGCAAAATCAGGTTTGTTGCTGACCGCTGCCAGTATTCCGTTATGGCTTACAACGGCAGTCTTGCCCGAACCTGAATAGAGTTTCTTGTTCATATCATCCACCAGGGATTGGACAAAATCCAGACGCATATCTATACTGACCATGCCGTGAAATGTGGTATCAGAAATGATGGGAGCCACCATTGTGGTCATCCAGACCATCTTGCCCTGAACAGAATACGGATACGGATCAATCGCACATTCTTTCTCAGATTCTCTGGTGCAAAGATAATATTCCCCCTTGCGAACACCATTTCCGTATTCTTCAGTGCTTTCATAATCCAGCAGCGTTGCAAGGCCGATCTTCCCGTCTTCCCCACGGCTCCAATAGGGAATAAATCGTCCTGTCTGATCATGATCCTCAATTCCGCTGAAAATGTCATCCAGACCATCCAGCGCATTGGGTTCCCAGGCATTGCCGATGCCCACAAACGATTTGTTTCTGGTCAGCACTCCTCTCAGAATACCGTTGATCCGCTCCCTGTCAATCTTCAGATTTATGTCTTTATCCTTAATCCCGGACAATACATCAGCCAGAGTTCGGGCCGAATCCAGAGCCATTTCAAGCTTCGCTCTGATTTTAAACCCTGCTGCACGGCCATTTGCAAGAAGCTGCTTTTCCGCAGCATCAGTGGCAGACACCATCACTGAGTTCAGCATAAAGGTCTGTGTCTTTTTGCCTGAAAAAAGGCCATATGTCACAAGCACCCCGATAACTGACAGCAGGCATGCGCCGAAAACAACCACCAATTTCACATGTAAAGATTTGAATTTCATAATACCTCCGTCTGAAGTGGGCAGTGAGAAATGAGAAGTTTTCATTTTTTCATTTTCCACTTCTCACTTCCCATTTTTTCATTTCCCACTTCCCACTTCCCACTTCCCACTTTTTTATCACCTTTCACCATTTTTTACCACCTTTTATCATAGCGGTCATGCTCACAGGGGTTGACTTATGTTTCTGATTCAGATAAAGGGCTTTCATTATAATAATGTGGAGCATTGTCTGTGGGCTGTCTGTCCCGAGCCTGATAAGGGGAAATGAGGGGAAATTTTTTCCGGTCGCAGAATTTCCCGCAGCGCCAAAATCCGAAAAATTTGCTGCTGTGAAATTCAATTCATTGATTTTATTTGATGTGAAAACTTATTTCTCACCATATCACAGAAAACCTTGCAGATCGAAAAAATATGAGACAAGGAGGGCTTCATGCGGAAACTGAATAAAAGTGGTTCTGAATTCATTATTCGGAAAAACTGTGTCATTTTTTTTATTTTGATTTGTCTGCTTTTTCCTCTGCCTGTCCCGGGCGCTGACAAATCTGAACAGGAATCCTATAAAATCCATCCGGATTATGAGAAAATGAAGCCCAAAGTGATTGCGGTGCTGCCCATGGACAACCTTTCACTGGAACCGGATGTTGAAACCTTTCTTTACAATAAGGTCTATGACCGTCTGATATCAAAGGGATATATCAGAATTTCCGTGGAAACGGTCATCGAAAAAATGGGGAAACTGGGAATTCAGACCCCGGGACAGATTGTGGGAATTTCTCCCCAACGATTGGGAAAGGAACTGAAGTGTGATGCTGTGCTGATCGGTCAGATAGACCAGTCAGCGTCGGTACACGGCGGTGTTTATGATGCCATCGTCGTTTCCTGCTCTCTGGGTTTGATGAACTGCTCAGATGGGGAACTGCTGTGGCGTTGCGAACAATGGAGAGCCGCGCATCGTCAATGGCAACTGGACCCTTTCAACGCGTTGCTCAATGCCATGGCTCATGCGAAAGGCTCCCGAGAGGACAGGATATACTGGCTGGTTCACGAAATGCTCAAGACCCTTCCGAATGGGCCTGTCAAAGTGATAAAAGATGATTTGTTCAACCGGGCTGTCCAAATTCAGACAGATTCGGCAAATGAATGAATGTGAATGACAGGCAATTCGGAATTTTCTCCATGATGGTGGGGGAAAACACTCCGCCTCCCCTTCACAGGGAGAATTTCCGATCTTTTTGATCTGCTGAAAAGCGAATGGCAGCATGATGAGGTTTTTTCTCATGAACAAATATCTTATTGGTTCGGTTATTTTTTTTCTCGCTGGCATATGGGGGTGCGCGCCGCCGCCCTCGAAAGTTGAATTCTCAACACCGGCTTTCACATCTGTGCAAATTCCCGATGAAATCCGAAAGCAGCCCCTGAACAAAAAATTGATTGCCTTTGTGGGTATGGAAAATAAAAGCATCTATGCGGCGGACAAATTATGGGATATCGCCTCCCACATACTGACCACACGGCTGATTGAAATTGGATACTTCAATGTTGTGGACTGGCAGAAGATGAAAAAGAATTTTGACGAGCTCAGTTTGCAGACCTCAAGTCTGGTGGATACGCCGGAGCGTCTTGTGAATGTGAGAGAGCAGTTGTCGTGTGACCATTTTCTGGGGGGGGCGATCACATTCTATGATGTCAGCCAGAGTGCTCAGGTCAGTGCCATGTCAAAATACAAAACCATTACGACCACGGTGCGGGTGGACCTGTGGCTGCAAGATACGCAGACCGGAGAATATATGAGTGCCGCCTCCGGCAGCGGAAGATCAAAACAGCAGTTTTCCGGCGGGCTGATGGGCGGGGCCATCGGCACATGGGATGTCAATGCCGCGAACAAAGCTCTGGATATGGCAATTGACGATGCACTGGTCAAACTGCTTGTCACTTATCACAGGCGTTATAAAAGCAGACCTTCCCGTCCGGAGACAGCGTCCCGGAAACAGCCCTCTGCTTCCCAGCCCGATGTGGCCATGGAAAGACCTGATCCGATTATCAATGTGACAGATTTCGAGCGGAAAAGCAGCAAGTGGGCTATCATCATCGGTCTGAGCCGCTTCATGGACTCGCGAATCACCCCTCTGAGTTACACGGAAAAAGATGCACTGGCCATGTATGAATATCTCACGGATCCCAATGTGGGACGATTTATGAAGGATCAGGTGTTTCTGCTGACAAACGACAGGGCCACAACTTTCAATATCAAAATCGCAATTGATACTGTGAGCAAACACGCACTGCCGGAAGATATGGTGGTGATATTTCTCAGCACCCACGGCACGCCCGGGCGTATGGATGTTGAGGGGGTGGGTTATCTGGTGACCTATGACACACTGGCGGACAGCCTCTATGCAACTGCCTTCAACATGTCTGAACTGGTCATGGCCGTGAACAGACGAATCAAAGCCAAAACAGTCGTAACACTGGCTGACGCGTGTTACAGTGCCAACTCCTTTAAAAGCATCCGATTTCTTGAACTGAAAGGTGCCAAGGACCTGGTGGTTGAATCCGCTTCTGAGAATATTCCACAGGAGATGGTCAAAAGTGCTCTGGAGACAGAAGGCTTCGGCATGGGTCAGTCCACTGTTCAGGCATTGTCATCAGGTACTGGAAGAGTATTTATCACTTCAAGCCGGGCCTCGGAGCGTTCGTGGGAATCTGATCAGCTTGAACACGGATTCTTCACTTACTATCTGCTCAAAATTCTGAAACAGAATAAGGGAATGATATCTGTTCAAAAGGCATTTGACTATCTGGCAGAAGAACTTCCACAGGCAGTGATGAAGGAAAAAGGCTATCCCCAGAACCCGGTCATCGGAATGGCGAGTGTTCATGGTGATATTTTTTTGGGTGTGGAGCCTGCGGGATCGGGTTCTGTCCCACCAACTGACTGACAACACAGGGTGGGGTTCACCAACCAGCCAAGTGCTTTGTTTTAAAAAAATAATATCAGGGTGAAATGATCAATAATCAGATGTAAAACAAATTTGCAATCTGTTCATGCGCAATTTGAAAAATTGTGCTATTACAAACAACCCTGACATTATTTATGGAACGAGGCACTTAACAGAAAAGGAACATAATCGTATGGCAGCAACAGATATTTACAAAAAAATGGCTCGTCATCTGGATAATCTCCCGGGCGGATTCCCACCCACTGAAAGTGGCGTGGAACTGCGTATTCTGAAACGACTTTTCACTCCCGAGGAAGCAGAACTGGCGCTCTTTCTCACGCTGATTCCCGAAGAACCCCGTGTAATTGCTCATCGGGCAAAAATTGATCGGGAGGAGGCCGGTCGCAAATTGGAGGAACTGAGCAAAAAAGGGCTTATTTTCAGACTGGCTCCCCATGGAAAACAACCCCGGTACATGGCGGCCCAGTTTGTCATCGGCATATGGGAATATCATGTGAACGATCTTGATCCAGATTTTATCCGGGACATGGATGAATACATCTCCCATTTTTTTGACTACGATTTGTGGAAAAAAGCACCTCAGCTCCGAACTGTCCCTGTGGGGCGAAGTCTCACCCCTCAGTTGGAGATACTGTCTTATGAAAGTGCTGAGGAACTGGTACGGAACAAAAGCAAGGCAGTGGTCGCACCATGTATCTGCCGACGGGAACGCAAGATGGTGGGCCATGGATGTGACAGACCTGAGGAGTCCTGTCTCGTCTTCGGAATGGGCGCGGACTACTATCTGCACAACGGTCTCGGCAGACTTGTTGATCAGCAGGAGGTTCTGGATATTCTCAGAAAAGCGGACAAAGCCGGTCTGGTGCTGCAACCCGGGAACAGCCAGAAAGTTGTGAACATATGCTGCTGCTGCGGGTGCTGCTGTGCCGTACTCAGAAATATCAGGACCCAGCCCAATCCGGGCAGTCTGGTTTCCTCAGCCTTTGTGGCCGAGGCAGATACAGAGACCTGCAACGGATGCGGTGTCTGTGAGAAACGCTGCCAGATGGAGGCTCTCCGGATGGAGGATGAAAAGGTCGTTCTTGATGTGAATCATTGTATTGGCTGCGGTCTGTGCGTTTCCACCTGCCCCACCAAATCTCTCAGGCTTGTACGCAAGCCTGGACCCGAGCAGTCAGAAATTCCCAAAGACATTATCAGTTCCTCCATTCATCTGGGACGGGCAAGGGGTAAACTGGGAAATATGAGTCTGATCAAGATGCAGCTCAAATCCAAGATGGACAGGCTTCTGGCAATACGGTGAACCTGGGATTTCCCGTTCCGACACTCCGCGTCACGCTATGGGTGATTTCAGGATGCGGAGTGTCACAAATGCCATTAAGTCAGGGGCCAGTCCCCCCGGAAATTCCCCTTTGAAAAGGCAGGAGATGTTTTCCCGGCACTTCCACCCGCACCCGATTTAATCCTCCTTAACCTAATGGCAGTGACGCTGAACATGGAAACGGGACAGGCACTATCTATTCTTTGACAAGCGTTCTGAATTTATTTATAGTCTGCTTGTAATTCGAGGTTCCGAAAATAGCAGATCCTGATACAAAAACATCTGTTCCGGCAAGAGAAATTTCTGCAATGGTTTTTTCGTTTACACCGCCGTCTGTCTGAATCAGTGTGGAAAGCCTTCTCTCCTCAATCATGTTGCGAAGTGTTCTGATTTTGTCAAGAGTGTTGGGAATGAACGCCTGTCCGCCAAACCCGGGATTGACGCTCATAATCAGCACAAAATCCAGATATTCGAGAACCCAGTCAATGGCAGACAAAGGCGTGGAAGGATTCAGCGCAACACCCGGACGACAGCCGGCCTCCCGTATCAACTGAATGGTCCGGTTCAGATGCACACAGGCTTCGACCTGAACGGAAATAAATTCTGCTCCTGCTTCTGCAAAATCCGAAATATAACGATCCGGATTCTCAATCATCAGGTGTACGTCAGGGGGAAGCTGTGTCACCTGCTGAACAGCTTCGACCACCAGAGGGCCCATGGTGATGTTCGGTACAAAATGGCCGTCCATCACATCAATATGAATCCAGTCAGCGCCGGCTTCCTCAACAGCTCTTATCTCATCTCCCAATTTTGAAAAATCTGCCGACAGTATGGATGGTGCAATCAGTTTCATAGCTTTTATTATATCCTTTTTTCATGTTGTGTAAGTACCTGACTGTTGACCCGGTACTCAGAAAATTAATCCCCCCTCTCTCCCGGCTGACTGATGATCAATTTTAACTCGGACGGATGGTTTGCCAAAAGTCAGGATTGATCAGCAATCCGGGCGGAGAAAGGAACAGATTTTTGTCCTTGTTTCACAGACAAAGCGGAGTTGTTCATCATAGTCAAATTCATGCCGATGGGCAACGTAAATTCAACTTTAGAGTCTTTCACATCACTTGTAAAGGAAAAAATATGCTGAATCACACATCAGTGTTGCGAGATATCCGCAATCAAAGACCGGGGGAATTTTTTTTTAAAATTAGGGTGAAGAAATAAAGCTGGGAAGGGGCTTCGCTGTCCCAGCGGGCGCATGAGATGCCTTTGCCCCTCACCATTCACCCCCTGAATCCGTTATCATCAATATTTATTTAATATGAGATTGAACACAATTTTTTGTATTTCTCTGATTTTATAAAAAATTACAAAAAATCAGACAGTCCAAATGCGTTTATATCCAGATATTCTGAACAGGGGCGTTGACAAAAAAAGAAAAAACCTGTAAAAATTGCATCAAATGACAAAGTAAGGGAATAAAGCCCATACGACACCTGCGCCCAGGGAGGAATCGTAAATCCTCCCATGAGGGATGTTTTTCGGGTATATCAATTTTTGGGATTCCCTAAAGAAAGGAAGTTTTTATGAGGCTGTTGGAAGAAACCATTCAGAAGATCAGAGAACCGGATATAAGAAGCCGCGAGGCAGCCAGGGAGAGGCTCAGAAATCAGGCCCGTCCTGCCGGAAGTCTGGGACTGCTGGAAGATGTGGGCGCGAGACTTGCAGGCATATTCAGCACATTGGATGTGAGACTGGACAGAAAAGCCATTGTCACCTGTGCCGGAGACCACGGCATCTGTGAGGAAGGGGTCAGCCTGTTTCCATCCGAGGTGACACAGCAGATGGTGTATAATTTTGTAAACGGCGGAGCATCCATCAACGCGCTTGCCCGACATGCAGGCGCAAAGGTCATGGTGGCCGATCTCGGGGTGGCCGGGGATTTTGAACCGGACCTTCCCATTTTCCATAAAAAAATACGCAAAGGCACATCCAATTTTGCCAAAGGCCCGGCCATGACCCGGGACGAGGCAGTAAAAAGCATTGAAGCCGGCATTGAGATTGTTGAGGCGCTTTTTCAGAAAGAGCCTGTGCATATCCTCGGAATGGGTGATATGGGCATCGGAAACACCACGCCATCCACGGCCATTATCGCCGCGTACTCCGGCCTTCCGATTTCCCGGATTACCGGAAGGGGCACAGGGGTGGACGACAAAGGGCTTGAAAAGAAAATCGCAGCCATTGAAAAAGGATTGAGCCTGAATCAGCCAAACCCGGGAGACCCTGTTGACGTGCTGTCCAAAGTGGGCGGTTTTGAGATCGGCGGCATTGCGGGACTGGTGATCGGCGCGGCTGCCCGCGGTATCCCCGCTGTATGCGACGGTCTCATATCCACTGCCGGTGCGCTCATTGCCTGCGAACTGGCACCTTTGGCCCGGGATTATCTTTTTGCAAGTCATAATTCAGTGGAAGCAGGTCATGGCTTCATGCTCAGGCATCTGAAACTGGAGCCGCTTCTGGATCTGGAATTCCGGCTGGGAGAAGGAACCGGAGCAGCGGTGGCCATGGAACTTATTGACGCGGCCACCCGGATTCTGATAGAAATAAAGACCTTTGAGGAAGTTGCCATCAGGGATGCACAGGAAAAATAGGCAACCCGGAAAATATTCGCAATCCGTTATTCACAAAACATCCCGCCCTTAAAGGAAGGACTTCAGATCGGAAATGGCATCCTTCACAAAAGCGGAAAAGCGGTTCTGACCAGCAGAACAATTTTGCAAATTGTTTCACAGCAAAGTGTGAACTCACAAATGAATGATGCTGAAAATATTTGAAAAATTCACCTTTGTAAGGGGGCAGGGATGTTTTCCCCGGGAGATTCACCAAAATCTGAATCGTTTAAAAAATCAGGGAGATTTCGCAAAATGAAACAAATCTGTCACATCCCGATAGTATGGCTACTGCTACTGATTGCCTGTCTGCTGTCACAGGGAATAACAACAGCCCATGCCCAGACAATACTGGGACAGTCCTGCGCCATGTCCGGCCCGACTTCCTTTCTGGGTCAGGAGATGAACCGCGGAGCAAAAGCTTATTTTGACAAATACGCGGCAAATGATGTTGTTCTGAAAGTATTGGATGACAAATACGAACCTGAGAAATGTATCCTGAACACTGAAAAACTTATGGGAGAAAAGGTTGCAGCCCTGTTTGCCTATGTGGGAACTCCCACTGCCAAAGTGGCTGTTCCGCTGGCAATGAAACAAAAAACCGTTTTTTTCGGGGCATTCACAGGCGCGGGTTTTTTAGGCGATCCCAAAACCAACCCCTTCTCTTTCAGCGTCCGGGCCAGTTATGATGCGGAAATAGAAAATATGGTCAGACGCTTGAAGGAAGACCTGAATGTGAGCAAAATATCCCTGTTTGTCCAGAGAGATGCCTTTGGTCTGACCGGACTGAGGGGAGCCGTGAAAGCCGTTGGAAAAATCGCCGGTGTTGAAATCATACCGGCGATTCCCGAAATTCCCAAAAATTCTGATTCCAAAGACAAATGGAATGCCTTCTGGAACGCGGTGCCGAATTATCGGAGAAACAGCATTGCCGTGGGCCGTGATGCCAGAAAGATATCGGGGAACAAAGATATTCAGGCCGTGATCCTGGTGGGGGCTTACAGGCCCTGTGCCGCGGCCATCAATCTCTGGAAAAAGATTGATTTTGATGCCATTTTCATCAACATCTCCTTTGTGGGCAGCAATGCGCTGGCAGAATCTCTGGGGGGAAACACAAAGAATGTGCTGATCAGTCAGGTGGTGCCGGATCCCTGGGATAAAAGTCTTCCCCTTGTCAGAGAATATCAGGAGGCAATGGGAGATAAATACGGCTTTGTGAGTCTTGAAGGATATATCTCAGCCAAAATTATCCACAAAGCCATAAAAAATGCCGGAAGTTCCGTGAATTCCGAAAGCCTCAGAGAGAAACTGGAAACCATGTCGTCTTATGATATCGGTGGTCTGAATGTTTCTTTCGCACCGGATGATCACCGGGGGCTGGATCAGGTTTATCTGACACGGATTGAAAAAGAGAAAAAGGGAAAGTCATTTAAGTTTAAATATGTGGACAGAATTGAGAAGGAATAATTGTTCGTAGTTCCGGCGTTCAGGCGGCGGCCTTCCGGAGTGCTTTGTGACCTGTAAGCAAAAGACAACCGTGGATTTGTCAACCCATCCAAGCAAACTTTGTTCTGCCAGGTTAGGACTGTCAAATCAGAAGCGCACCGGATATGCGGGATTTACATATGGTTGCACATGACTTGATACTCTTTTCGCCTTATATTAAATGAAATGGTATCAATTCATGTGCAAGGGACTATGAGTATCTGGTTAAAAATTCTCCGGAATTTCCTTTTATAGGCAAAACACCGAAAATTTATGGCCATCTACTTATCAATTTGAGGGAGCATGACACAGAAATTTTGTTTGTATGAAAAGATTCTGAGGAAAGGATTGAAATCCGATTCTTATCATCCTTTATGTCTTATACGGAATCCTTGCGGCAAACAAAAAATGAGAGGAGAAAATATGAGAGGTTCCAAGTTTTTCAAACATTTTATCATTGTCATTTTCATCATATCCGCGCTGACAGCCTGTGGCAGCAGCTCGTCAGATTCTGAGAATGATACGGATGTTGTGATGGGACATATTGAGTTTCTGTCTGAGGAAATCGGCACTCGTGTGGCTGGTAGCGAAGCAGAGGCGGAAGCCTATGATTATGTGCAGGGGGAATTTGAGGCTATGGGCTTTGAAGTCTTGCATCAGGAGTTTCAATATGAGGATGAGGACAATGCTGTAATCACCTCTGGAAATGTCATTGTCGTCAAACCCGGAATATCACAAAAAGAGATCATTGTCGGAGCGCATTTCGATTCTGTGGAGGTCGGAAAAGGGGCTTCGGACAATGCTTCCGGTGTTGGGCTGATGCTGATTGTTGCTGAGAGACTGGTGAATTCAAGCGTTCCCTATACCATACGGTTTATTGGTTTCGGAGCTGAGGAAACCGGGTTCCAAGGAGCGGATTACTATGTCTCACAGATGACAGATGAGGATATCCGCAACACCATCGGCATGATCAATCTGGACACTGTTGTGGGAGGAGATAAAATCTACGCTTATGGTGGGTCTGATGAAGAGGGGTGGCTGAGAGATCAGACAATGCTTATCGCCCAAAATATGGGGATCAATCTTGAGACCAACCCGGGTCTGAACCCGGATTATCCCGCAGGAACCACAGGCGACTGGAGTGACCATGCGCCATTCAAGAATGCCGGAATCCATTATCTCTACCTTGAATCCACGAACTGGGAAATCGGTGATCAGGATGGGTATACCCAGACAGTTGATCACGGCGAGATATGGCATACTGAAAACGACACTCTGGAATTTTTTGAAGCAGAATATCCCGGAAGAATAGAAGCCCATTTGGATGCCTTTACCCGAATTCTTCCGGAATTGCTGCTGACACTGGAAGTGCCGGAAGCAGTTTTGGCCAGTGCGGAGAATGTTGAAAGACGCAGAAGTTTTCCCGTCCATCGCTATATGAGACGTGACGGACAACCGTTCAATCAGCACGAATAGAAATGTGGCGGACTGAGCTCAGGGGGGTCCGGAGTTTGCCTGTTAAAACGGGCAAAGCTCCGAAGTTCGTAAGACCGCATGAACGCCGGGACTACGAACTGAGTTGTAGTACCCGGCCAAAAAAGTTTTGACTGTCAAAACTTTTTTGGTCAGGCAGTAGTCTGCTCTGTCGAAATGCGAAACCGGAGCTGTCAGGCGACGTTTTTGCAGGTTCCGGAGTTCAAAACCTGCTTTGTCAAAACGGGCAGGCTCTGAGCCTCGGATGGAACATCGGAAGACCGCCGGAAGACCGCGAACTGAACACCGGAATAATATCAATGCCTGCCTGAGAGATGTCCCTCTGAACCTTTCAGTTCCTCTCCGTCCTGCTCATCATCCGAGGCAGAGTCCCCAAACCATCTCGGCGGGCTTGGCCAGCCGTCAAGCGCGGTGGGTGCCGCATCCCGCCCCCTGATCAAAAACCGGCTGGCCTTCTCCCCTGATCGTTCCGAACAGGACTCTCTCAACCATTGGGTGGCATCAAGGATGGTTCCGGGCAGAATGACGAGATCGCCGCTGATATCCGTATCCGGGGCCTCGATCCTCACGATTCCGTCATTGCCGCGCCTGGAGGTGGCAGAGACCTTGCTGTACGATGATTTCAGGTAATTATCCGTCACAATGAAAATGGCCCCGCCGTCTCCGTCTTCTGCATTGGCGGTGATATTGCCCTCATTTATGATGACAAATTTTGAATTTGTCGTGACATCGCCACCTTTTCCGCCACCCTGTTTCACACTGCTGGTGATGTCGGTGCCGAGGAGATATATCCGGTTGCCGGCGTTCACGAAAATTTTACCGCCCCCCGCGCCTGATGCCTCGGTGGTCAGCGCACTTTTGCCGGAAAGCTTCAGGGAATCATCCGCATTCAGGGTGATCATACCCGCGTCCCCTCCGTTTTCCGTGGCCCTGCTTTCCGACGAAACTGTGGCGTTCCCCTCAAGTTCGATATTTGAGGCGGCCACAGTGATGTCGCCGGCCCTGCCGGTTCCCTCGGTTGAGGTGGTGACGGACACATCCTCCCCCATTCGCATGAGATCGCCGGCCTGAATGAAAACCGTGCCGGCAGGTCCGCCCTGCTCGCTGTTCTCGCTCGCGGATGTGATACGGGAGGCCCCGCTGAATGTGATCTCCGAAGCCTCTGTTTCAATATCGCCGGCCCTGCCCTGCCCGAAAGTGGCGGAGGTGATGGCCGCGTCATCATCCAGAATGACAGTCTTTTCGGAATGAATCTGAATGGTTCCAGCGTCTCCGACAGACGAGCTGGTCGAGGAGACCGAGGCACTGTCTCCCACATGCAGATGCTCCGCGTCAATGCTGATTTCCCCGGCACTGACTCCGCCGGAACTTGAGGTGGTCAGCACCGCGTCATCCGCCAGTGTGACAGCCTCATCCGCTCGGACGGCAATGGTTCCCGCATTGCCGGTCATATAGAAGCTGATCCAGCCTTCTCCGTCAAAGATGAAACTCTCCGCAGCACCGTTGCCCGCGTCTGCGACTTTTGCCACATCACCCTTCCGGACGGAAAGAATGTCCCGCTCCGACAGGCTGCCCACGGAATGAACCGCTTTGGCGGGGATCCATTCCCGGCCGGTGAAGGTGACATGTTCAGGATTTCCCATGTTTTCAATTCGGGCGACATCTCCCGGAAAGGCGGGGAACGCATCCCGTTGCCCAATATCTGTCACTGTGTAGAGTTTGCTGATCCTTACCCATGCGAGGAAACCGTTGTAAACAAAGCTCGCTGGTTTGCCATCTCCGGCGTTTCGGACCGCGACGGTATGCCCTTCTCCGTATTCCGGATATTCCGGGTCAATGAATGTGTCCAGTTCGGCCATGTCCTCGGCCTGAAACACCTCACCTGTCAGAATGACCCAGTAATTGCCGGCATCAAGGATGGCCGTGGCGGATTCACCGTCCCCGGCATCCCGCACAATGACTATGTCTCCGATCTGGGGAGCGGACAGGTTTTCCAATTCCGAAGGATCAGCGACTGTGTGAACCCTTGCCTCGGGATATTCGCTTGCCGAGCTCACCGAACCGCTGCTGGCGAGATCAAGTGTTCCGACATTCAGCATGATAGCTCCCGCGTCTCCGGTGTGGGATGCTGAAGTGGCGATACGTGCTTCGTTGGTGACAGACAATGCCCCTGCATGAATTGAAATGGTTCCGGCCTTACCCGGGCCGGATGTCCCGGCCTGCATTCCGGTACTGGGACCTGAAATCGTCACTGAATCTGCAAAATCGTCACCCTTTGCAGGATCAGGCCCGGAGACCGTCAGATTCCCCCCGTGTCCCGAGGACATCGCCTGAAGTGAAATTTTGCCCTCGTCAGTCACATCCAGAGTTCTGACATTCATTTCGATATTCCCACCCCGGCCTGAACCCTCGGACCGGCTCTCAATGACCGCGCCGGTTTCCACTGTCAGCTTGGGAGAATTGATGGTGATATCCCCGCCCTGACCGGTGACCGATTGCTTTGCCGAGGTCGTGATCAGCGCGTAGTCCGAAACCCGAACCGATTCGGACGCTTCAAGGGTGGTATCTCCGCCCCTTCCGGTTCCGTAGGACTCGCCTCCGAGCCATGAATCCGTTGAAATGTTTATTCGTTTGGCTTCTATGGAAAGCTTTCCGCCGTCGCCTGCCCCGGGTCCCTCATCATACGAAGAACTGTTTGTGAGCGTTCCGCCGACGATGCTGACCTCTTCCGAGGCAATGATGCTGATATCCGTGCCTTTGCCAGTTCCCTTTGTCTCTCCGGAAATTCTGGAACCGTTCCCCACAAAGACCTCCTCTGCCTGAATCGCAATCACGCCGTCGATATCGGGAGCCCCTTGGGACAAGATAGCCTTTTCGGATATGATCTCACTGTTGTTGTCCATGGCAAACCTTCCGCCACGGACAAAGATGCTTCCGCTGCTGCCAAAACTTTTCTCCGTGTTAAGCACGGCTCCGTCGGAGAGGGTTATCTCCCCTTTGCATGATGCTGGCACCGAGATGCCGGACATCGGCTCCTGCGCGGCAATGGCCACCTCGCCCTGGGAGCTGATCGCGGTCAGGCTGATCTCTCCGCCGGGCGCTCTCAGATTCGTTCCCACCGCCTTGATCACCCCCTCTTTGTCGCGGAAATAGGTTCCTGCCATGTCAATCTTTCCGCCGGTCACGGAGATGCTTCCGCCATCCGGGACCTCAAGACCGCCATAATCAAATTTGTTGTAATCCAGCCAATTCCACCAGGTTCCGTAATCCTCATCCCATATGTCGGTGCTCAGTTCCCCGTGTCCCTCAAAGGAGACGGGTGCGGCTTCGCCATCCAAAAAGCCGAACGCAGCCGGTGATGACACAGATAGGACTTCGCCGGCCAGAGGTTCCGCGTAAAAGCGATCACTCTCTCCGAGGCGGAGATAATCGGCCGTGCTGATATGAAATGAACCACTTACATCAAGTGTGGCATTGGGGCCGAACATCACGCCGGCCGGATTCATGAGATACATGTCGGCTCCGTCAATAGCGGAGCGCAGTGTCCCGTCAATCATCGACGCATCTCCGCCGGTGACTCGGGAGATGATGTTCTGAATTGAAGCAGGACCTCTGAAGGTAGCGATTTCGTCGGTGCCGATGTTAAACTGCTGAAAGCTGTGAAAGAGGTTCGCGCCGGCCTGCTGGCCATAGTCGGCCCCGATCTCATAATTCGGACCCGGCAGATCCATCTTTCCGGCAGTTCCCACGGTTCCGTCCAGTGTGATCTGGGCGTGTGGCGGAACAGCCGCGCTGAAAATAAACAGACATACAATAAATGATCGCAAAAGAATCTGTCTCATTTGTGTTTTCTCCTTTATAAGGTTAAAGGGTTAAAGGTTAAAGGTTAAAGGGTTAAGGGTTAAGGACAAATTAATGCTTGCGGGGGATTGGCAAATCCCCGGCCTCCGCCCCAAGACCTCCGAGGTTTCAAAAACCTCGGAGGTCTTAATTTCCTGCTCCCGGGGATTGGCAAGTCCCCCTGCCTCCGCCCCAGGAGATCCGAGGTTTCAAAAACCTCGGAGGTCTTAATTTATTCAGCAATCTGCCGGAGGATATGAACCGCATCTGCCAGCCCCACCCTGCCGTCACCGCTGACATCGGACTCCTTGGGGACAGATGACGAGGACTGCACACAGACTTGCAGCACCGCAATCACATCCGCCAGGTCAACCGTCCCGTCATTATTCATGTCGCCCGGCACCGTCTCATCACCGATCTGTGTCGCAACCAGTGCCCAGACTGACAGATGTCCGGTCTGAAAGGTGATCTTGTTCGCACTGCCATCAAGGGTGAAGGTCTCCGCCCGCTGCCATGAGCCGGATGCCTCGGAGAAGTATGCCGGACGGATGTTCTGAGTCCGTATTCCCTGATTCAGCAGGTCTGCCCCGCTGTAACGGAAAGTCATAAGTATGTCCCTGTTCAGTGTTCCGAGGATTTCCCTGCCGCTCTCCTTTTCAAAAAGGCTTACGGAATAACCGTAAGTGACGATGTGATTTCCGTCATTCTCCGGCACTCCCTCGGCACGGGGTTCGATGATGATCTTCACGAATTCCTCATCTGTCGGCACGGTGCCGCCCGGAATTTGTATCCGTGTTCCGTCGGACAGAGTGTGGGACCAGCCGTCCTCCGCACGGAATTCGGCGGTCTGCATGAGAGGAAGCTCTCCCTGCGATGTCAGGGGGAGGTTGTCCGCCGGAACCGTCGTGTCCGTGCCGGACGCGTCGCACTGAATCCTGCCGCGGTGATATTTCCCGTCGTCGGACTCACTGACCGCGGTCACTGTCCAGGTGTTGCCGCCGCTTTCATCAGCGCGTGCGATATACAGTCGGTAGTCCCCGCTGACATCGGTGCGGCCGTCAGTCTTCTGCCCATCCGCGCTGTAAGCCGAGACAGACGCTCCGGCCACTGGATTTTCGTCTGTGTCCAGAACTGTTCCCGCAAGAAAGGTGTCGGCCCGGCGCAGTTCCAGCGTCACCCCGTCCTGTCTCGCGTCCCTCCGCCACCCGGGCCTGCTCCGGGGCAGGGTGGTCTGTGCCGCGGCCTCCCTGAGACAGGATACGACCATCCCGTCAGTTCTGCCCGATGCGGCATGTTCCAGAATCTGCTCTTTATAACGATGGTAACTGAGATAGCTGTTCAGCGCCCTTCTCAGCGCTGATGTGAATGCATATTCGGTCTGGTGGGTCTGGTATGCCATGTTGTCCCGCAGAGAGGTAATGACACTTCCGGGAACACCCGCACCTGTCAGGTTGTCAAAAGCGTCGTTGGTCAGTTCAAAGGGCGGCACATACTCATCCTCCTCCGCATCGCACCTCTGCACGGCTGTTCCCACGCTCGCACGGGATCCCCAGCCTCTCTTCCCGGTCTCTCCCCCGGGCACGAAGACCTCGAATTCGCCTTCCGAGTCTGTCAGAACCTGTGTCTCGAAAATGCCTCCAGCGTCGCCCACCCCGCGGGGAACGCGCACCCATGCCAGTATGTCGGATGCAGGCGATCCGGTGTCGTCCGTGACCCGGCCGCCGACCATGCTGCCAAGGGGGGTGAGGGGAATGTTCCCGGTGGCCGCCTTTCCCTCTTCCACACTGACCCGGACCGGGTCTGCCTGGCCGTATCTGCCTGTCTCAAGCTGGCAGGTCAGGTCCCAGAGACCTTCGGCAGCCGGAATCTCAAATCTGCCGTCTCTTATCTCTGCACTCCGCACGGAGGTTCTGTTCCCTTCGGGAGTGGCAATGACCTGACCCCGGATGTCGGCGGATGTGTCGCCGTTCTCATCCTGAATCGCACCTTGTATATATGCGTTGTCGGGTTCCAGAATGATCGTGACGATCCCCGAATCCCTGCCGTGCCCGTCCGTCCGTATCGCCTGCTCATACACGGACATCTCAGCAATGGCGGCATCCACGGGGGAGAGGTCAGAGCTCAGGGGTGAGGGGGCGGATCTGGAGGTCTGAATTTCATGTGCGAAGGCATACCCGCTCCCCGGCGCGAGATCAAGGCCGACATAAAGGGTTCCCGCTGCCACATCCAGAGTGAACCCGCCCTGTGTCACCCGCGCCTTTGTGAGCGGCTGGGGGCTGTCCCCGGAACGTGCGTAGGCCCACGCGTCGATGTCTGTCAGAAGCTTTCCAGTCGTGTCCCTGACCCTTCCGACAATTGTGCGGGAGATCGCGTCCAGCACAAAATCGGCCGTCACAGCCTCACTGGTCAGGACAGCTCCGGTCGGGGAACCTGTGAATATGAAATCAGCGTCCTCTGCCGGGGAGGGCCTCACCATGTATGTGCCGGGAGGCAGGCTGAACCCGTATCCGCCCCCGGCATCGGTGTCCGTGGAAAACCATTCCCCGCCGGGCTGCCATACGTCCACGGGAATCCCGGGGACACCCTGTCCGCTGCCGTCTGTCACCGTGCCGCTCAGGAGGGCCGTCCGTGCGGAAAGGCGGATGTCGCCCAGATCTGTGTCCGTGCTGATCCGGGTCAGCGGAATCCGCACCCCGGCATATCCCGGATATGTCAGGGGATCTGGCCGGATAGACATCTCATAACTGCCTGCGGGAACGGGAAACGAGAATGTCCCGTCCGCACCCGGATAAAAATCATAGGAGAACCGGGTGTCGGAATTGAAGACGTTCATGGTGATGTCCTCGCCGAGTCCTGTGTCGCCAGTCGGCGGAAGCACCCTGCCGGTCATGCGGACGACCCGGGTTTCCAGAATGACGGTCAGGTCTTCTGTCTCGCTGCTGTTGTCATTGGCAAATGAGACTGTTGCCGGCTCCGGACTGACCCAGTCCGCATCGTCTTTCTGTGTCACCCGCACCTGCCATCTGCCGCCGCTCCCCGCGATGTCAAATTTTCCGCCCGCGTCGGTGGTGTCGGACCGGGTCTCCCCGATATCCTGGTTCACGGCTGTGACGGTGAGGCCGGACATGCCGCTCCCGTTGTATGTCACGGTGCCGGTGATCTGTTTGCTGTCGGTTCTCGCTTCCACCGCCACAGTGAGATCGAACACATTGCTCTCATTCACACCGTCGCTGACGTTCACCGGCACTGTGAGATCGCCGACAAAACCAGGGGCGGGTGTGAGGGTGTTTCCCGAATGCGTGTAGTTCTCTCCGTCCAGCGCCTTCAGAATGAAGTCGTCGGGCCAGGGTTTCTCCGAGTTCGGGGTCACGGTCAGGTCAGACAGGGTGACGGTCAGGGTCGTCTCCCGCAATGCCGGCAGGGGATTCTGTCCTGTGATTTCCGGCGCGTCCGCAATCTTTTCGGTGACGGTGACGGTGAGGTTGTAAGAGATGCTGTCATCAATTTCGTCATTCACGGTCACGGGCACGGTCAGTTTACCGGTGAAGCCGGTCACCGGGGTGACGGTGTTGCCGGAGCGGGTGTAGTTGTCTCCGTCCAACACGGTCAGAGTGAAATCATCCGGGTAGGTGTTGTTCGTGTCTTCCACGGTGAGATCGTTCAGGGTGATGACCAGCGGGGTTCTTTCCTGTGTGGACAAGGGTTGCTGAGTCGTAATTTCGGGCGGAATGTTATATCTGACATTGTATTCGGGTGTCGCATTTTTAAAATGAATCCACCCCACATTCTCCGAGTATGCATAGCCGTCAAAAGAGCCGGTTTCCGGGTCAACGGTCACTTGGCTGTGCGTCGGGTTGAAGTTGATCCAGCCCACGTTTGCGTTCCAGGCATAGCCGGAGAGATTGCCGGAGCCGTCTCTGTTTACGCCCCAGTCATCCGCGGTGGTGTTGTTGTACGGGCCTCCGGTGTCATCTCCCAGTGTTATCCAGCCGATGTTCTCGTTCCAGGCATGGCCGGAAAGGTGTGTGTCGTGAACCGTCACGCCGCCGTTGGGGGGTCTGAAACTGATCCAGCCCGTGTTTGTGCTCCATGCGTATTTATCAGTCGCGTCAATGTTGCCTGTCTGGGAATGTGCCGTCCCGACGCAGAGCAGAACACCTGCAACCAACACAAAAAAAGTCTGTCTGATAAAATTTCCGAGCATGATAAAAAACCTCCTTTGTCGTTCCCTGGTCGGGGCAGGAGAACGAGAGTGAAAAATTTGTCGCGCGCAGGGGGGACACCCCTGCACCCCCCGTCAAAGCGTCAAAGAACCGAAGATTCTATTGTCCTTACCGGACGGGCCACACATAGCCGGTGATCGTCTTAACGACGTGGCTCACGTAGCCGCCGGTCAGATCCACGTTCCATGCGTAGGTCGTAAAGTCAGCGTAGGTAGTAGCAGACCAATAGTAGTCCGACTGCACACCTGCAAAAGCACCCATCTGACTCGAACTGACCGCCTCGTCTCCCTGCGTTATCCCGGCCAGTTCGTTCTTCGTGGGCAGATGCCAGTCCCCCTCCTCAGAACCGTCCGTCAATCCGCAGCTTCTGCTTTTCATCACACCGCTCCATGTCAGGGCATTCTCCCAGTTCATACCTCCCCCGGTAATTTCTGTGAGTGTTTCGGCACAATTGGCGTTCTGTAGCCAGACCAGCCCCGTGGTCATGTCAGTCACAGTGCCGTTTCCGTTGTCACACCAGCGGGTCCCGTTCAGTGTGCCGGAGCAGGTCGGTGTCGGGCCGGCGCTTTCCTCATAAGTGCCGGTCTGCAATCCCCATCCGGCGTCAGTCAGGCCCCAGAAAGTCTTGTCCTTTGTCACATCGGCTGCCGCGGCCCCGTCTGTGCTGTCCTCTGCCGGTGCCTTTTCCATGATCT